>Ga0307963_1002453_pt1 | contig 14629 bp, 13 predicted proteins | sample OrgLakmetagen594_FD_201829 | JGI IMG/M metagenome (GOLD analysis project Ga0307963, IMG submission 201829) | Saline water microbial communities from Organic Lake, Antarctica - #594 | ecosystem: Environmental > Aquatic > Non-marine Saline and Alkaline > Saline | place: Antarctica: Organic Lake...
CACCTATCATTCTTGGTTTGCCATCCCTTTTTCTAGAAATGAGCGTATGCCGATTAATGTACCACGGTATCTCCATCTTGATCTGTCCAAACATGTTATGCGCAATATAAGTAGATTCCGCTTGCGCGCGCATACTTTGAAAGTTGAGGCAGCAGTGTGGCTTGAAGATGGTTCTTGCGTATGTGACCAATGTCCTGGTGAAGATGAACATGTTCAGAACGAGGTGCATGCTCTTTTAATTTGCCAAGTCCATCGAGTTTGTGAGCTGAGGAAACACTACTCCTTCCTGTTTACACTTTTTTTGAGGACTTTTCAGCAGCCCAACCCTTTTTGCTGCAACAGGTCAACAACTAACTCATTCATGATTTCCCTTCTCAGCAGAACAATAGACTTTTTCTTTTTCTTTCTGAACTTACGGATTTATTTGTGGCTGGCCGAGACCAGTCAGCAGCCGATCAGCCAAACAACCTGGCTGAAGGTCACCCCCCATTGTAACCATTGTAACTATTGTAAGCATAGTTAGAGCACAAATAAAAACAAGCAAGACTAGAGCGTAAGTATTGTTAGAGCACAAGAAAAGATGAAGACAATGATTGTCCGTTAAATAATTGTGCACAATAGAAAGCAACCACAGGGTGCCAACACATAACTAAGATAGCAGATAGGGATCCTGGAGGCCCTTGATGGACAGTTTTTGTGAATTCACTTAGGTCCTACCTTGGGACCTGGTCATCATAATGTATATGTCCAAAAAAACAGCAAGGGCGATCACTGCCTACCATAACAAGACCCAACTAACAACCACAGCACCAAGGTTCTGTGAATTAAACAGCTCACAAATCGTGCTCACAACATTATTCCACAGGATAAAATGCAATGATACATCTCTCCATGCATCATGCATAATGCCCTCGACAATTAGATTACAACATCAGCTCTGCACGACACTTGTATGCACTGGCTGTATGAAAGGGCCACCAGCATTAACTGGGGGCTAGTTTCTCCTTTTGCACGAAATATTTCACCAACCAAAGCACAAGTATTTAACATATTGACACCCACTGAGCCACACATATGCTTGCATAACAGCCACAAGACCGTTCTGTGCGCTGCACTACCTTCAACCGACAAAGCGCTGACCACCTTCAACATTGCAAAAGAACATGCCCACGACCAATTAAAAAAGCAACGAGCAATCAGGCTGCAACAAAGCGCAGCTAATAAACACACTTTTAAAAACAACAACGAGGAGGTGCGCCCTGCCCACAAAGAAAGCACTTTCAGTGGGCAGCATTTTTGGACAAGTGAAGGAGCGTCTTTAGTGACGCTGAAAAGTTGGCGAAGCCCATCACGCGCTCAACGTGTTGCGTGCATATGCATGTGTGCATGTGAGTTTGTGTGCGCGCGTGTATGCGTGCGTGCGTGTGTGTGTGTGTGGTGTGTGTGTGTGTGTGTGTGAATGTGTGTGTGTATGTTATGTGTGTGTGCGTGTTTGTGTGCCTGTGTGTTTGTGCGTGTGTATGCGTGCGTGTGTGTGTATGTATTTGTGTGAATGTGTGTGTGTGCGTTTTAGTGTACCTGTGTGTGTTTGTGTGTGTGTGTGTGTGTGTGTATGTGCGCGTGTTTGTGTGTATGTGTGTGCGTGTTTGTGTGCCTGTGTGTTTGTGTGTGTGTGTGTGTATGTGTATGTGTGTGTGTATGTATGTGTGCGTGTCTGTGTCTGTGTGTGCATGTTTTGTGCCTGTGTGTTTGTGCATGTATCTGTGTATTTGTGCGTGTGTATGTGTGCGTGCGTGTGTCTGTGTGTGCGTGTTTGTGTGCATGTGTGTTTGTGCGTGTATCTGTGTGTGCGCTGTTGACATGCAGAGGCTGCAGTTCTGCAGCCGGTGCCTCATTGATATACCATTGTTAAAGTGCACGTATACACATGCAACGAGCATGTGCAACCACCAATGGGGACTGCTTAATGTGACTATACATAACAATCTCCAGCTTCCTAAAGAGAAAAAAACATACCAGCGCTGTACAATAGGGGCCCTACTGCTAATGAGCCACTCCGAGCAAGAGGTCACCGTTTGGATGGCCACTCGTGTCCCTCCTTTTGTCCTTCATTCTATTTTCTCTCAAATTTCTTTCTAATAATGTAATGAATGAAATAGGACCTCTCCAAATTGCTGAGAATGCTCATCATCGGATTGACAGGGGGTATAGCTGCTGGGAAAACAACAGGTGGATTATGTGCCTCTGAGCAATAGCACGTATACATGCAAAAGCACATGTACATGCACATTTACGCACAAGAACACAGGCGTGCCTGCACACACGCGCGCACATTGCACGCACACACACGTACACACGCATGCGCACGCGCACACACGTACACACACATGCGCACGTGCACACACATACAAACACAAATGCGCACGCGTATACACACAAGCACGCACACACACATACACATGCACGCGCACAAACACAGACACACGCGCGAGCACACATACACACGCACAAACACACAGGAACACACACACACACACACATGTGCACGCGCCCACACACGCTCACACGCACACATGCATATGCATGCACACGTTGCGCGCATGATGGGCTACGCCAATTTTTCAGCGTCGCCAGCGACACTCCAACACTTGTCCCTTTTGCACGCCACTCGACAGTCGTGCAATGCCTGAAGGGTGGAGGCCAGGTTGTTATAGATTGTGATGAAATAGCTTACGACGGTGAGTTGGTACTTTAAATTTACACATACAAGAAGCTATATTGCGATGCTTGATAAAAGTCTCAGCGACCGCGCAGCAAATGCACCGCTATGTGCCTTGGCAAAAATAGGGTTCCTTGTTTTAATCAACACTATCTACGCATCATGCTTGCATTTCAGGCAAATTACAGTCTTCCTCTCTTTCTTTGACAGTTCTTTAGCTGCTTTGCATTCATCTTCCACTTTCAAATACTCTTCATGCAGTGGTTAAAGTTGGCCGCTGGGGATACAAGCGGCTCGTCAAAGCCTTTGGAGCGGACTTCCTGCTGCCTAGCGGTACAGTAAAGCAACTATATTCATTCTTTTTTGCAAGCAGATCTTGCCTCTGTCATGGGTCCGAACAAATTGGCCCATATTGCATGCAGGCACTAGCACTGAACTGAAGGGTGTTGCTGTTGCGCTTTAATCTGCAATGCTCAGACAGGCAGATTGCTGCCAAAAAGAACTGGTTGAGATCCTTCCTGGAAACAAAATGCTCATCCGCTAGGCAAACGCCAAAGGTTTCTGACCTGTCAACACACTTCATCCTCGCTCACACATCATCCGCTCTCCAATGCTTGCAGGCGAAGTAAACCGAGAAAAACTAGGGCTGCACATTTTTAATAACCCAGCAGAGCGTCGTAAGCTAAACGCTGCAACCCACCTGCCAGTCGGTGTTGAGTTGGTGCGTTGTCATTATAGGTTATCTGTGCCCTCTGCATCATTTATGCGGAGTAGGTCCCAAAACAACAGCGTTTCCTAATCTGGTATACATACTGGTAGTGTACCATTGTTGTCTCTTTATTGCGACTGATAGCTAAACAGCCGCAGCCCGTTCATGTATGATGTATGGTGTTTGGTGTATAATGAGATTCTGTGCGTGCTTTGATTACTGTTTGCAAAAGATACATTGATTGAAGCTTTCCATCAATAATAGTTGCGCACTATCTGCATGATGCGCACGCACAGGTGAAGCGAGTCTTGTGGCAGTGGCTATTATGCAAGCCAATGGTGTGGGTGGACATGCCTCTCCTATTTGAGACAGGCGCTTACAAGTGGATGTCCTGCAATGCTGTTGTTCGATTGGATACTGAGACGCAGGTGTGTGGGATGGGAAGTCGCTTTAAGGGATTGCAGGAGTCCTGGATTGCAGGAGTCCTGAACTCGGGTGGCTTGGATTTGAAATTGTTTTTCACATTTTTTATTTTTTCTTGAAGCATTTGCCTTGACAAGGTGCTGACAGTGCCGACAAGCTGGTGTGCTATCTCATATTGTTGCAACTTTGTGAATCACAGGCACTTGCAGAAACTCACGCACGGCACTTGCCTGTTTCAGTTTGCAAACAAAGAATTTGGCGTATTTCTTCTCGTACGCTTGCAGATAGCACGCTTGGCAGCCCGCGATAGAATCACAACAGAAGCGGCCTTGACCGAGATCAACTCCCAAATGCCGCTCGAAGCAAAACTGGCCAAAGCGGATGACGTTATTGATAACACAGGCACAGTGGAAAGTACTAAGGAACAGGTGGGTCGTGGAATACTGCTGCTCTTTTGTGCGGACTGCATAGTCGTTATGGGGCTGAGCTTTGACCCCAACTCAACGTGTAGAAGAAGAACATAATGCAAGAATGCACAATGCAAGAATTAGAACACAATGCAAGAATGAGAACATAATGCAATTTAACAACGGAGCGGATTAAATCAACACATTGTCAGATCAGGTGGCACGAAATGACATTCATTAACAAATTATGTTTGAAGAGGCCAGGCCAGGAAGCTGGCTGATGGTATTCATGATTTATGCAATGCAATCAGGTGACACACACAACACACACACACTCACACTGACGGGCTATTCTAAATGTAATTCTTTGATGCTGGCTCATTTACCTTCCTTGCTTTTATTTCAAACTTGAGTCTTGACTGACGTGCTCGTGTGCAAGCACCCCTTCTTCTACATCAAGGACACGACAAGCTGTCATTTGCTGTTATTACAGGTTTCCTCTTTAATTCAAAGGCTCAAGGCTGATCCATCATACTACCTCGGTGTCTTAGTTTCCCCAGCTGGGCTGTGCTGTGTAGCTGTGTTTCTTGCAGCCATTGCCTCTGAGGTTTCAGGCAGCCAGACCCAGCAATCAGGCCCGTTTATTGTATAAAACACCAGGCAATCTATTATGTTATTATTGTATAAAAACTGCTCAAGAGAGTATTTGATTAAACGCTACACAGGATAGAGTTATAGGCAGTGACATCCAGTTAGATGTTTGTGGAAAATAAGAAAGAAGCAGGGGGAGGGAGCCTGAGAATGAGAGCAATTATAAGTGACCATGTTTTCTGCTTAATCTTATAATTGCTGTGGTTGTTCTTATTGATCTTTGATGCGACAGCAAGAGCAACTACGTCCTCTTCTATTGCAGTATTGCACTGAAAATTGTCTAAACTTTTCACGGACTCCGTTTTTAAATAAGGTTTACAAGGTTTTGATATTAGAACATGGCTGCTAGCTGTGTCACCCGTTGAACTGGCCGATGCATTTTTTTGTACTCAAAAGCAAGGATAATGCTTATTTCCAATAAGCCTTTGAGCATCAATTGTCGGTACAGGGGTCGGAACCACCCTTTTCCTTCTCTTCTTCTTATGCTCCTTGAAAGGTTGAACTCAGATGCAAAAAAAATGGCTCGTGCTCGAAGTGCTGAGGTAAGGTAAGGTAAGGTTACATCGCTATATATGCCTCTGGTGGGCATCTGAGCGTAAGTTTGGAAAAAAGCCAGTAACCAAACCAAAAAAACGCTAGAAAAATCAAGGGAACAGGGCTAGGCACTAAGCTACAAAAGAGGCAACACCAAAAGTATCAGGTTGGTTCATAATGGTTACAGTGGTTACAATGGGGGGTGACCTCTTCAGCCAGGTAGTTTGGCTGATCGGCTGCTGACTGGTCTCGGCCAGCCACAAATAAATCCATAAGCTCAGAAAGAAAAAGATAGTCTATTGTTCTGCTGAGAAAGGAAATCATGAACAAGTTGGTTGTTGACCTGTTGCAGCAAAAAGGGTTGGGCTGCTGAAAAGACCTCAAAAAAAGGTGTAAACAGAAAGGAAAAAATGTTTCCTCAGCTCACAAACTCGATGGTCTTGGCAAAATAGAAGAGCATGCACCTCGTTCTGAACATGTTCATCTTCACCAGGACATTGGTCACGCAAGCTAGGTTATGAGCACTCTCTGATGTAAAGGCCAAGCTGCAAACAGAACTGTACTAATCACACAGACTGGGGAGTGCCAAAACAGACAGAGTACTACAACTACTGGAAGGAACTCAGACCGTTGGTCAATAAGCCAGCTACGGATACTATCTAGACACTAGTAACCTCAAGTTCGACGAAAAGCGTAATGTTATGAGTTATCTATTGATACAATCTTTAATCAAAAGTACTTCTTCCGATACGGTTTCTCCCCCAATGCAAACTGCCTCATCTGCCACTACACGTACAGTGTGCTTCATATAAGATACTCTTTGGTTGCCAACACACTTCAGTGAGGAATACGATTATAAAACGTCATAATATGGCAAGTGCACTGATAGTCCAAGCCCTACAAAAGGGACCATGCAATGCCAACCAAACTTCCTACACTGACATGTCCGTCACTGCAAAGTGTAAGACTAGCACAACAACTAATCGCTGCCAACGATTGGGCGTGACAATGAGCTTCTCAGGGCTGCAAATACTCAGGTCAAAAGTGTGATTTGTGAGAGTGCCATGTATACGAGGCGCTAAAGAGGGGGGAGCAGTGTACCCATTACCTAGATTAGGGCAGTGCACTGCTTGCCTAAATATATGAGCAGTTGTAAACAAATTAAGGCACGTACAAAATTTCTTTTGGTATACTAGTAGTACCCAGGACTCAACCTCCCAGGACTCAGCCTCAGCGCTCCAACGAAGAGACGATATTGCCTTTGAGATAAACCAAGTCATCAATTCACAAAGGTGTATCCCCATTATCCTAGGGGTTATGATCGCCACCTTTAAAGAGAATGACAGATATAGTCATAATTCCTATCGAAAAGATGCACCAAAAATTCACACAAGACAACCATCTTGTACCTATCGATTATAACCTTGCTAAACGACCTTGGACCTTTAGTATGTGCACCTCGTCTGCCCTCAACTCCCACACTACAACCCGTCTCGATGACATCCTTTTTCCTAGCGCTCTAGTAAAAAGCCAAAGACATCCTCGACTGTTTTGCTACCCAGATGACAGAGGTTGCAAACACAGCGACCACATTCCTCTCATAGAAAACACCCCCCTCTCCTCTCTTGGGGTTGCAGTCAAGAACATCCAGCAGCAAGCACCGGCAACTAAAAGAGAAAAGGTCCTGCTCCGCCAAATAAAAAAATGTGACCAAGAAAGTTTGCAGTGCGCCCTTCAAGATCCAACCTATCAGCCCACCATCCAGCATTCAGAACTCCTGCCACAACTAAATACTATGCACGACGCAGCACAAAGGCACCTTGCGCGGCTGGAAGATAAGTGTGCTAAAATACCAAACAGGTTGACACACTTTCAAGGATCCCCAGCATCTATCTGTGTAGAAAACATGGCATTAAAAATGAATGCCACAAGACTGCACTCCAAAAGTGTGCTACGAAAACCTCAACCACTGGCAATACCCATTTTAAACCAAGAAAAATAAACAAGTTGCGGAAGTTCTTATGTAACAAACTTAAACACCTACGCTTCTTAATGAAGCAAGGACAACTCTTTCAAACTACCATAGATCTGGACGAAGTAATGAACGCTAGCCAGCACAACGACAATGTTTACCAAGCGCTCACCCAAGTGTATACCCTACTTAGCCAAGACATCAGCCATCCCCAGATCGAAGGGAAGACACTGGCACAACAAATTAAAGACAACCACGATGATATAAAACAAGAAATCTATAAAACTGACAAAGAACACGATTCCAAACAAATCAAATCAATTAAGAAAAAGCAACAAAAGAAAATATCGAAGTAGTCAGCTCAGGCAAAAAAAGAAATGCTGGGGGGGGAAGTAGAACAACACTCTGGTATCCAAGCTCTTATGGACCCAGCATCCAACACAATGCAAACTGAACCGAGTTTAATCAACAGTATCGTTGAAAACTTTTTCACTAAAAGCATTTGCCATCAAATTAAAAAAAGAAAGCTACCTGCCTACAGATCCCGATGCTGCTCGTAACTACCCTCGGACGAGTAGCCAGTGCTATGACCGATACATACTTGAAACCCCTGTAACGACATTGCAGACACCTCCATCGAAACAGCAGGCCCGGAGGGGATTCCCTTCAACAACATCCACTGGCTTGCAAAAGAAGATATAGAAAACCAAACACAAACCCATAATCACACCCATAGAACAAACATGGCCCATTCTCCTCCCCCAAAGCTATGGTACCTACCAAAACACCGTGACGCCCTTCAAGCACACATGCATTTTCTCCATAAGCTGGGAAATGCCAAAACTGAAGCGAACTACCATGCGTACTACCAGACCCTCATGAAGGATGGCACTGCCAATGGAGCCACTAGCAGTGCTTACCTAACATCATCCAATGTTCCCTTTAAGATTAAATGTATCATTATGAAATACAGAACAGGCACCCTATATAATTATAAACATGCAGTATTGTTCAAACTCTCAACAATTCAAACTTGCCCCCTCTGCCCATAAGTAGACAGTGTCCTGCACATCCTTTCTGGGTGCCAACTCACACACATAAGGAACATGATCACCGAAAGACACAACATGGCATGTCGCATGATCCTTAAGGCTATCAGAAAAACAGGCTCCTAATTAGGATCATGCATTGTCTCCAAAGATATAGGCAGCAACGAACGGATGACCATGCAAAATCTCCAGATTCCTGAAACAGCTGAAAGTAGATTTGTTTCCAAATGGCTCTTCCCACTCCACTTCCCAGATAAAGACAGATTTACCTCCAGCCGCCCAGATTTTGTACTGGTTACTCCCATCGCTGCAAAAACACAAAAACAACAAACTAATGTAGGGGGGTGGGTTCTTCGGAGTGGCAGGGGGCAAGTGAGGGAGACTGGGAGCACCTCAGCAGCACCGCCAGCCACCAGTACAGCCACCAACCCCAGACAGCACCGACCTAAAGACCTCAACAAAACTCGGCGCGACATCCACCTCGTCGAGATCAAGTACTGTGAGGGCGCCAGACCTCAGAACCAGCTGAACGCCGCAAAGGAACAGCACAAGGACCTCTGCAACATTCTCCAAGGAGCCTCCGTTACTCTCCACATCATCCTTTTGGGTGTGGGTGGCACCATCTACAACACACACTCTGAAGCCTTTTAAGGAACCGGGTCTTGATTTTCAAAGAGTAAAGAAGCTTGCCTCCAAGCTCCATGTGCACTCCGAGAACTTTGCTGCTAAACTTGTCCATACTAGACGTGCCCTTTCCAGCATTGTTATCAACTCTCATCAGAAGCCGGTTTCAGGCCAAGCCTGCAACCCTCTTGATCCCCATTGACTTTTCCTTTCCTTTTCGCGGTGGAGGAGCTTTACAGTACTCGTTACCAAAGTGGCTCCTTTTCCTTAACTAATGTGGGGAGTGGCTTTCACTGCCTGCGTAGTTTTATCTTTTTCTAACTAGGGCAGAAGACAAACACCAGCACAAGGGACCTGGCTGCACAGTTCTATCCTAGATTCGTGCAACTTTAAGGAATGCCTTAAATCGCTGACAAATAACAAAGCCCCTGGCCCTGATGGTATTGTTAACGAGCTATTGAAAGCCATTCCCTTAAAATACCAACAAGCAATACACAAGCTGCTTGTAATCATGTGGGCAACAGGGATAACCTCTTCTCTAGTTACCCCTTGCTCCCTAAGTGTCCTAAATCAATGGGGCACACAAATTCTGGCGGCCATAAGAAGCAAGTATAAGCTCCGGATGTGCACTTCAACTGCACTGCTCCGAGAAGATAAACTACGGCTTGGGATGCTCTTCCTTGAGAATTAAATACCACTACAAAAATGCCCTTGCACTTATCACTAGCCTGAACAATAAGGCAAAGCATGGTAGGCTCAACCAAAACTCTCCTCGAGCATCAAACTCAGCAATTAAACACTGCGGCACAAGGCACTTGGGACCTCAGTGTCAAACACCAAGATACCTTCAAAAGCAATTACAATACATGTTAAGAGCACGGCAGTACATTAGCATCCATTATAGCAATTTGCATCTCACACTCCAAGGACAATCCATTCTCACAGAAAGTTTCGACAGTATTACAAAAGCTCTCTGGACACCCAACTTGCCTACTCTGGAAACATTAATTAATAACATTGCATTTTCTCTTATGGACTCCGGGATCTCCAGCCTTTAAGACTACTTAGCCTAGACGGCACACACATACTAAATGGCAACAACCTCAAATTCAAGTTTGAAAGCAAAATTAAAACGGGTCATATTATTGCAATTAACAGGTTTGCCTCTTTGTTGAACTCAGAGAATATAACCCCCCAGCTCATCAGCGACTTACATAATAACAAGGACACGGCACCTAGCAAAGAAGAAAGGGCTAGGATAATCAATGCTACTGCTCTGGATGCAATTAGGCTTACACTCCCATAGGATGGGCCTGGTCAGATGCACAGGTTTCGCAACGCCAACAGACCCGACCTCCTGCTAGGCAAACAGACTCCACAAGGAGAACGAGACACACAATTCAGAGGCAGACAGAAAGTATGGACATAGATCCAGGCTGCTCCCACACGCAACTCAAAAATCCTTCCCGCCAAACACAAACCAACAACAACCCACCTTCATCACAACTTAACAATAGGCAGAAGAGGAATCCCATCCATTTCATGGAACTCACTGAAAATCCCACTGCTTCACTACCTGATTCTCCAGAGCCTCTGCAACCAGGTGATAATGTGGCAACCAAAACATGGCATTATAAACATAGCACCGCGGCTCTTTTTGGCAATGTCAAGGCCTGTAACCTGTAACACAATTTTCAAGTATGACCATCAAATACAGGAGGGGCTGGACTGGCAGCATATAAGCTAGCCTAAACGTAACACCAACGCAACTTCACAGGCGCAATACAAAATCCAATTACAACCTGTCACTATTGAAAAATGGGCGTTACCCTTGTTCCAAAGCACGAGGCTAAAAGCAGCAAAAACAGAGCCCTTTTTAAGAAGCCGAAAGGTGGACGATTGTTGCCAAATTTTCTGGATCCCGGTCAGCCGAGAGCATCCAGAAAGAGAAGAAAACTATGATGATATGCCACAATGTGATACGTGTCAACGCACCTACCATTGGAATTGTCTGACTGACCAGAATGCTTGCTCACATACTGCAAGGCAAGATGCGGAAAATAGTGAAGACTGGCACTGCCCAGCCTGTAATGACCTAACTTAAGCGGAAAAGGACACCAAAAAATCCCATGCAGAAGAATAAGAAATGATAAAATTGATCTGGCAACCCACATGGGAAGCGGCAGAACTGCTCTTAGCCAACCCTGACTTCAAAACCTACGTAGATAGCTATGAAAATGCTGATACTAGCACTCAGCTGAATGCCCAATCAGAAGACCAAGAAATTGACAATCTGACAAAGCAAGGCTATGATGGTTGTACCCAGCACTTTAAAAATATGTGGGACTCGTCACAAGGCCAAAACATCAGATACAAGGCAATCTTTTATCACAGACACTGTCAATCCCCAAGCAGACATTCAACCCACCTGGAAATGTGAGATCCGGGTGTGGGATGTGGACCTCCTCAAGCCAGGAGCTAATAAAGACTCAGAAGGTGAACCCAAAATCCCTGAACACATAAACTGTCAAGCAGCCTGTGCGTATGACATCTACGGCAAGTGCACAGGCATGCTATCCCTAGAAGGTCTCGACATCTTGCTACATCCTTACAACCAATCGAAACGGATTGGCCTACACAGTACTACACAACCATATGTGCAAGACGCGGCAACTGAAATTATAGGTATGCTACAAAGGTATAAACTTCAAATGAGCTCACTTAACAACATTTGGAAAAAGGCAAGAGATTCCAATATGTACTGCACCCCGAGGCACATTATGACCTCCCTCCAAAAATGGGCATGTACTGCACCCCGAGGCACATTATGACCTCCCTCCAAAAATGGGCACTAGTCACCAAGCAAAAATTTGCTAGCCCCCTAGATTTTGACCCTAGTTACCAAGCCTACTGGAGCGAAATTTCCAGAGACACAGTATTTGGAGCAAGCACTACTGCTGTCGACACAAAGTTCACTGGCTTCTCCTTTTGCCACCCGATTTATTGCAACAATCTCCTGCATTCACTTGTGGGACATGCACTTCGATCAACAAAGCAACTCCACTCAAGAAGCTACAGCAACATTCCTACTCCTCCCTGACTGGCTTGGTTGGAGTAAGAACGGGTACATGATATGACGGGTACAATAAACGACTACCTTGAGCATGCACGCGTTCTAGCCAAGTTTTCTGCAGACAGCATGCTCTTAAACCCTACAGAAGTTTGGTTAGACGCTCCACCCCAGCCTCAGCACAACAAGAATAACTTGCAGCTAATAGTCATCTGGAACAATCAAGGGAAACAAGCCCTGATTGAATCCAACCCAGCTTGGCTCACCAATCTGAAACAGACAATTGCTGAAGCAACGTGGACTTGTAACAATAGTGCCCACGTGCTTGGCACTGCTCGTGTGAAATGCAAGAACAAGCAGAGGAAGAGATTTCAACTCCTACACCCAGATACTCCCATTGCTGCTAACATCAGCCAGTGGCAAACGCTTCATAACACAAACGTCAACCAGTACAAGAGCCCACACATTCCCAAAGTACAAAACTGGAAATCAATCACATACACTGATGGTAGTGCCATGCAAGATGCAATCAGCAAACAACAAATTATTAGGCGCTGGCATTTTCACCCCCACTACAGACGCTGGCTATAGTAATACCGTCACTATCAATCCTGGAGGCAGCGACCCCACATTCACCATCAATAGAGCTGAACTTGCAGCTGTGCTAGTAGCGGTAAAAAAAGTCCACACTGAAATTGCTACAGACAGTGCCTCATCGCTCTTTCAGATTAGAAAACAGCTATTGAACCCAATGGCTGTACTCCACCACTTGCACAGGGAACTAGCTCAAGGACATTGTAAATTGAATCCAATCCTCACCCTCTACTGTCACTTTCTACAAAGTGAAATCTCACTCTGGTATTATTGGCAATGAGGGTGCAGACCACCTAGCACACAAAGCAACAGAGCAACAGTCAATCAAATTTCTGACGTTTCCATCCCGCCAGCTACCGACCCCTTCTACGACCTGTTCTGGCTAAGCGTTCCAAACAAAGCTGGCTCCAATGCAGAAGAACCACGGTTTTTGACTAAACTGCAAGACAAACTAAAACATCACATGCACGTCCACCATTACCTTGGTGAAGCTAACACAGATACACTGCTTTACAAGCTCTGGCAAAAATTGCATGGTACGCCTCAGAGTGCAGCACAGCCAAACTCTCGCACATGGCAAGCTACTGCAAAGCCCCTTGCGCATGCCCAATTCAGTAAAAAGTTTTGGTCCATGCCAAATGTGACTTTAAAGGAACAGGAACAAGTCCTTAAGTACAGGACGGATACGATACACACAGACAAACACACCAAAAGGTTTAGCCATACGACAGGTCCCGCCACCTGCCCTTTGTGCGGAGGATCAGACAGTGCTCCACACATACTTCTAAGATGCATCAACCATACTCTGAAGAGGATGCACATAAACCGACACCACCACGCTGTAAGCCTTTGTGGTGAAGAGATCAGCAAAGGCAAGCTGGGCTCAGCAATTGTTACAAGAGTGGATGCTTGTAACAGTGAGAAGTTATCTGACCTTAACATTGAACCCCCTGATGACATTGAAAGAAACATTCCTGACTGGGTTTTCCCAACACAGCAAAACCTTCCAACTAGACACCAAAGCCGTCCAGATGGCTTGTTAGTTATGCCCATTGAGGGATGAGGCAGGCATTTGGACCCCAAACAGATCCCCCCAAAGGAAAGAGGCATACATCTTGTAGAATTCAAATTCTGCTCAGACATAAGACCGCAACAGACATTAGAAAAAGCGCACAACCAACATCAACCTCTTATCCAACGTCTACAAACAAGGAGCCTCCGAGGCACCTCTCGAAACAACCAAGTCACACTCCATGTTATACTTCTTGGAGTCGGGGGCACAATCTACAATCAGTACACCATAACTCCTTTACTAAACTTAGGCGTCCCCACGCACAAAGTGCACTAACTAGTTACTAAATTGCACTGCCATGCAATAAAAAGCTTGAACAAGATTACAAAAACAAGATACAAAATACACCTTAACAACAACAGTGATAATGGGGGATCTGATGGGGGGTTACTGGTAGAGCGGCTGGCTTGACGCAAGCCGGAATGCATGGCTGACAACCCGCCGGATCCTCATTAGTCTCTGTTGTTTCTCTTTCTTTTTCTCGTTTCTGGTGGGGCTCTGGCTAGTGTGAGCACTAGTTGAGAGCCTTTCCTTAATGCACGCTGGTAACTTCCAGCGTAGACTTTTACTTTTACCCTAGACCGAGGCCAGTCAGCAGCCGATCAGCCAAACAATCTGGCTGAAAGTCTTCCCCCATTGTAACCATTTTCTGTATACCTACCTAGGTATTTTAGATCGAGCGGCACATAAGTGATCACTGTACGATGAGCTTGGTCTTTCATGTTGATGACGTGAGCTTTAATGCTGACTGGACATTGCAAACTGCGCATGTGTGTAGCTCTGGGGGATGTGGTACCAATTTTGT
>Ga0307963_1002455_pt1 | contig 14619 bp, 18 predicted proteins | sample OrgLakmetagen594_FD_201829 | JGI IMG/M metagenome (GOLD analysis project Ga0307963, IMG submission 201829) | Saline water microbial communities from Organic Lake, Antarctica - #594 | ecosystem: Environmental > Aquatic > Non-marine Saline and Alkaline > Saline | place: Antarctica: Organic Lake...
ATTTTCATCCAGGTCGATGCAGATGGCCGCATCGTCATCGTGCAAGAGAGCCTGACAGTGGCTACAATCATACTATAATGAAGGGCACACACACATCACTTATTTTCATCCAGGTCGAGGCAGATGGCCGCATCGTCATCGTGCAAGAGAGCCTGACGGTGGCTACAATCATACAATAATGAAAACGCACTCTCAATCAAACAACATCTGCATCTTCAATTAATCTGGATCAGGTCGATGCAAATGGCCGCATTGTCATCGCGCAAGAGAGTCTGATGGTGGAAGCGCAGCAGGCGGACGTGGGTGTGTATCAACGAGTGGAGGAGGATGCTAACCGTGCAGTCAACTCTTTCACATACATGAAGAGAACACCAAAGTGAGTGGATCAGGTTATGGGGATGCTTTTGTTGTTAACTCTTACACATGCATGAAGAGAGCACCAAAGTGAGTGGATCAGGTTATGGGGATGCTTTTGTTGTCAACTCTTTTACATACATGAAGAGAACACCAAAGTGAGTGGATCAGGTTATGGGGATGCTTTTGTTGTCAACTCGTTCACATACATGAAGAGAACACCAAAGTGAGTGGATCAGGTTATGGGGATGCTTTTGTTGTCAACTCTTTCACATACATGAAGAGAACACCAAAGTGAGTGGATCAGGTTATGGGGATGCTTTTGTTGTCAACTCTTTCACATACATGAAGAGAACACCAAAGTGAGTGGATCAGGTTATGGGGACGCTTTTGTTGTCAACTCTTTCACATACATGAAGAGAACACCAAAGTGCGTGGATCAGGTTATGGGGATGCTTTTGTTGTCAACTCGTTCACATACATGAAGAGAACATCAAAATGAGTGGATCAGGTTATGGGGATGCTTACCGTTCAGCCATTGCTCACAAGTGCACCAAATTAAAAGCACAGTAAAGGGAGTGGATCTGTTTGTAGGATGATAATATTTTCTAACTCTTTCACGTGCACAAAATGAAGAGCACCCACCAGAGTGGAGCGACTTTGTTGGCAGTTGTATGTGAACGTGGTTATGGAGTCTTAATTAGATCAAATTTTCATGCAAGGGGATTAGTTTGTAGGCTAATGTCTGGGTGAGATGTAGTTTATCCGTCCATAAAGGTCACACCCAAACGTGTGCAGATTTGTGGTGTGTATGCGTGATTATGTTCCCATGTACATGGAAAGAAGACACGCGTAGCTATAAATTAATCAGCTCTTTATCCCTTTGCAGTAATGAAGCCAGAGCCAACAAATCAGCACCAAACATCGACTCTGGCTTTCCAAACCAAACCAAAAAGGCTCTGCTTTGACATGCACGTTACGAGTTAACGTGCGCACACACACACTCTCACACATGGGCACACATACGCACACGGACACACACACACACACACGCACGCACACACACACACACACAAAGCACACACACACACAAAGCACACACACGTACACACGTGGATGCTGTTGTGTGTACGCAGGGAGCGCTGGTCAGCAGGAGACACTGCCTTGTTCTACCGCGCGATTCGTGTCTTCAACACTGACTTTGAACGCATGGCCCTGGTGGGTTACTTTCAGACATTATTGCCACATGTTTGTTGTTGATTGGTGTTGAGACTCGGGGGCATGGTTAATACATGTTCATTGGTGATTGGTGTTGAGATTTTGGGGCATGTCTTTTACATGTCCATTGTTGCTTGGTGTTGAAATTTTGGGGCATGTTTTTTACGTGTTCATTGGTGATTGGTGTTGAGACTTGAGGGCATGTTTAGTACATGTCCAGCGTTGATTGGTGTTTAGATATTGGGGCATGTTTTTTACATGTCTGTAGGTGATTGGTGTTGAAATTTAGGGGCATGTTTTTTACATGTCTGTAGGTGATTGGTGTTGAGATTTTGGGGCATGTTTTTTACATGTCTGTAAGTGATTGGTGTTGAGATTTTGGGGCATGTTTTTTACATGTCTGTTGATGATTGGTGTTAAGATTTTGGGGCATGTTTTTTACATGTCTGTTGATGATTGGTGTTGAGATTGTGGGGCATGTTTGGTACATGTTCATTGGTGATTGGTGTTGAGGTTTTGGGGCATATTTTTCACATGTTCGTTGGTGATTGGTGTTGAGATTGTGGGGCATGTTTTTTACATGTTCGTTGGTGATTGGTGTTGAAATTGTGGGGCATGTTTGGTACATGTTCATTGGTGATTGGTGTTGAGATTTTGGGGCGTATTTTTTACATGTCTGTAGGTGATTGGTGTTGAAATAATGGGGCATGTTTTTTACATGTCTGTAGGGGATTGGTGTTGAGATTGTGGGGCATGGTTGCCACTTGTTTATTGAGGATTAATGTTGAGACCTTGCCTACACATGGCGTCCACCATTAATTGTTGTTTGAATCTCACTTTTCTGAAGCTTTGGGCATCCTCGCTGCCTGCTGTCAATGGTCAAGCTCGTAACTCATTTTCCCGTAATTTTGTGTCTTGGGCACACACTTTCAAGCATGACACAGTCCACTCGTTTGTTGCCGGTTGGTTGTTCATTGCAAGCGGCTATGCCTGCTTGTGTGTGTGTGTTTGTGTGTGTGTGCGTTTGTGTGTGTGCGTGCGTTTGTGTGTGCGTGTGCGTGTGCGTGTGTGTGTGCGTTTGTGTGTGTGCGTGTGTATGCGTGTGTGTGGTGTGTGTGTGCGTGTGTGTGCGTGACTCAGACATGATTCAGGCAGAGACGGTTCAGCTGGGTGACGGTGACGAACTCCTTTCTTTGGTTGGGTTTGTGCAAAAGGTGTGCCTGGACTGGCTGTGATAAGCACAGTGGCTTTCACTTTATGTCACTGTGTGTTTCACTTTATGCGCCTGTCAACAACTGCTGGGCCTGGACTTTATGCTGTAAGAGATGTGAATGAGATAGGCAGTCTTGAGCATAAGTGTATGCAAGTGTGTGTGGGGCACCTGACAAAACTGTGAAACAGCGTGAAGACTTTATTGTTTATTATTATATTGCCATTTAGGCTTGCGCAGGGTGCGCCTGGCTGTCACACAGCTGTGTGTGTATGTGTCACACAGCTGTGTGTATATGTGTCACACAGCTGTGTGTGTATGTGTCACACAGCTGTGTGTATATGTGTCACACAGCTGTGTGTGTATGTGTCACACAGCTGTGTGTGTATGTGTCACACAGCTGTGTGTGTATGTGTCACACAGCTGTGTGTATGTGTCACACAGCTGTGTATGTGTATGTGTCACACGGCTGTGTGTATGGGTATGGGTCACACAGCTGTGTGTGTATGGATCACACGGCTGTGTGTATGTGTATGTGTCACACGGCTGTGTGTATGGGTATGGGTCACACAGCTGTATGTATATGTGTCACACAGCTGTGTGTGTATGTGTCACACAGCTGTGTGTGTGCGTCATACAGCTGTGTGTGTATGTTTCACACAGCTGTGTGTATGTGTATGTGTCACACAGCTGTGTGTATGTGTATGTGCCACACAGCTGTGTGTGTACGTGTCACACAGCTGTGTGCATGTGTATGTGTCACACAGCTGTGTGTATGTGTCACACAGCTGACTGTATGTGTCACACAGCTGTGTGTATGTGGCAGCTGTGTGTATGTGGCTGTCACACAGCTGTGTGTGTGAAATTAATGCTTTAACGGTTGCATGTTATTGGCTATGAATGAGTGTTTGTATGTGTGTGTGTGCATGCACGTGCGTGTGTGTGTGCAGGCGTGCACAGCAATTTTGCTTTTGCCTAGGCACTTTGATTGCTCGTATATGCAGCATCGTGCCTATACATGTGTGTGTGTGTGTGCCATCCTGATTTTGCACCCAAGACATTGCCCACGCTCTTAACACAATGTGCACACACACTGTCTTTTCTCACAAACCCCACCACCACCCTGCAGCTCTACACACAAACACACACGCACACACTTACACATACATACACACACTGCCCTATCTTACACACACCACCACCGCCCTCTGCTCGTGCAGCTCTACACACACAAACACACACACACACACATACACACACACACACACAAACTTACACACACACACACATACACACACACACACCACCACCACCACCACCACCACTACCACCGCCCTCTGCTCGTGCAGCTCTACACACACGCACACACGCAAACTTACGCACACATACTTACACATACATACGCACACTGCCCTCTCTCACACACACTACCATCGCCCTCTGCTCGTGCAGCTATACACGCACATATGCACACATACATATGCACACTAGGCTCTCTTACACACACCACCACCGCCCTCTGCTCGTGCAGATCTTTCCCTCCCGCGACCGGCGAAACATTAAAAACAAGTTCACAAAGGAGGAGCGACAGAACCCACAAAAGGTAATGTGGTGCCGTGCCACCTACCAGCTTTCCTATTCAGCGATAAGTGCGACATACAAAGCTAGCTTGCAGGGGGGTAACTTTTAAGTGGATGTATGTATCTCACAAAGTACAGAAATGGCATCTGTCGGATTACCTTTATAAGCAACGCTTCAGTGATCAGAATGGTCAGCTGCATTCAAACTTGATGATCTATATCGCGTTCAGGAGTGGGTCAAAAAATAAGTGCGACATAAAAAGCTAGCTTGCAGGGGGTTGACCCTTCCGGTCAGCTGCTGATTGAGCTTGATTGTCTTTTGCGTCCAGTAACGGGTCAAAAGGAAGTATCAGGGCTCAGGCTCGACTTTCAGCAAGGCGTGGTTTGAGTATTACGTCATGCATATGTAAGATCTGGCTGGATCACATCATACATGTGTAAGATCTGGCTGAGTCATATCATACGTTTGTAAATCTGGCTGACGACTATCACGTCATACGTGCGTAAGGTGTGGCTGGATTACATAATTACGTGAACTCTGGTTGACGACCATCACGTCATACGTGCGTGAGATCTGGCTGGATTACATAATTACTTGAACTCTGCTTGACGACCATCACGTCATACGTGCGTGAGATCTGGCTGGATTACATAATTACGTAAACTCTGGTTGACGACCATCACGTCATACGTGCGTAAGATCTGGCTGGATTACATAATTATGTGAACTCTGCTTGACGACCATCACGTCATACGTGCGTGAGATCTGGCTGGATTACATAATTACGTAAACTCTGGTTGACGACCATCACGTCATACGTGCGTAAGATCTGGCTGGATTACATAATTACGTGAACTCTGCTTGACGACCATCACGTCATACGTGCGTGAGATCTGGCTGGATTACATAATTACGTAAACTCTGGTTGACGACTATTACGTCATACGTGCGTAAGATCTGGCTGGATTACATAATAAATAAACTCTGCTTGACGACCATCACGTCATACGTGCGTGAGATCTGGCTGGATTACATAATTACGTAAACTCTGGTTGACGACCATCACGTCATACGTGCGTAAGATCTGGCTGATTCATATCATTATGTAAACTCCGGTTGACGAGTATCACATCATTTACCAAAGGTACAATGTTTGTGCAGTGGTGAGGTCAAATTACATTGCATACATGCAGATCATGAATGCGCTGCACCAAAAGAACTCCAGAGGAAAAGAATTTGGACAGAATTTAAGACTCAGCTCGTCAGATGGCCCATTACCAGCATGCACTCTGTTCGCGTGCACAGATCATGTGCTGCACTACGAACAGTCCAGTGTAAAACATGTCTAGTATTTATGTCGGCTTGTCAGATCATGTGTGTCCTCTGCGTGTGTGCATGCAGATCACGGATGCGCTGCACCAAGGCAAGATAAATCCAGATGAAGCTGAGAAGAAGTTGTTCATGGAAGTGGCCAAAGCTCGTATCCAGGTGCGCCGCTTGTGTGTGTTATTGCCTGTGTGTGTTATTGCCTGTGTGTGATATTGCGTGTGTGTCGTTATTGCCTGTGTGTGTGTTATTGCCTGTATATGTTATTGCCTGTGTGTGTTATTGCCTGTGTGAGCATAGATGTAAGTCCATATAGGTACACACACATAGAATTGCACAAAGACATGTATGAAATTAAGTTCAACAGCAATGGTTGTGCGCATCATCAGGTAAAACATGTAGGTTTGACGGGTATGTTTGTGCATATTTCCAAGTGTGCATACAGGCATGTTATCTTTCAGTGCGCACGCTACCTTGGGATAAGCAGACAGCTGAGCTGCAGCATTCAGTGCACATGCAGTGCACATGCAGTGCACATTCAGTGCACGTGTCAGTACGTGGATTGCGCGTTCTGTGAGACTTGCTTCTCGTACATGAACAAAACAACACACAGACGTGCACACAAACACACAGCTATATTTCCGTCCCTCTCCTTCTGTGGAGCGTTTGCGTGCAGGGAACTATTGTTTCATACACACTTTTTAAAGCTGTGTGATTATCCATGACATGAGAGCAGCAAGTCCTTTCTTGCTGTGCTCTTTCCACATTAAGCAAGGACTGAGCTCATTTCACAATACCACCAATTTAAGCGCCTCGCACATCGTCACCGATTTAAGCGCCTTGCTCATTGTCACCGATTTAAGCGCCTTGCACATTGTGGTCAATCTAAGCGCCTTGCTCATTGCCAACAATACAAGCGTCTTGCTCATTGCCACAAATTTAAGCGCCTTGCTCATTGTCACCGATCTAAGCGCCTTGCTCATTGCCTCTTTGCCTCTATTTCAAGAGCCTCGCTTATTGTCGTCAATCTAAGCGCCTTGCTCATTGCCAACAATACAAGCGTCTTGCTCATTGCCTCTAATTCAAGCGTCTTGCTCATTGCCACAAATGCAAGCGCCTTGCTCATTGCCACAAATTCAAGCGCCTTGCACATTGTCGTCTATCTAAGCGCCTTGCACATTGTTACCAATTTAAGCGCCTCGCACCATGTCACCGATTCAAGCACCTTGCACTTTGTGGTCAATCTAAGCGCCTTGCTCATTGCCACAAATCCAAACGCCTTGCACATTGCCACAAATGCAAGCGCTTTGCATATTGTCATCAATCTAAGCGCCTTGCCCATTGCCTCTAATTCAAACGCCTTGCTCATTGCCACCGATTTAAGCGCCTTGCACATTGCCACCAATTTAAGCGCCTTGCACATTGTCGTCAATCTAAGCGCCTTGCACATTGCCAACAATACAAGCGTCTTGCTTATTGTCACCAATTTATGTGCTTTGCACATTGCCACCAATTTAAGCGCCTTGCACATTGCCACCAATCTAAGCGCCTTGCAAATTGCCAACAATACAAGCGTCTTGCTTATTGTCACCAATTTATGTGCTTTGCACATTGCTAACAATACAAGCGCCTTGCTTGTTGCCACCAATCTAAGCGCCTTGGCAAATTGCCACCAATCTAGCGCCTTGCCTGCAACTCGTCCACATTCAGTGCACAATTCCAAATTTGTGAATTGCGCGCTTTGTGAGACTTGCCGGTCCATGTCCACGTGACTTGAGCACCTTGTGCACCTTGTCATTGTTCAGTTATGTCGTTATGTCCCTTCGTTCACCTTATAGTTAATTTTGGCCTGCAATTTTGTTCAATACATGGATGCGCGGTTTGTGAGACTTACCTCTCAACGTACATATACATAACAATACACAGACGTGCACACAAATACACACATAGGAACCCACACGCTCACACATACACACATGCGCGCGCGCACACACACACACACACACACACACACACACACATATGCGCGCACACACACACACACACACACTCACTCACACACACACACACACACACACCAAATCACACACAAAACTCATAACACACACAATCACACACACACACCAAATCACACAGGGACTGCCAGTGCCCGCCATCACCCGCCCCCCCCTTGAGCCCTTGCCTCCCTTGCTGCTAGACCAGCCTGCCGCCCAAAAGCCTCAGCCACCAGCCCGAAAGCCTCAGGTGGGCGTGACAACGAGATGAAATGTCACTAACTAAAATTGCTGCCATTCCTCAGTTGTTCAAAGAAATAAGTATGAATGATTGAAAACCTTGCAGCCCTTACCTTTCAAAAGTTAGTTGCTGTTGGTTGCATGTGTGCGTTGTTGCATGTTTGTGTGTGTGTGTGTGTGTGTTTAAGAGCAAATTGGGTTGCACTCATCTGGAGTACAAGGAACTTAAACAATATAATTATTTTCTTAGTAGACAGAGTGTGTGCTCGATTTTATTTTAAGTGAGGCTGATTACTTTTGTACAATACAACAAGAGCAGCACCCCCATTTCATAATGTGAGGCTGAACACTTTTGTACAGTACATCAAGAGCAAAACTGTCATTTCATAATGTGAGGTCGAACACTTTTGTACAACATATCAAGAGGAGCACCGCCATTTCATAATGTGAGGTTGAACACTTTTGTACAACATATCAAGAGTAGCACCGCCATTTCATAATGTGAGGTTGAACACTTTTTGTACAGCACATCAAGGGCAGCACCGCCCTTTCATAATGTGAGGTTGAACACTTTTTGTACAGCACATCAAGGGCAGCACCGCCCCTAGGTAATAATTTTAAGCGGTGCTGGTGAGCACAACCCACCTGAAAGACAAATTTTCCTACCATATATATAATATATAATTATCATGTTTTGCATTACTTTCGCATTCTTGTTGGGCAGGGAGGGTGGGAGGGCCAGACTCGTATGGTAGATGAGCAAGGAACTAGATCACAGCTGGGCCCTCTTGCAGTGAGACCCTTGCCTTAAACAGAGGCTAATTTTCTGCAAAGGTCGGCATGTTTGACTAAACAATTGTGCCTTTGTCTTATACCACCCTGCCGCTGAGGTCAACATATAAACCTTTGTCTAAGACCACCCGCTAAGCCTTAACTTACCCAAACCTTTCTCCTCGCAGACTACACAGGTACGCAAAAAGGTCAACATTCGCCACCAAACCCCGGAAGACCTGCAGAAGCAGCAGCAGGAGAGAGAGCGGCAGCAACAGCAGCAGCAGCAGGAGAGAGAGCAGCATCAACAGCAACAACAGCCTGCAGAGCGTGCGCGGCCTGCAAGGCAAGCTCGGCCTTTGGCTCGTAAGCTTTTAGGCTCATCTCAGCAGCAGCAGCAGCAGCAACAACACCAACAGTCACCACAGCTCCAGCAACAGGGGCAGCAGCAGCAGCTGCAACAACAGCAACAGTCACCACAGCTCCAGCAACAGGGGCAGCAGCAGCAGCAACAACAACAGCAGCAGCCACCACAGCTCCAGCAACAGGGACAACAGCAGCAACACCAACAGCAGCAGCCACCACAGCTCCAGCAACAGGGGCAGCAGCAGCAACACCAGTCTGAGCGACACCACCTCGTCAGTGCACCCGTCCCCCTGCAAGGGACCTTTGAAGTCTCAGATCTCCAGCTACAGCAAATGCAGCAACTTCAGGAGGCAATCAGTTTGCAGCAGCAGCAGCAGCAGCAGCATCCTGCAGGAGTACCTGAAACGCAGCAGCAGCAGCAACACGTTCATGAGTCGGCTTCACAGCAGCAACGGCTGCAGCAGCAACACATTAAGGAGTCAGCTTCACTGCAGCAACAGCTGCAGCAGCAGGAGCATCAACGCGTTAAGGAATCGGCTCCACAGCAGCAGCAGCAGCAGCAGGAGCATCAACACGTTAAGGAGTCGGCTTCACAGCAGCAACAGCAGCAGCAGCAACAACAACACGTTAAGGAGTCGGCTTCACAGCAGCAGCAGCTGCGGCAGCAACAACAAAAGCATGTTAAGGAGTCGGCTTTACAGCAGCAGCAGCAGCCGCAGCAGCACCAGGAGCAACAAAACGTTAAGGAGTCGGCTTCACACCAGCAGCAGCAGCAGCAGCAACACGTTAAGGAGTCGGCTTCACAGCAGCAACAGCAGCAGCAGCAACACGTTAAGGAGTCGGCTTCACAGCAGCAGCAGCAGCAGCAGCAGCAACACGTTAAGGAGTCGGCTTCACAGCAGCAGCAGCAGCCGCAACAGCAGCAGCAGCAACACGTTAAGGAGTCGGCTTCACAGCAGCAGCAGCAGCAGCAGCAGCAACACGTTAAGGAGTCGGCTTCACAGCAGCAGCAGCAGCCGCAGCAGCACCAGGAGCAACAAAACGTTAAGGAGTCGGCTTCACACCAGCAGCAGCAGCAGCAGCAACACGTTAAGGAGTCGGCTTCACAGCAGCAGCAGCAGCCGCAGCAGCACCAGGAGCAACAAAACGATAAGGAGTCGGCTTCACACCAGCAGCAGCAGCAGCAGCAACACGTTAAGGAGTCGGCTTCACAGCAGCAACAGCAGCAGCAGCAACACGTTAAGGAGTCGGCTTCACAGCAGCAGCAGCAGCAGCAGCAGCAACACGATAAGGAGTCGGCTTCACAGCAGCAGCAGCAGCATCAGCAGCAACAAGAACACGTTAGGGAGTTGGCCTTGCAGCAGCAGCAACATAGCAAGCAGTCAGCATCACAGCAGCAGCTACCATTAGAAGGTTCTGGCTTGCATCAGCAGCAGGCCAAGGACTCAGCCTCGCAGCAGCAGCAACACGTCAAGGAGCCAGCCTCGCAGCAGCAGCAGCAGCAGCAGCAGCAACACGTCAAGGAGCCAGCCTCGCAGCAGCAGCAGCAGCAGCAGCATGTTGAAGAGTCCCCCTCACAGCAGCAGCAGGTCAAGGAGCCTGCATCCCAGCAACAACAGCAGCAGCAACAGCAGCAGCAGCAATTGCCGCAGCCTGATGCAAGCAAGCAGGCGTCGCAGCTGCTGCCAGATGCAAGCAAGCAGCCGTCGCAGCTGCTGCCAAATGCAAGCAAGCAGGCGTCGCAGCTGCTGCCAGATCCTGGCTTCAGCAACATGGGCCTGCCGACGGGCAAAAAGGCACGTTCCTTTGTACCTAAAGCCAAGGGTCGAGGTGGCCCTTCTGCAAGGCCGGTGCCTGCTCAGCAAGGCCAGCCAACACAGCAACAGCAGCAGTAGACAAGAGGAGCTGCTTCAAAGCAGCAAGAGCCTCGGCTGCAGCAACAGCAGCAGCAGCAGCAACAGCAGCAGTGACTGCTGAGAGCCATTACGAATGAGCCAAGGGGAGAGGAGCAGAGAGAAGGTGTAAAAAGAAGAGAGCAATGAAAATGTTTATGAAGAAATATGCTGTCAGGACAGTTAATGAGAGCTAGTGCAGGAAGTACTTCTCTGGGAGTGTGCGATTGTTTGGACTTCAATACAGGAAACTCGTAAGTGGCTGCGCAGATTAATTGACACGTGACTGCTGTTCATATTTAATCTTTACGACGTTATGAAATGCATTTAAGTACATGTTCCGTTTATTTGATCTCAACTGGGCTAGCACCTGCTAGCGATTTTGTGCTCTTTGTTACAACGAATTATGGTACCAGCTTTAAACGGATCATAGGCATGAGCTAAACCCTAAACCCTAAAACCTAAACCCTAAACCCTAAACCCTAACCTAAACCCTAAACCCTAACCCTAACCCTAATTAAACCTGACATCTTAGCGATTGATGTAGGGGTATATGTTTTCCTCTTTCTAATACTAAAGCAAGAGTCGGTTCATCTTGTATACAATGTCTGACTCTGTCATTGGCTACGTAGAGGCTATCTAACAAGGTTTTGCCTGGTGCAATATCTTGCTGGTGCGACAATTTGCTGATGCTAGCAGTAGCCTCCTCCTAAATCATTGTGATTGGCCTCTCTAAGACCACGTTTAAGTCACGTGTCAGATCAAATCACTGTCACAGTCAAGTACAAGACTCAGCACATCAACTCATAGTTCTTCATTAATAAGCTGGCTCCTCCAGCAAATACAAGGTTTCAACTTGTAAAGTCCCAGCTGCAGAAGAGTTTCTTAAAAACCTTCAAGCGAGTTTGCGCGAGGCCAAGTCTTCACCTGAAGCCGCACAACAAGGACCAAAGCACTACGCTGATAAAAAAGCGTAGGGAGGCAGATTATTGCATTGGCGGTGACGTTTTGTATGACTTTCAGAATGTAGAAATTAGAATGCCTGGTACGCCCAAGCTCATGCCCAAATGGATAGGCCCTCATCAATCCAGTGGTCTACAGGCTAGAGCTTCCTACCAATATGCGGATACGCAATGTCCTCCATCTTTAATCCAAGTATACAGGAAAGACGGGCGTATACAGCCTCCTCCACTCTCTTTTTCGGTGGATGAGCAGGAATATTACCAATTGTAACAAAACTTGTTTCCCACCGCGTGCGTATGATCACCACAAAACGTGCCTCTAACTATACCTTTGTTCATACAGCAAAAGTCTGTTTTTGCGAGCTATGACATAGAGACTACCATATCGCGCGCGGGCAATGCGTTCGCTATCCCTGGAGATTAAGTAAAATGTATTGCTTTTGCGTGCAGCTGTGGTTTTGAACGCACGTGGATGTTTTGTGAGGAGTCCGAGGTTGTGCACTTGCCTGACAATTTCACTAGAGTTGCATGCTCTGGTGACTGCGAAACACTAATTAAAAGGGAAGGGTACTCTGAATACCATAGCACATGGGAACCAGAGGAATCTTTTGTAGAGGATATGATTGAGCAATTACTCAATCCCTTTCTCAGGGGGGGGGGCGATATAACAAGCATTATTACATGTGTGGTACCGGAGTTAGTTAGCCTAACTCCCTACTGCAAGGAGGGAATATTATCCTTGGGGAGCTGGTTTACAGTAGAGTTAATATAATATCTCACAAATTTCCTGATTTCTCTACTAGGCAGCAGCTCACAGACACGTGCGAGCTCGGGGCCCATGTCCTCCGCGCACTTCTTAACAGCATAAGTTATTACTACTGGCTTCATACATGGCGCTGTTACAATGGCCTGGAAAAAGGAACCAGGGGTAGCTGCTTGCTGACTCTTGCAAGAGTTTTTTGTTTTTACCCGCTTTTGCCCTTAATTTTGCTTCGCCCCTTTCGGGCGGACATTGTCACGCTCAATAATTGGCAGCAGCGAATTGTGTGATTATGACGGAAGTTTGATCTGACAACGTGCATAAAAGGTGAAACTGAACTGGTTATTGGATTGGAGCACCAGTACCGATGGCCATTGTCTGAAATGGAATGAACAGTAAAGCAGTAAAATACCCCATGTGTGTGTGCACTGTCCATTTGGGGCATGGGTGTCAATAGCCCAGCTTCCATCTGCTTCTTTTTTCTGAGGTTTTCAGCTGTGTTTTAAATCCCTTCCTTTTCGACAACCCCTTCTCCTGTCTCTTCTTTTTGTTTTCCGATGCCCCTTTCCCACGCTGTAGCTCCTCCTTCCTTTTGAATGAACGAGCCGGTAGTGATAATGACACAGCCAGCGTCTTCAGCAGGCAATTGAAATGAAAAAGAATGTTCGTCTGACGAGACCAGTGTGGTCCGCCAGTGACTGAACCTCACAGAAGGCTTGTCTGCAGTGGCCCTTAAAAATCTGGCCCGGCTAGAGGTGCTTGAGTTGCAGGTGCGTTGTGTACGTTCGAAATTGTATGTCTAGCATTGCCCACTGCTGGCTGGTGTGTAGGGATGAGTTAGAATGTTGAAGGGTCAAGGTGTGGTGCAAAGGTTGTGCTGGTGTGTAGGGATGAGTGAGAACGTTGAAGGGTCAGGGTGCGGTGCAAAGGTTGTGCTGGTGTGTAGGGATGAGTGAGAACGTTGAAGGGTCAGGGTGTGGTGCAAATGTTGTGCTGGTGTGTAGGGATGAGTGAGAACGTTGAAGGGTCAGGGTGTGGTGCAAATGTTGTGCTGGTGTGTAGGGATGAGTGAGAACGTTGAAGGGTCAGGGTGTGGTGCAAAGGTTGTGCTGGTGTGTAGGGATGAGTGAGAACGTTGAAGGGTCAGGGTGCGGTGCAAATGTTGTGCTGGTGTGTAGGGATGAGTGAGAACGTTGAAGGGTCAGGGTGCGGTGCAAAGGGTGCTGGTGTGTACATGTAGGGATGAGTGAGAATGTTAGGGATGAGTAAGAAAAATCAGAAATTGCAGCTGATCAGGGTGCGTGTGCAACACAAAAGCATGGAACAAGGTGGTTAACGTGTAAGATTTACATACAAAAAAACCTGTAAGATATTTAATAGGTTTAAATTAAAGTAAATGTGAGCAGAAGTTTCCCTGCTTTTCTCCAACTCGCACCAGCTATCATCCTTAGTTAGTATGCCTTTGCTGTTGCCCTATGCTCCTACACAGAACTAGACAAATTGGATGCAATGATTAAAAGGGTAGTTAATGGCAAGCACAACCTCTGGCGCGCACATAACTTCGGGTTAGGGACCGAGTCTATTTACATAGAATATCACAGGCGCTCAGCAGCGTCGTCCGAAGTGAGGTCGATGGTGGGAGCAGGAGCTTCTGCGTGGCGTGTAGCGAGGGGGGGGGGCCCCTGCGGTTAGGTAAGGTAAGGTAAGGTTACATCGCTATATATGCCTATGGTGGGCATCTGAGCGGAAGCTTGGAAAAAAGCCTGTAACCAAACCAAAAAAACGCTAGAAAAATCAAGGGAACAGGGCTAGGCACTTAGCTACAAAAGAGGCAACACCAAAAATATCAGGTTGGTTCATAAAGGTCCTCAAACGAGCTGGGCCATCCTCAAACTGAGGTGGGAAGATAAGCTGTTGCTGTGTGCAAAGTCTGACTAGATGTTCA
>Ga0307963_1002456_pt1 | contig 14616 bp, 16 predicted proteins | sample OrgLakmetagen594_FD_201829 | JGI IMG/M metagenome (GOLD analysis project Ga0307963, IMG submission 201829) | Saline water microbial communities from Organic Lake, Antarctica - #594 | ecosystem: Environmental > Aquatic > Non-marine Saline and Alkaline > Saline | place: Antarctica: Organic Lake...
CATCAATCAGTCTGATGCCGTAGGAGTAGCTGACTTTGCGGACAAATGCCTTGCTCTGTTTGATCACTGACCTTGTCTCTTTTTCTGGTGTCTTGTTCAGTCGGCCTCCTTCTCTTCTTGAAGCTGCCTTTTTTTTTTGCTATAGCTCAACTGCCCTCGCTGGCGGATATAGCTGTGTAACCCTTACCCTTCACGAGGTATGGAGACCGTCTCCATGGAGACGGCGCTGCTCTAAAAAAAAAGTCTATCACGTTTTGCTTTTAATCTTAGGATTGATCCTTTAAGAGATATTATATCCAACTTGACAAGAGGGGAGCAGCTTCCACGTCGATTTAGAACCATGAGTCAAGTGAAGCAAAGATGGTAATTGGTAATAAAAATTAAAGCAAGTTCCTTGCCTGAAAGCACCTTTATTTGCACCTTTAAGCCAGTTTTCAATTTTTGCTTGGTAGGTGGCTGGGGCGGACAGGAATGCAAGCAGCAAGCAAGCAAGAATTGTGGGAAAATAGGGACAATTTGCAGGCACGGTGAAGAAATGTGATGCAAAGAAGAAAAAAGGGCCTCTTGAAACGAAGAAAATTTACACTGGTAGTGTGAACGCAGCATCTTCCGGAAAAAAGCGCATTACACAGAGTGTTTGAGGTTACAGATAAAGCCATCAGTCAAAAATTGCAACCGCTAGCATAAAGCGTTTAAAAGCTGTTCACATATGTATGAATACCAACAACAAACTCCTCCTTGCTACTTCATCTCTGTGGGGAGGAAAAACAACATAGCCAGCACAGGAGGGGGGGGGGGCTCCGTAGGCACCCACCACCACGCCAACAATAAAGACGTAACCAATTTGGATTTTAATCAGAACCAGTCATAAAAAAGAACAAACTGGAACTTGGCTGAGGTTCTCACGCTGGGAATCTATTAAAAGCACCAAAATAAACAAATTACAGGCGTATGTATGTATGTACATAGTACGTAGGTATGTACACATGTACATACCTGTACGAACAAATTACAGGTATGTATGTGCGGATGTACGTAGCTATGTACAATGGAGTTAAAAGGAGGCTCCTACGATGATATGTCTGGTCTTCCAAAGACTTCCACCTTACTCCACGACACCCACGATGGCGTTTCCACGGTTTCAATGCGGATCTGTGTTCACATAAATGGCGATGCGGGTTGGTTTTAAGAGAGAAGTATTACTTTTACCATTCATGTTGCTCGGCATGTCGTCCTGAGTCTGGCTGCCCATTTTTACTTCAATCTCCTCACCAATGCCTGTTGCTCATGTTGTTATGCTACTGGCAGAAGTTTCTTGTTTCCTATGATCTATTGCATTACCCTGAGACCAGAGCATCATACAATAAAATTTAGCAGGTGTAAGCAGGGTTTGCGTCTCGTCCTTGCAACCTTGCCTCCTCTTACATAAAAGCTTAGCAGCAAGAAGTCGACACTGTGTGTGCAAACCCTCAAAACTCGCAGTGAAAGCTGTCAAAATGCTGCATACCTAGTCCAAATAACAAGCCACATACAAACTGTGCACACAAAGAGGATGCTGCTATAATTTCAAATGCGCAAGGCATTAGTATCACCCCATCGTATGTAGCTCGCAATGATGGGATGCCACCCACCAATCTTAGGCATACCCCATCAACACACGCATATGCACTATGCATACACACAGACGATGCATCGGTGTCAAAATTGTGCGTGATTTACACATAGACAATGCATTCACACAATTGTATGCATACACACAGACGATGCACCCTTGTGAAAGGAAGCTCACCTTCCGTCCAGGTCGTTCCAACTTGATGGGCCCCAAAGGAGTGTTGTGGGATGTTACACCTTTCAAGTCTGAGACCAGCTCCCCGTCTACGTACACACGGTGGTGCGTTGCCCCTGAGGTTGGCACCTACAACGCACGGAAGGCTTCTTACGACAGAAAATAACATGCACAAACACACGGTGGTGCGTTGCCCCTGACGTTGGCACCTACAATGCACGGAAGGCTTCTTACGACCGAGAATAACATGCACAAACACAGCAGTGGTGCGTTGCCCCTGACGTTGGCATCTACAACGCACGGAGGGCTTCTTACGACCGAAAATAACATGCACAAACACAGCAGGGGTGCGTTGCTCCTGACGTTAACACCTGCAAGACACATTTTCTTTTTTTCTATTGCTTTTTTCTATTGCAGATTCTATTACAAAAAAACACATCCGTAAACGTAAAAGCGGTGTGTTGCTCATGACATTGGCACCTGTGAACAAGATACGCGAGCAAGACGAAGTTGAGAAAGATGAGGAGCAGATCACCATTACAGGTTTGCAAACACATCGTGAGTCACAACCTGTGAAGCATTGCTCCTGGCATAACACAACGCCTACAACAAAGGCCGGAGTTAAAAGTGACGAGGAGCAGGTCATGATTACAGTTGCCCATACAGTAGCACGCAGTGATGCGCGTTGCTCCTGGCATGACACCTACGATGACCAATAATAAGAGTGATGAGCAGATTATGATCATGGTCCCCAGACAGACAAGCGGAGGGGCTGCAATTTGAGGCTACGCATCCATAGCAAGGCAGCGTGCCTTATATGACCCAGCACTTGATCTTTCCTTCTTGGTGTAGGTGGCGAACCCTAGGGTCGACCAGAACCTCGTATTTATTTTTAAGCACATAGATGCATTCAACTTTCCACGCTGTACAAGACTCGCCCACATTACTCCCGTTGTAAGTGCACATTTCTCAATAATGCATATTGCTTTATAGTGCGAAAACGTGACAGTGTCACCTTAACGCAGGTGCGCTTTGCTCAAGTGGAGGAAGCATGACTCTCACATACACACGCACGCAAACACACACACACACACACACAAACACACACACACACACACACACAAGAAAACGCGCATTGCTCAGTTTGAAAAAACATGACACACAAAAGGAAGATTACGGAGGCGGCAAGGGAAGAATGTTGGCTATACAGCAGCGCACATCATTCTTTTTGCCTCTGCTGCCACCTTATTGTGTGTGATCCCCGTGGGCATGGGCAACTGAGACAAAGCACCCTGAGACAGAGCTAACCCTGTCTTTGCTGCTGTTTAGCTTTGGGTGGTGGAACATGAGTGTTTGTACGCAGGGTGCAGGGCGCGTGTGTGCTACCAGGCAGCAGCAACGGAGTGGTAGCATACAAACCATAAAAAGCTTCTCATAGCCAGGCCATGAACAGCACAAAATATGGAGTCACTGCACTAGTCCTCTCAAATCAGAGACATGAGATACCGCGGTATGAGTCACACAGAGGTTTGTGTGCATTATGTCTCAAGGTAGCAAGGGACAAAGCTTTAATGTCAGCGGTCACAAGATTTTGACATCTGTGAGGGGCTAAGTAAAGGGAGAAGAGCAGTATGGCACCTACCTGGTAGGGGAGGAGGCTGAGGTGGTCCAATATCACACCAGCTGGTACATCTATGTCCTGTGATGTGTGTGTGCATTTGTGTGTGTGTGTGTGCGCACATGTGTGTGCGTGCGTGTGTGTGTGTGTGTGTGTGTGTGTGTGTGTGTGTGTGTGTGTGTGTGTGTGTGCGCTAGTATCTTATTAGACATCTCACCAAAAAAACAGGCTCTGCAGGAGAAGCCCCACGCCCAGCGTTCCAACGTTCATCTTTGGAATCGCTGAGGACATTCTCGGCAGCGTCATCTTCACTCTTTTCATGCGATGCTGTGGCCTGTGTATGTGTGTGTATGTGTGTGTTTACTTGTATATGCATGAGTGTATGTTTGATACACACAGTGTGTGCATGCGTGCGTGCATGCATGCGTGCGTCTGTGTGTGTGTGCGTGTGTATGTGTGTGTGTATGTATGCGTGCGTGTGTGTGTGTGCGTGCGTGCGTGCGCGTGCGTGCACGTGTGTGTGTGTGTCTGTGTGTTTGTGTTTGTGTGTGTGTGTGTGTGTGTGTTTGTGTGTGTGTGTGTGTGTGTGTATGTGTGCGCGTGTGTGTCTGTGCGTTTGTGTGTGCATGCATAGCGACGCACATAGAGCCCTGTTAACCTCTGGACTGGGTAGACAGCTTTGCTTGCTTGCATGGCTCTGAGAGAAAATATAACTGGGATGAAGTAGAAAGAAGAGTTTTAATATAAGTGAACATGTGGACGCAGATGCACTGGATGTATTTAATTTTGGCTTGATGATTTCCCAGGCAGCCCTACTGCGGACCGTGAGCCGGAAGGCAGCAGCACCTACCCCGCAAAGAATGGGCATTCCAAGCAGTGACAAGACCTGTGTCACATCAGCGATCGCAGGTGCAGAACCTGAGCCAGTTGCCTGCCTACCGCTTCGTGTTGCAGAGCCCCCTGAGCCACTGGAACGCAGCCTACAGGTGGGCTAGACAAGGACAGACGCAGACACACACACACACACACATATCTGCACACACACACACACACACACACACACACACAAACACACACACACAGGCCTTGGACATCCCCCCTCCGAACCCCCCTCTGGCTGTGCGTGTGGACCATTTCACAGTGCCACGTGACGGGCCAGTGCTGGAGGTACTGATTGCCTGTTGCCTGCTCAAATTTAGCAGCATCTGTTGTCATAGTTTACCATGTTGTGGGTGTCTACACCCCTCATTTGTGATTCAGTGCTGCAGGAATGTTACGCACAAAAAAGAAGGCACTTATTTGTGTGTATCACCAACACGTACCGACTTGCATCCATTTGGATTCCTTAATAAAGCCATAGATGCACTTTCTTGTCTCTTCTAGTGTGTGTGTATGTTTGTACGTGTTTGTGTGCGTGTGTGCGTGTGTGTTTGTGTGTGTGTGTGTGTGTGTGTGTGTGTGTGTGTGTGTGTGTGTGTGTGTGTGTGTAGTGTCTAGTGTGTAGTTGTGTGCTTGCGCGCGTGCAATCATTTGTATGCTAAAATGTCTGAATGCCTGTGTTAGGCTGTTGACATCTTGCAAGACAAATTCTTGCAGTTGGTTTTGGACGATTGAGGCTTAACCCGCAGTATGGATGTTCAGTATACACTATCCCGTGATCTGCTAACCGCAGGCACATTGCATGTTTCTGTATGATGCACATTGCATGTTTCTGTATGATGCACATTGCATTTTCTGTATGACGCACATTGCATGTTTCTGTATGATGCACATTGCATGTTTCTGTATGATGCACATTTCATGTTTCTGTATGATGCACATTTCATGTTTCTGTATGATGCACAATCTAGCCCATGAACATCTAGACCTGCTCAAAGATTCCCTGATACCAAGAAGCGGAGTGCAGTCTGCGATCGTTATCTCTTCTGCCCCCTAACTGCTCTCCGATGTTCTGACAGCTTTGGACGTTCCCTTCCTCAGAAACCTCCCATCAGCGTAAGAGGCAAGGGAAGAACGCACGTAGTCAGTGGAAATAGATTACCACATTAAGTTAGAAAATGAAGTGTAGCCACATTTTATATTCCAGACCCAAACTGTATTGTAAAGAAAGTGGCGTTCAGAAGCGCTTCCCCCTGTCCAATTTAACAGGTGTTAGCAGAGCTATTGGGTTACCCGCAACCCTTTGTGGAACGCCTTATCTCCTTCGGCAGTGTATGGTACAGGTGTGTGTGTGTGTGCTTGTGTGTGTATGTGTGAGTCTGTGTGTGTATATGTTTGTTGTTGTTGTGTGCGCGTGTATTTGTTTGTTGTAGTATGTGTGCGTGAGCTTCCGTCAGCGTGTGTGTCAATACCTAGGCTCATTGACATTGGCACGGATGGTGTAAAATAGGTTTCTCTTATTACAAGAATCTACCTGTAAACCTGAACAGTAATAGACTTGAATGGTAGTAGGCCTGAATAGTAGTAGACCTGAATAATAGGGCTCCTAGTAAACAAACATGTGCAGATCACCTTACTCCAGAAACTGGTATGTTAAAGTCCAAGGTGCTAGATCTGACTACCACAAGAATTGAGCAAGAACAAGCACAGCAGATTGCTACTAAATGTTCCTTGTGTTGTTTAAACCAGCTTCCATTTCTCATGTGGCACATGTCACCCGCTACCCAGCAGCACGGCCTGTCATCTCACCTTTGTCAACGTGCTCACTCACCTGCTCGTCTTCCTCCAACTAATTACCCCCCCACACACTGCAACCCAGGAGCACGACCTGTCATCTCACCTTTGCCAACGTGCTCACTCACCTGCTCGTCTTCCTCCCCCTCACCGTCTCTCCCTCCAACTAACCACCCCCCACACACACTGCAACCCAGCAGCACGGCCTGTCATTTCACCTTTGTTATTGTGCTCACTCACCTGCTCGTCTTCCTACCCCTCACCTTCTCCCTCCAACTATTCCCCCCCCACACACATTGCTACCCAGCAGTTGGTCTGCCATCTCACATCTGTAAACTTGCTCACGCACCTGCACCTCTTCCTTCCCCTCTGCTCCTCCCTCCAACTCATCTCCTCCCCCCCCCGCTACCCAGCAGCACGGTCTGCCTTATCGCTCTTCCAATTATGCTCACGCATCTGCACCACCTCCTTTGTTTTTGTTTGCTCACAGCCATGTGCTGCCAAAGCCCAAGGACATGGCTGCCCTTTCGCAAGCTCAGGTACAGGGAGTGTGTGTGTGTGTGTTTTGAGCTCTGGATGGTGTGAATACATCTCAGGGTGGTGCTACCACATCTCTGTGTGGCGGGGATCTGGAAAAGAAAATAATATAAAGAGAAAAACTACGCAGGCAGCAAAACACTCCCTGCATCAATCCAAGAAAAGGAGACACATAGGCCCAAAGTGGCTGGGATCTGGCTTAGTATGAGCACTGGAAAAAGCAAGAATAAACAGTGAGGCAGCAATGATTCAATAACAGAAATCCACTCCCCATACTCATTAATAGGACACACCACCAAAAGGATTTAAAATTACGTATTGTGGACCTAACTTTTTTTGTATGCGCAGATCCAATTGAGCAATGTGCACTATGACCTCCACTCTGACCATAATCACACAATCTAAACCAACTTATGCACCGATTCACAAGCCCCTCTGCTCGCACCGCGCTTCATTGTTTCAGCAGTTTCTGGTTGATGATTAAAACAACGTTTCTGGCTGATCAGCAGTTTAAAAATCATTGTACCAGCATCTGGCTGGAAATGCTGCTTCCTGCACGCTTTGCCGGTTTGCATTGTCAGGTTAGAGCGTGAGCACGGGTTGGCTTCCAGTGTCGTGTGTGCCAATGGATGTGCCAATGAATGTGCCAATGAATGTGCCAATGAATGTGCCAATGGATGTGCCAATGGATGTGCCAATGAATGTGCCAGTGGACAAACGTAGTTTGCCCTCAGGTCTGAGGCAGTTCAACAGCCACCAGTCCTCCTTTTTGAAGGCAGACCCGTTTAATCGTCGTCGTACGAGCTGGTCTTGCAAGGGCTGCACATAGTATGATCCTCATTCTCGGCCAATCTGTACCTTCGATGCCACCTGCATCCACCTGACTGATCAAGTTGGTTGGTGGGGGTTTGTATTGCATAGTGAGGCATGGTTGCTGCTGCTTTCTGTCACTGTCTAAGTTGGTTGCTTACTGTCACTGTCTAAGTTGGTTTGTGGGGAATATTTGCTGCTGCACAGTGACAGGTCACTGTTTAGATCCAGCATAGCTGGCTTGCAAGTATGTACTATGGTACATGGTTTCCTCATTGTGCCTCAAGATCGAAAATTACAAATATTGGATATCTTCAATAGTCTACACTCACTAACTCCAGCATTGACCCATGCTTTTTGAGTCATCTTCTCTTGTAGCATGTGAGTGCAGGAATGAAATACGCTGCTGCTTTGCTCTTACTGCTCAGATCCAGCATACATCTGAACAGTGATGGAATTTATGCACTTGCAAGTTAATCGTAGGTCACAAATGCTCAAAGTTAAGGTTATCTCGTGAAAGTAGGTGTAGAAAATGGTTCCATCTTTGCTGGAAAAATGAAAAATTACAAATAAAACAGATGGATCAAATTCTCTTGTGACACGCAGGTGAAGGAATGGGAGCGCTCTCGCCAGCCTGGACTCCTGAAATGGGGCAAAGGGGTGCGTGCTGGCACTTGTGCGTGTCTGTGTCAGTGTGTGTGTGTGTGTGTGTGTGTGTGTGTGTGCGTGTGTGTGTGTGTACTGCATATGAAGGGAGGTGAGCATTATCAATGAAGGCAAAGAGTGGCACCTGCTCTGGCTAATTAAGCTCCAGTAGGCTCAAATTGCATGTGATCTGGCAATGGACGGAATCACGACAAAACGACAAATAATGGTACCTGCTCTTGCAGGCTGTGCTCCTGTAGGCTCAAAATGCATGCGATCTGTCTATAGGCACATGCCTTTCAAGCGCGCTTGAGCACAGCCTTTGAATACTGAGTTATTGCTCTGTCTGAAAAAACATTTACACACGTACACACACAAACATTCACACACACATACACACACACACGATTTACGTGCAGACTGAGGCACAGACGCCACGCCGTGTAAAGTCGCCTAGCATGCTGTTGCATGAGGGCGGCTACATACGGTGTGTCTTGCTTGTGTGTGCAGGTTGATGTGATTTAAAGTGTGTTTGTCATTACATTTCTTGTCTGCAGTCCTTTGTTCATAGGCCTGGCGAGCATCCCAGCTCAAAACTTCTGGAGGTGCACCTAGGTGTTGGAAGGCTCGGTGCAGTAGCACCAAGACAGTGTAGCGCTGCAGAAGGCATGTTATTTGTGTATTTCTGTGTATTTTTGTGTACTTGCTATTTGTTATTTTTGTGTATTTTACGCGTTTGTGGAGGCCCCACTGATCAAAACCCGATCCAGTTTGCGTGCACGCTGTGGGAATGGGCTGCAATTGCACGTCGTGGCTCCACACTCTGTCACACGCACCCACGTGATGTGCTCGGCCATACCCAATGGAAAAATGTGCTACCAGCATGCTTGACATGTGTTAGTACTTTATGTGATCGTGCAATCATGTGATGCGTGCGGCTGACGTGCTCGACATGTACTTTATGCGATCGTGCAATCATGTGATGCGTGTGGCTGACGTGCTTGACATGTACTTTATGCGATCGTGCAATCATGTGATGCGTGCGGCTGACAGGCTTGACATGTACTTTATGCGATCGTGCAATCATGTGATGCGTGCGGCTGACGTGCTTGGGCATGTGCGCTTCACATGCTTTGACACCTCCACTCTCTCACACCCCTAAGTCCCTTACTAATGTCAAGGCTAAAGTTGGCCCGAACCGTATACGCACACTGTACAAATCATGCATACAGACGTTTCCCTTCTCTAAATACTGTATATGCACCGTAAACCGTAAATAGGTATGTATGCACGATTCTGGACAACCCTAGTCAAGGCCAACAAATGGATTCCATTGGGAACATGCAGCCGTGCAAGTCGGGACGGTTGTCGATGCAAGCCTTTTTTCACACGTGCCTTTTTTCTTACGTGCACCCAAAGATGCTGCGCAGCGCTGACGTGCACCCCACACCCTTTGACCCCACCTAAATCCTTTACTAATGTCAAGATGAACAAATATGGCATATTTGAAATATGCCTTTATCATATGTTCTTTTTTTTCATACGTGCACACGTGCACCCCAAAATGCTGTGCAGCGCTCACGTGCACCAAACGCTTTGAAACGTGTGCTACCGACATGCTTGACTCCACACTACACGGCTCAGATACTTGCTGCTGACCTGCTTGCTTACGTGCATTCCACACCCTTTGACCCCCCCCAAATCCCTCACTAATGCCAAGATGAACAAATATGGCGTATTTGAAATACCGCATATTCTCGAACACTTCAGAAAATAAATAAATATTTGGCCAAAAACTGATTGTATAAAAATCAATTAAGTCTAAAATATGCATTCAAAGCCTTTGCTGACGTTGCGCGTCCCCCATGCAACAACAGCCCCCCCAGCGCTCCTTATACATCCTGCAAGTCAGGGAGCGCGTTGTGCACATGGTCAAAGTGCTTGGCTACAGCTATCAGCAAGTCAGTGCTGTGTTCAGCGGACGCCCCAATAACAGAACAGGTGCAAAGAGGATGCTGCTGCTGCTGCTGCTGCTGCAGCGTGGCACCTCCGACCAGGGTCCTCACTGACTACATCTTCCCTACGTTTCTTCCTTGCGCCAGAGGACGGCGCGCGTCCCCTCACAACCTCCATGGCACCGCTGTTGAGTGACACACCCCGCAGCTTCATCAACGCGCTTAAATGAACATCTTATAATTATTTATTAATTTTTTTGTGGAAATCATAATTGAAAAGCGCCATAATAATTCTCGGAGCCATTCCAAATTGAACCGAAGTAAGATATGAATAATTTCGCGGCTTTAAGGGTGATTTTAAAATGGCTTCCCAGCGTGCCAGTGTGGCTGTGAGGGGCGAGGCTGTGATGAAGAGGCCTGTGGGGCGCCCATGCAAGGACAAGCCTCCTCCTCTCACAGCCCCTTCAGGCCCTTCCTCTGGGGCATCCACACAGAGTTAGTGAAGATGGTAAGTGGGTAAGAGAGGGTTGCTTCTTTGATTGAGGGAAGCACACGTGCAAGCACACACAACTGTTATTTTTCCCATGCAGCCAATGGGCAGTCTGCCCACCAGCCTGCACAGCAGCAGCAGCAGCAGCCAACAGTGGGGGGCTCTCGAACTCAAAAATAAATCCCCAGACCCCTTTACAAACCAAGAACGGAAAATTGATTTATTTTTAAAGTCGCCTTTTCCACATGTTCCTTTTCTCACACGTGTACACGTGCACCCAAATATGCTGTGCAGCGCTCACGTGCACCCCAAACGCTTTGAAGCCGTCCACCGGGTGCCTGACTGGCGCGCACGTGTCCTCATCATTGCAGATGACTATGTGGTGGTGGACAAGCCTCCGGGCGTGCAGGTGATTCACGCAAAGCAAACAGGGTACGGTTTTGTCGTCCCAGAGATGTCCTTGTTCGCCTGACTGGTAGGGTTGGCCATGACCATGTAAATACGGTGTTGTTGGCAGGGAAATCACCAGATCTACAATTGTATGCGGTGATTATGTATGGTTCTGGCCAACCCTACTGACTGGCGTGCACGCGTCCTTGTCAGAACAGAGAACTGTGGGGCGGTAAGAGCAAGCCTCCGGGCGTGCAGGTTCGAGTACATTCTTTCAATTGGTATGGTTTGTGCTGCGCTTCAGTATTGTGGGGGGTGACTGTGCTCCGTAAATTTTGACTGTTTTATCCAGCGACGTACAATGTAGTTTAACACTTTTTGACAGATCTGTTATGTCTAACTACTGATGCACACCACCAGGTGCCTCCCACAGTCGGCAACATCCAAGAATCATTACTCGCATGTGTGGAAAAGGTGAGCAGCGATTATGAAAAGTGTATGTACATGTTTGTATATATTTGTGTATGCTTGTACATGTTTGTGTATGTTTGCGATGCTGGCTGTAGCGCGCATTCATACTATGTACCTCAGGATCGGTGTGCAAACTTGGTGAGGCTGTTTTCAAACAGGACAACAAGCACGTCTTTTGGTAGATTGTTCACGTACAGCCATCTTCAGGCTTACTTTAAGCTATTTGAAAGGCAATCACGTGGGGTGAGAACCACCAAAACATTCACATACAATACGTATTTATGAACATATCCGGCACTCCAGCACCTAGGACGGGTGAGAACCACCAAACCATTCACATACAATACATATATATGAACATATCCGGCACTCCAGCACCTAGGACTCGTGTTTTGGTACTCATAATGATATTTGCAGGCCCTAGGTTATGAAGCGGGTGCCCTTAGTCCTCCTCATAGACTTGATGCAGGCACCCAAGGCTGCGTCGTCCTGTCCAAAACACCCGCCTTCTCTCGTTACTTTCAGGTATGTGTGTTTTTGGTGTGAATGTGTGTGATTGCGATTGTGGGTGCGTGTGTGTGTGTGCATGTATGTGTGCACGTATTTATTTAAGTGCAAGGTGTGCAAGGCACCCAAGGCTGTGTCGCACTATCCAAAATACCTGCCTTCTAATGCCACTTCCAGGCAGGTGTGTATTCCTTGTGTGTGTGTGTGTGTGTGTGTGTTTTGTGTGTGTGTGTGTGCACGCGCGCGAGCGTGCACGTATTTAGTGGCAGGTATGTGCATGCACGTGCTTCAGACATGCACTGATGGTTAGCATGGGAGCTCAAGGCGAAGAAGCAGCCCTAGACCAGCATTTTGCCTACAATTGAAATTCCTCTTCTCAACTACCTGTACAGGAGCTCATGAGGGACAAGGAGGGCCAAGCAGAGCAGCCCAGCCCAGCAGGACGGCGGCAGCAGCAGCAGCAGCAGCAGCAGCAATCACGGCAAGAGCAGCACCAAATTCAAGTAATGTATGCACCACAGCATTCAGAACACCCTCCGCAGCAGCATGCAGTACCAGGCACAGCACAGCCAGCGCAGCAAACACCAGATGTGAATGAACAGCCGCAGCACACACCAGGTGCAAACGTGCAGCCGCAGTCCACACCAGATGTGAACGTGCAGCTGCAGCACACACCGGATGTAAACGTGCAGCCGCAGCACACACCGGATGTAAACGTGCAGCTGCAGCACACACCGGATGTGAACGTACAGCCACGCCAACTACAAGAAGCAAGTGCTTCGCAGCAGCATGCAACGCCAGGCGCAGCACAGCCGCAACAGTTGCTAGGTGTACGTGCGCAGCAACATGCAGTCACAGATCTGCCGCTCCAGCCAGAGCTGCCCTCCGCGTTTCCTAGCCGTGTGCGTAAGAGCTACCGTTGCATCACTGCTGCGCCCCCCCCTCTTGGCTTGGTGACTCACTGGGTGCTGCAGGGGGTGAGAGAGGTGAGAGAGTGGGAGTGAAAACGTGAGGCTGAGATTGAGAATGGGAATGTTTGAGGGAGAGTAAGAATGTGACAGTGAGAGCGAGAATGATAATGAGAGTGAAAGAGTGTAGTGAAAGTGAGAGAGCGAGGAAGTGAACTTTAGTGGGGGCTCGGTTAACCGTTAACCTAACCCTAACCTAAGTGTGAGTGCGAATGTAAGAGAGTTTGAAATTGGGAGTGAGGGTAAGTGTGTGTTTGAGATGAAAGTAATGCTTGTCTGATTATTTTGAAGAGATGTATGAGTAGAAACAGGTATGGCTTTAAAAATTGCGGTTTCCAACAGATCAGAAGGAGAAGTTGAGTATTTTCCAGGTATTGTTTGTGGCAAGACTCTTAATCTTAACATCTGAATTATGTGCATGGCTTGTGAGCCTGTTGCTAACGGATCAGCAGCCTTGCTAAGTGTTGGGCTGTCACGATGAGAAGTGATGACTTACAATATCGTGTCTCAACAATGCTCACGTAAGGGGTGCACTACATTGCCCACAAGCTCTTTTCCATCAGCTTATCTGCACATGTTTAAACAGAATCGCACTGCCAAGCGTTTCTAGGAAAGAAGCTTTGTCTCCATTGCAGAAACAAAGGAGCAAACAAGGGACACGAACCTTTCAACCCTCAGAGTTCAGAATGCACGTAGTTATTGTTGGTGTCGTCCTGAGAGTGTGCTGCCTGTCTGTCAAAGTGCAGTGAATTCTGTGGCTAGGTGCATGGGACACTTGTAGGGTTGGCCAGAACCATATATGTACAGTGTACATACAATATTTTTGGCAAGGAAATCACCAAACATACGGTCGTATACGTTACATATAAATGGTCATATATATGGTGCATATATACGGTCTTATACGGTACATATTTACGGTTCTGGCCAACCCTAGACACTTTAGACAGAAAACAGGGAGCAGAAGTTGCGGCGCTCTCAGGCCAACAGTTGCCGCAGCAAGTGATGTGTGACATGCAGCTTTTGCAAAACCTAACGCCCATGGCCTTGATGCTTTAGCCACAGCTTCCAGTTTAAAGGAACAGTGCAGTTCATAGACACGTGCTCCTTCCAGTTACCCTTCCTGCTGTGACATTGTGGCCGCAGGTGGGCTGCATGGCTCACACTTTGCCTTTATCAGACGGGCAGCAGCCACCGGAGGATGCAAAATGGTGTGCCCTGGAAGTCATGCAGGTGTGTGTGTGTTGTTTATGTGTTCATGGGCGTAAACATAGGCCAGCATTATAAGTTGGTTCACTTACAAACGTACAGTATATATAATGTATAGACAGGAAATTGCAGGAAGGCACGAGGTCGTTATGAATGTACGTAAGGCGCAGAAACTCGTCATGGCAGCTTTGTTTATGATGTTGCTTGATGGTGATGCTTGATGGTGATGCTTCATGATGATGCTCGTGCAATGGATGGGTTTGTTTATGATGTTGCTTGATGATGTTGCTTGATGGTGATGCTTGATGGTGATGCTTGATGATGATGCTCGTGCAATGGATGGTTATCTCAAAGGCACATATCCTGTTACCTGTCCGTTTTATTTGGTCAAAGTAGCGCTGAATAACCTGCGTCTGGCCTGCAGCACGCAAACAATGGACGTGTGCCATGATGTAAAGTATGTGCAAATGACGTGTGTTACTGCCACAACGCAAAGTAGGCACGGGACATGGGGGGACACGTATAAAATGGGGGGACATGGGGGAACACATGTAAAA
>Ga0307963_1002458_pt1 | contig 14613 bp, 12 predicted proteins | sample OrgLakmetagen594_FD_201829 | JGI IMG/M metagenome (GOLD analysis project Ga0307963, IMG submission 201829) | Saline water microbial communities from Organic Lake, Antarctica - #594 | ecosystem: Environmental > Aquatic > Non-marine Saline and Alkaline > Saline | place: Antarctica: Organic Lake...
TGCTGCAGCTCAGAATCTGTATTTTCTGCTGTGGAGCTTCTGTGAGCCTGCTGCAGCTCCGAATCTGTATTTTCTGCTGTGGAGCTTCTGTGAGCCTGCTGCAGCTCCGAATCTATAACTTCTGTTGTGGAGCTTCTGTGAGCCTGCTGCAGCTCCAAATCTGTATTTTATGTTGTGGAGCTTCTGTGAGCCTGCTGCAGCTCCGAATCTGTATTTTCTGCTGCGGAGCTTCTGTGAGCCTGCTGCTGCCCTGACTTAACTATCTTGCGTAGCTGCTGGTCACACAGCTCTTATGCTTGGCTTGAATCCATAGGTTCCTGCTGTGTAATTCAAGCTCATTGCCTGCATCGTTCCATGCAGTCTGCCTGAGATGTTTTGCGCAATTTGCCTGCATTGCCTGAGTTGGTTTATGCTATATGTCTGCATTGGTCCATGCTGTTTGCCTGAGTTGGTTCATGCTATTTGCATGCATTGGTCCATGCTATTTGCCTGAGTTGGTTTATGCTGTATGTCCGCATTGGTCCATGCCATTTGCCTGAGTTGGTTCATGCTGTTTTCATGCATTTGTTCATGCTGTTTGCCTGTGTGGGTGGGTGTGGGTGGATGTGGGTGCGTGTGGGTGGGTGTGGGTGTGGGTGTGGGTGTGGGTGGGTGTGGGTGTGGGTGTGGGTGTGGGTGGGTGTGGGTGGGTGTGGGACAAGCTCTGACTAGTGAACGCAAGCTTAGTCGCATAAAAAATAGCTAGGGTTGGCCAGAACTATATGTACATGGTGTGCATATGGACATTTTGTCAGGGAAATTACTAAATATGCGGTCATATATGGTGTATATATACGGTTTTGGCCAACTCTAGAAATAGCCCTTCCGATGGATTGCAACGACACAAAAGGTTTAGCAATCAACCGTTGCCTGTGATATTCAATAAATGTTAAGAAAGGGCCTGGGTATGATTGCCTCCAAGGTTGCAAAATGTGGCATGTTGGCCAAAATTACATGTGTATAGTAAGGAAAACGACCGGATGGATAAACGTGTGCTTTGAAACCTCTCTCTTTCATTATTAATTGGTGACTTAGTTTTTGTACCCTGGCAGAACGTAAATCATTTTTTTGTAGATGCCCACTTGACATTGGAGTGGGTTGCCTGGTGCGGAGGCCTACAAGGCCTTTTCCAGTTCTCTAGTTGGGAGTAGCAGGTTCAATGTTTTTCTGACACACACATGCACACACTCGCAAACATCGACACACACAAGCATACATACATACATACATACATACATACATACATACATACATACATACATACATACATACATACATACATACATACATACATACATACATACATACATGCATACATACATGCATACATACATACATGCATACATGCATACATGCATACATGCATACAGACAGACAGACAGACAGACAGACTGACTGACTGACTGACTGACTGACTGACTGACTGACTGACTGACTGACTGACTGACTGACTGACTGACTGACTGACAGACTGACTGACTGACTGACTGACTGACTGACTGACTGACTGACTGACTGACTGACTGACAGACTGACAGACTGACAGACTGACAGACTGACTGACTGACTGACTGACTGACTGACTGACTGACTGACTGACTGACTGACTGACTGACAGACAGACAGACAGACAGACAGACAGACAGACAGACAGACAGACAGACAGACATACAAAACGCACATACAATCTCAGGTTACTGGACCAGCTGGCAGGCCGTTGCGCTTGCGTCTGATGAAATGAGGGCGTTTCTCGGGCTCTGTCCTGAGGTAATACAGCACCGTTACTTGAAATGAGGGGCACGCAGTGGGGATCCTCGTAAGCTAATTAGTAATTCGTAATTTGCGTAAAAAACATTCGGCGATCAGCTCCTCATACGCTTTGCATCCCCTGTAGCCTTCCTCCTTCTGTACTGGCACTTAAACTGCTTCACACTTTCATACCTGTCCGCAGGACAAGTGTTTAGGTCTGTATTGCCTGGGATTTAGCGACAGAATTGGGGGGTATCGCGGATCAAGAGGGCCTTATGAAGAAAAAGTGCAATGGAAAGAATGAGCATTTCGTTAGTTCAATTCTTCTGTATAATAGTGTTTATGTAGAATGCATTGCAAGGGAAATGCATGGTTTTTTGGCATTGATAATTAGTTATAGCTATTCAGTAGGGACATTATCCAGCCCTTGTATCAAACGAGGGATAAGGTAAGATGAGGTAAGGTTACATCGCTATATTAGGGACAAATAAGCACTTGCTGGCAACCATTGAAATCGGCTTAGCTGTGTATAGCTTGAAAAGGCGGAAAGGAGATTGTGTCACCGCACCTGTTTAAAAAACATGCGTCGGAATGTTAGAAAGCCTTACTAGGATCTATTGTTTGGCTTACTGCTCGCTTATTTGATGAACAAGCGGCCAGTAAGCCAGCTTGATTACTACCTAGGAAGCGGACAGGAAGCCAGGAGTAATGCTTTCCAGAAATGCTATTTTTAATAAAATTTTAAGTGCCTTGACAATCCAGCTAGGAAGCGGTGGGTTCATATTGGTGCAGGAGCGAATTTAAGGAAGCAGGCTAGTAACCCTGGCAAGGCTTGCTTTGCTGAACTGTAGTCAAGTAAGCCACAAGTACGTTAGCAATCCAGCTATGAAGCAGGGGGTCTTACTGGAGCAAGAATCCAAGGAAACAGGCTCGGCAGGACCAGGTAACACACAGAGATCAGCACGCAGTAATAAGCCACAAATAAGCGATCAGGAAGCCACTGCAAGGCTGACAAACAAGCGGCAGCAAGCCAGCTTAATAAGCATGCAGTAAGCCTGATTAGGAAGCCACAAAGAAGCAGGCTAGGAAACCACAGTAAGGCAGACAAACAAGCGCCAGTAAGCCTGCCTGAGAGGCATGCAGTAAGCCTGATTAGTAAGCCACAAATAAGCGGGGCAGGAAGCCACGGTAAGGCTGACAAACAAACGGCAGTAAGCCAGCCTAAGAAGTATGCAGTAAGTCTGATCAGTAAGCCACAAATATATAAATGGGGCAGGAAGCCACAGTGAGGCTGACAATCAAGCGGCGATAAGCCTGATCAGTAAGCCACAAATAAGCAGCCAGGCCAGGAAGCCACAGTAAGGCTAACAACAAGCGGCAGCAAGCCTGTCTAAGAAAAATGCAGTAAGCCAGATCAGTAAGCCACAAAGAAGCAGGCTAGAAAGCCACAGTAAGGCAGACAAACAAGCGGCAGTAAGCCTGGTCAGTAAGGCTGACAAACAAGCGGCAATAAAGGACGGACACACCGTCGCCCCGACGCCGGAATCGAATCGAAGTCGGCATGAATTGTTATAGAATTACAGTTTTGGGATTGGCCCAGGCAACCTGCAGATTCTGCAAAAATAAGTCTGTTCAAAATAAGTGAGTGAAAAGTAAACCTGCTTTGCTGTATAATAAATAAAATATAATTTAAATCCGGCGGCATTCCGTACGAACAAACTCATGGCGCAGCAAGCAAAGGGCCAAACTTGCCCAGACTGCGGTGGCAACCGGTTCGTGGAGGACCGTTCCGCAGGAGACATTGTTTGCTCTGTACGTGGCATGCACTTTGTGCTCTGCTTATAGAAGAAGACAAAGAGGGTTTCAGAACTGAGACACGAATTGATGTGTTCATGCTCCTCTCCCCCGCGTTGTGCTGCTGCACAGAGCTGTGGGCTTGTGGTAGAGGCCCACATCATAGACGAGCGCTCTGAATGGCGGACGTTCAGCGACAAGGTTTGTCTCTTTAAACTCCTTCTTGGGTCCTTCTTTTTCCTGGGTCCTTCTGTGACGCTGCATGCAGAAGAGCAGCACTAAGATAACCTCCATGCATGCATATCAACTGGCCCTCATATGGGCGTGAAAGGAGGCAAACAAGTGTATCCTGCAGGATATAGTTTCTCTTATATCAAAGGCGTTCTGAGACGAGTTACGCTAGTGAATCTTACAGGGAATCCGTGCACTGATGGCACAGACTTTTGTATGGTAGTAACTCGTTATCGAGCAACGCTCACCTTAAGCAATTTCCTCTCAGCCAAGCTAGGAAAAGTGGAGGTGCGTACGCAGTGGCAAGCCCTTACAGAAACGTAGGCGCAAACCGCAGTGTCTTAATTTTAGGCTTTCCTGAAACAAAGCTTCAAGAAGAGCGATACAATATATGGGGAAGAGAACCTTTTTGAGCGCCAACGCTGCGTGAATGACTCCTATGCAGGACAAAGAGGGCACTGACCCCAACCGTGTGGGTGGCCCTACCAACCCTCTTTTGGAGGGAGGTGGCTTGAGCACCATCATAGGGAAAGGCAGGGACGGGGACAACAGCTTCGCTCTTAACCGTCTGCACACACGCAGGTGCGAGGTGTTGTCGTTGAGTGTGTGTGTGTGTGTGTTTCTCCTTTTCAGGGGGAAATTCGAGAAGGAGCTATGTTAGGCTCTCCTTGTCGACGGAGACATGGGAATGTTGGTCCTTTTCCAGGGGGGGAGGTCTGGAGGAGCTACGTCAAGCACTTTCCCTTGCCACCCTAAGTTAATCGTGTAGTCAGGCTGATGCAAAGGCCTTTGCAAGCTACTAGATTATATCTATTTCCTGATTACTTATTGTGCAGCTCGTGCAGCTGTGTGAACAAACGACGTTTTTCTTATACAGGAGGTCTAAGTACCTTGAAAACTTAAAAGCTGTTGAAGTGTCCATGAAACCAAGGCTGTGCGTCTTTCTCAAAAGCAACTCATTGAACCCTGCCACGTGATATACAGTATTAATAGCTTTTTCGGGAGTTGACAGACGTACTCGTCGGCAGGTAGGCTGGACACAGTCGAACACATTTGGGCACAATTATTTATGAGGCTGTCCCCATGAACACTTTGAACAAAAATGGTTATCCAACGCATGTCTCAGGTCTCAAAACGGTGCAGGGGTTACAGAGATATGGTGACTCAAAGTTAGATGGGGCTGTTTTGCTTGCAAAAGGGTGGGCCGTTCATGGGAACAGCCATGAGCTCATGGCTTCTGCTCTGCTTTTATTTTTAGACATGTGCATTTAATGGCCGTTGCTGCTCTAAATCATGTTATCCCATACTGGCATTACAAAAGACAAAGCTGAAAGTTGTTGTTGTGAGGAGCAAGAGCCCATTCAGCAGCAACTGTAGGTAAGGTTAGGTTACATCACTATATATGCTTCAAAGGGCATCTCAGCGGAAGTTTGGAAAAAGCCTGAAACTACACCTGGCTAAACAAAAGAAACAGAAGCTAGAGGAAACCTGAAACTGATGTATGTAGAAGAGAAAAGTGTATAGAGAAAGAGAACGCAGCAGCAACTGTAGAAGCGTGTCTGCCAACTGTAGAAGCGTGTCTGCGTGCGCCTGCTAGGCTGCGTATGTAAAACATGTAAAAAGTTGTGACTGTTATTGTTATAACACCAGACTTGGTTTACAAGGGGTTTACAATTGGGGTAACCGGCGGCCATGTACGGTAGGCTGGTGGGTGTTTTTGCCAAACTCAGCCAGGAATAGAATAATGACAAGATGTGAAGTAGTCCGTACTTGTGGCAGATTGCATGCAATAGGGGCACGTAATAGGGTATATATATATACAAGGGACATGTGTACGTTTCAGCATTCCGTCTGTACGTCAGTATGCCACCTGCCCCACCCAAGAGTCCGTGCTCTCAGGATTTCTCAGTCTGCATCACTCAAACCAATCCTCTGGCATTGGAAAAGGGATGGTGTAAGTTGCCGCAGACGTCGAGGAAGGGGATACCTTTCAGGACCTGTACTACCCAGCAGCAGATGCCCACAATGGTAATATATATGGTCACAATGGATTGTTGGATATATGGTCACAATGGAGTGTTGCCTCTAGCCACTGACTAATTGTTCAGCCCAATGGCCGTAGAGGTTTCAGCCACGACTAAGTCCATCCGTGCGTGTTTTGGACTACAAGCGCATTCAACCCGGGTTGGCTGCTCAACCTGAGGGCCTCAAAAATGAATTCAAATGCTCGCAACAGCTCAGTGTTCAACTTTCTCTGTCCCTCGACTTCGGGCAGCAGACGTTTAGGAAGAATAGGACGGACTTTGTAGGAAAGCGGCCCTTCGATGCCAGAGACGCTTGCCTTCTCTGCAGACCGGAGATGTGCACCGTATATTTGGTCTTTTCCCTGCCAAAATACTTTAAATACACCGTATATAGATGGTTCTGGCCAACCCTATCCATAATCCATAATTTATATTCCACTGTGCTTGCAGCAACAATCCGGACCGTGCCCTCATATCAGCATTCAAGAAGATGGGAGAGATCTGCGAGATGATGCAGCTGGTAGGGGTGTGCAGCTAAGTCATGTGCGCAGCGAGTCACGTGTGCAGCTAAGTCAAATGCGCAGCTAAGTCACATGCACAGCTGAATCGGGTGCGCAGCTAAGTCACATGCGCAGCTAAATCGGGTGTGCAGCTAAGTCACATGCGCAGCTAAGTCACGTGCGCAGCTGAATCGGGTGCGCAGCTAAGTCACATGCGCAGCTATGTCACGTGCGCAGCTGAGTCACGTGCGCTGCTGAGTCACGTGCGCTGCTAGTCACGTGCGCAGCTGTGTCACATGCGCAGCTTAATCACGTGCGCAGCTAAGTCATGTGCTCACAATTTTGCAATAGATCCTACCTTTGACGTGAAAGTCAGGCGTACCTGAGGTTTGTTTGGATTTGTGTTGAGCTGATTCAGCGCTGCCATGCTCAGCCCTGCACGTCTGAATGGTTTGGATGCATGGGGCGTACCTTAAATGTAGGTTTGGACAGAAATATAATATATATTATAGGTATATATGGTGTATGTACGGTATTTTTGTCAGGGAAATCGCCAAGTATACGGTCATACACAGTATATATTCTTTATAAAGTTCTGGCCTAATTATATGCCCGTGATCTGTTGAATCTGAGGTAGGAGCGTTATATGCATGGTACCGCAGTGGCTCCTTGAATCCTTGATTGGTCCTAATGACCCCAAGATTTTCTCTGGCTTGAATGCGAAAGCAAAGTTTCATTATAGAAGCTTGTCATATGCCTGGTACTGTTGTCGGCTGTCATTTACTTTGCTTAGGCTCTTTCCTAACAAGGGGGGTTGTGCTACAACTCCTACTACAGACCTACCATCGGCTACTTCAGCATTTTGGCACTTCAATAACCAATGCTTATTCAACTCATTTCGTCAAGTCATCTGGCTTGAATGCGAAAGCAAAGTTTAATTCTTCTATCACTCTTCCAGAGGGGGTTATCTGGGCTAAAACCAAAGGGTAAGGGTAAGGGTAAGGGTTATCTGGGCTAAAACCAAAACATGCTCCTTTTTGCATGAAAGGTGCAACTACTCACACGCTACTTCATCAAATTGGACCCGACCTAGCTTCAAACTGATGCTGATATTATAAGCTACCCGAGCATGTGCTCAGATTTAGACAAGTTGCCCTGCGACAGAATGACAGGACTAAAAGCACACGTCGTGTACCTGTACCCTAGATGGGTGCTTTCCAGGGGGAATGGCACATTAATTTGCATATCTCGCCAACCACTTCGTCTTTTTGCCCCATTTCTCTTGCAACGATGTTTTTTTACTCAAAAAATTCCAAAACACCAAAAATCACTCAGTTTGGTGCGCTGGCTGGTCATCATATGGCTGCTCAATAAGTAGGGTTCACGCCGCGGCCGATTAGGTATGGGCCCCGTAACTGGCACGTTTCAAGCTTAGCTGCATTGGAATTTACATATCAGAGCTGAGCTTGAAACGTGCCAGTTACGGGGCCCATACCCTGGTAGCATGCAAAAACTGGTCCATTTTTGGTCTCAGATAACCCCCTCTGTCACTCTTCCCACTTTTAACAGAGTTGCAAGGTAGGAGGTGTGAGTGTTTGAGCGGCACTTGATATACCCGTGCAAGGAACACAGAATGTAACGACTCTCAGATTCAAAGCTTACTAGGCGGACAGTCGTACGGACAGCTGGATTTGGTTTGACGGTCATTGCATTCCCAAACAGTGCTTGCTTTTCAACAGTGCATGAAAACACCTCCTTTTGCGCTGACATACAAACACACACAAACACACAGACACTCCCGCAACCACAAACACACACGCAGACATACACACATATACATACACACTGCGTGTAGACTAGCACCGTGGTCAAGGATCAAGCTTGCGAGATGTACATACACACAAACACACACACACACACACACGCAGACATACACACATATACATACACACTGCGTGTAGACTAGCACCGTGGTCAAGGATCAAGCTTGCGAGATGTACATACACACAAACACACACAAACACAAACACACACGCAGACATACACACATATACATACACACTGCGTGTAGACTAGCAATGTGGTCAAGGATCAAGCTTGCGAGATGTACAAGACGGCCTCTGAAAGCGGGCGTGTGAAAGGGCGAGGGGTGATGGTGGGTGCCCGTTCTGATCACCTTCTTCGTATGCGCTTTGGTCTAAATCATTGTACTAGACATGGCTTGTATTCGTATGCACTTTGGTCTAATTCATGGCACTAGGTGTAGCTAGTGTTCTAGTGTTTGTTCACGTCCTTTGCTGTGTTTGCTGTCTGCTGTATGGGTAAGTCTGCTGTATGGGTAAGTCTGCTGTATGGGTGTGTCTGCTGTATGGGTGTGCCAAGTTTGCTGCACAGCCCTTGCTGGTTGGTTTGCTGCACAGCACAGTTGGTTTACTGCACAGCACAATTGAAGCGCCACGAGCTTGACAACATTACACCTAGGCTTGGCCAAAACCGTATATATACGCCGTACATTACCGTATATTAGGTGAGACCCTGCGAAGACGCTGTTCATAAACCATACATATATATTGGTATACCGTAGGTTCACGATCACTTCGGAAATTAATTAATTATTTGGCCAGAAAACGAAAATTTTTATTAATTCATGGAGGCCTCTCCGAACTGAATTAGAAGTGATAAATTAATTATTTATAGTGATTTTGAGGGTGATATCGAAATGAGCTCCAAGCGCGCCAGTGTGAACCCCCTGGTTGGATTATTCAAGCCCCTGTCCCCAGCCTCAGCCACAGCCACAGCTTCAGCCTCTTCAACAAACAGCAGTAGCAGTGCACAGGCAGAATTCACAGGGGCTCTCGAACTCAAAAATGAATTCCCGACAGAGCCCTCCCGAAGTGCCCTCGAACCCAAAAATTATTCCCCAGACCCCCTCACGAACTGAAATCGAAAATTTAATAAATTTTTTGAAAGTGTGGTCCCGAAGTGATCGTAAACCTACGGTATATTGGTATATATATAATTCTGGCCAACTCTAATTACACTTTTTGTGAGCAGTTCTCGCGTCTGTGTCGCTTTGCTTAATCTGTCTTGCCTGCATCCTACAGCTTAGCAGCCCATCTGCAGTTGCTTGCTTCTACCTTTCTTTGACACATCAGCAAAACATCCAAGTAGCCATAACCTTAGGCCCTAAGTTAGGGTCAAAAATTCCTTGTTCAACCTGCATCCCAGCAGCCTATCCCTGCCGCACGCCTCTACCTTTCTTGCCAGCAAAACAACGTAGTTGCCAAATATTGAACAATGAAAACTGTGCATTCCCTGCTTTGCCTGTAGCCCATCTGTGCCGCATGCCTCTACCTTACCTGCTGGCAAAGAACGTATTAATGAAAATCGTGCATCCCCCTGTTTTGCCTGTAGCCCATCTGTGCCGCACGCCTCTACCTTTCTTGCCGGCAAAAGAACAAAGCCGCCAAGTAATCAAAACCATGCATCCCCCTATTTTTCCAGCAGCCCATCTGTGCCGCATGCCTCTACCTTTCCTGCCGGCAACACATTGTAGCTGCTAATTTATGAAAGATGGTAATCGTGCATCCCCCTGTTTTGCCTGTAGCCCATCTGTGCCGCATGCCTCTACCTATCCTGCCGGCAAAACAACGTGCCTCGGTCGTTCAAGGAGATCACGGCCGTCATGCCTGCTGAGGTATGCTCATGGTTAAGATTTCTGCTGAGGTATGCTTGTTAGAAGAATCCCTGCTGCGGTATGCTCTTTTTAGGACCTATGCTGCAGTATGCTTGTTGTCAAGATCCCTGCTGAGGTATGCTTGTTAGAAGAATCCTGCTGAGGTATGCTTATTAGAAGAATCCCTGCTGCGGTATGCTTTTTTTAGGACCTATGCTGCGGTATGCTTGTCAGGAAAATCCCTGCTGCGGTATGCTCTTTTTAGGACCTATGCAGCGGTATGCTTGTTGTTAGGATCCCTGCTGAGGTATGCTTGTCAGGAAAATTCCTGCTGCGGTATGCTCTTTTTAGGACCTGTGCTGCGGTATGCTTGTTGTTGGGATCCCTGCTGAGGTATGCTTGTTAGAAGAATCCCTGCTGCGGTATGCTCTTTTTAGGACCTATGCTGCGGTATGCTTATTGTTAGGATCCCTGCTGAGGTATGCTTGTCAGAAGAATCCCTGCTGCGGTATGCTCTTTTAAAGACCTTTGCTGCGGTATGCTTGTTGTTGAGATCCCTGCTGAGGTATGCTTGTCAGAAAAATCCCTGCTGCGCAATGCTCTTTTTAGGACCTATGCTGCGGTATGCTTGTTGTTAGGATTCCTGCTGAGGTATGCTTGTTAGAAGAACCCCTGCTGTGGTATGCTCTTTTTAGGATCCCTACTGAGTATGCTTGTTGTTAGGATTAAGCGGACAAAGTTATGGCTCTTTTTTCCCCTTGATTAATATGGAGAATAATTTTCACTGTATGTGTGTTTTTTCTTGTACATACAAAATTTATGTATATGTGGAGGTGCAAACAGCTTTTCTTTTCTCTTGAACAGTCCCTTCTCGGTTCCTCAGCCGGTGAGACAAATCCGTTACCAAACAGTGAGACACTTTTTAGCTACAATAGAACAGCTCCGTTACCAAAATAGTGAGACACTTTTTAGCTACAATAGAACAGATCCGTTACCAAACAGTGAGACACGCTTTAGCTACACTAGAACAGAAGGCTACAATATAACAAATTAACTCTCGTTGCCCATCTCCGCAAGACCATGATCCATTCTGAAGATATCCCTCTCCTCTATCTCCTCATCTGTCATGGGTGCTATGAGTTTGCTGACAGCTTCGTCCCACACAGGGACCCAGGCTCTTGGCACATCTTTCATTTGAAGATGTGGTCCAACAGCAACAAACATGATCTGCCTTGCTCTGCGTTATCGGGTCCCTGAGGGACTCTACACACGCACACACATTCACACACACTCACACACACGCATACGCGCACGCACACACACACACACACACACACACACATATACATACAAACATACACACACACGCCCTTAAAGCAGTCAGATGTTCCTCACGTGCACACACACACTCTTGTTGTTATTTATGTAAACAATTGAAGATCTGAAGGTTGATTATAACAGCCAAGGCTTCTAACCTTGCTCTTCCCCTCCTGACGTTGTCGGTAAAGGTTATTTTTGTTCTGACAACTTGCCTTTGTTTAAACTTTCCTCAAGGTCACCAAAAAGGACATCAGCCGCTGCTTCACAGTGATCCTCGGCCTGTTAAAAGAAAACGCAAGCTCTAAGTGAGTAGGGTGCCTGTGTGTATGTATGTTTGTGTGTGTGTGAGTGTGTGTGTGATTGAAATAGAGTTATAAGCCTATTAAAAGAGAACGAAGCTCAAAGTGAGTAGGGTGCCTGTGTGTATTTATGTATACCTATATATAATTACATGTGTTGTGTGTGTGTGTGCGTGCGTGCGTGCGTGCGTGCGTGCGTGCGTGCGTGCGTGCGTGTATGTATGTATGTATGTATGTATGTATGTATGAGGGTTGTTCAGTTCGTTTTTTGGGGGGCAAGGGTTCGATAAGTTCTAGAACCCTTGAATTGTTCGAGCAGTTCGATGTGCAAAATTAATGATGGAGGATTCTGCTGGTTTCCGTGGCCGTACTCGTCCTAAACGTGTTTCTATAGTCTGAAATGTATATAATACATTACAGATAATCAGTACACGAAAAAATAAAACGTTTGACGGCCATCTAGGGCTCTCTCATGCTTTTTGGGCTGCAATTCTGGACCCAACAGTTCGAAAATGGGGCTTAAAGTTCGACAGACTTTGATTGCTCGCAAACGGCATTTTTATGGTTCGATAAAATGGGTGAAAGTTTGCGAACCCGGACTTTTTATTGACCTTTGGTATGAATGTGTGTGTGTGCGCGTGCAAGTGTGTGTATGTGTGCGTTGAACCTCAGCCTCAAACTGATCAAGAAGAAAGCAAGCACAAAGAAGATAAGATGAATGATGAGCATGTGTTTGAGTGTGGCTGCCTAATTGAGTGAGAAAAGCGCCCTTTGCAGAAATCGAGAAATAATAATAGGGGAAGCTCAAAAGAAATTACCTAGTACTCCAGAGTAAGTCTCTAAAAAAATTGCACCTGCACACACATACACACACACACACTAATCTCCCTGCCTTTGTTTATTAGTCTCCCCTGCATTATAAAATGAAAAAGAGCCCCTTTTTTATATGACATGCACAGGTCCAACCCGGCCAACAGCATGGCCCAAATGGCACCGCTCATGCGTCACCCCGCTGACTTCATGACGCGCTTCTCTGCAGGTGTGGGAGTGTGTGTGGGTATGTGTGTGTTTACGTGTGTGTGTATGTGTGTGTGTGTGTCAGTGGCCGCTCATACGTCACCCCGCCGACCTCATGCCGTGCTTCTCTACAGTTTTGTGCGTGTGCTGAGTGTGTATGTGTAATTGTGTTCGAGTGTGCGTGAGTGTGTATGTGTAATTGTGTTTGAGTGTGCAAGTCCCTGCTGGTACGCACAATGTAAATGTGCAATGTGCACTTTGACGCAAAATAGTAAGAATCAACTCGCCTCTCATTTGACAACCCCAGAAGTCCAGTGACTCAATGAGAACAAAAGATGTGTAGACCCTCCCCTTCGGCTCTGCAAGACCCTATTCTGAACAGGCTATCCTTGTGTGCTTAATTTCAGTATTACTTCTCCTTTCCTTTTGACAGAAAAAGAATCAGATTTACAGGTGCTTCCTTAGGTACACAAATTATACATGATGTTGTACGTAAAAGAATATCAACGCCCCTGATTAACGTTTCGGGGGTGATTGATTTCATTCTTGTTAAATATTTATTTCAAATAATCTTCCAGATTTGCAGGGAATCTACAAAATTCGGGGTGGGGCGGTGATCGGGTTTGTGCAAAAACATTTACTGTTAGAAGAGGGGCGGTGAGTACATGTACATAGCAGTTACACCTATCTCCTCAACCATTACACCAAAGCACGTGGTAGGTACATCTTGCCATCAGAGGCTTGTTCAAACCGCATCTTGACATATCACATCTCACATCTCACATCTCACAGAGCTAAGGCTGGATTTCAACACGCGGAAGACCTGCCAAGCTATGGCCCTCGCTGCTAAACCAAAGGTGAGCTTGTGCATGTGACAGTGTTGTGTGCGTGTGTGTGTGTGATAGCGCTTGTGTGTGTGTGGGTGTGGGTGTGGGTGTGGGTGTGGGTGGGTGGGTGTGCGTGTGCATGCAAATGTGTGTGTATGTGTGTGGGTAGGTGCGTATATGTGTGTAGGTATGTCCAGGCCATGGCCTTTGCTGCCATGCCAAAGGCAAGCTTGTGTGTGAAAGTGTCTACGTGCCGCTGAACATTTGTGTGAAAGTGTCTACGTGCATCATTTGTGTGAAAGTGTCTACGTGCCGCTGAACATTCGTGTGAAAGTGTCTGCGTGCATCATTTGTGTGAAAGTGTCTACGTGCCGCTGAACATTCGTGTGAAAGTGTCTACGTGCTGCCAAGCCAAAGGCAGGCTTGTGTGTGACAGTGTCTGCGTGCCGCTGAACATTCCAACTATAGTGCCTCTGCGCAGCTCTGTCATGGTGCCTCTGCGCATTCCTGCTACAGAGCCTTTATGCAAATCAGCTACAGAACCTCTGTGCATCTCAGCTACAGCGCCTACAGCTACAGCTACAGCTACAGCGCCCTCTGTGCATTTCAGCTGTGGTGCCTCTGTGCGTTTCGGCTACAGCGGTCACGTATTTGTGCACATGTTCTTACCACGCAAAGTGTGTGCGTGCTTGCAGGAGGAGAGCCAAGCCTCCAAGCTGCTCCCTTGGGACAGCCGTAGCCCTTTGTCAGTGGCGGCTGCCATTTTGTATGCAGGCATGTGCATCAAGGCAAAGGTGAGCAGGTGCTGCCAGAAACGTAGGCATGAGCATCCAGGCAGGCAGGCAGGATGTATGAAGTACATTAAGGCAGGCAGGCAGGATGTATGAAGTACATTAAGGCAGACAGGCAGGATGTATGAAGTACATTAAAGCAGGCAGGCAGGATGTATGAAGTACATTAAGGCAGACAGGCAGGATTTATGAAGTACAGGATGTATGAAGTACATTAAGGCAGACAGGCAGGATGTATGAAGTACATTAAGGCAGACAGGCAGGATGTATGAAGTACATTAAGGCAGACAGGCAGGATGTATGAAGTACAGGATGTATGAAGTACATTAAGGCAGGCAGGCAGGAT
>Ga0307963_1002460_pt1 | contig 14606 bp, 17 predicted proteins | sample OrgLakmetagen594_FD_201829 | JGI IMG/M metagenome (GOLD analysis project Ga0307963, IMG submission 201829) | Saline water microbial communities from Organic Lake, Antarctica - #594 | ecosystem: Environmental > Aquatic > Non-marine Saline and Alkaline > Saline | place: Antarctica: Organic Lake...
CGCCTTGTGACAGAACCGGTACCGTATTCAACCTCAATGAAGGTGATGGCGGTCCCTATAATTTCACAGCCTCGACAACCATCAACGATGGCTTCAACCAAAACAAATCTTTGGCGTCCATTCGGCAACAGTCGATGTGAGTTTAACGAAGTTGTTCTGCTGGTGGCGTTTGGAAATGCTCTAAAAAGATCTGCGCTTGCGCTGTCTCTAAAAGTGGTTGCTAAGTCTCCTGTCGCTTCTACGATTTTGATCGTAGGTTGTCCATTTAAGAGCACAGGATATTCTTGAGAAGAAGCGCCTCGGAATTCTATGTGGGCAATATCAATTTGGCCTGTCTCCGTAAAATCAGACTGGATATTATCGATAAAGGACACATTGCTATTTATTTCATAGATAAATTTAATAGCTTGTGGGGAAAGCCCTTTCGACTGCAAACACGCACGAACATCTGAGGCATCGCTACAGGGAGCATACTCGTTACCGATACCTTCTAGTCCAGATAAGATCGCGGGACCCCATTCGCCTGTAGGCACAATTTCATTATCCGGCGACACTGGTACATCAACCGCTACTGGAGTGCTAGTTGTTGCAGTGGCTGATTGGTTTTCAAACCACATTACTGGATTAATCCAACCTCGTTCGGTAGCTTGCTCGATAGTCGCAGACAATGGCGCGCGGCCCCAGCCCCATCCAGAGCCCAAAGACTCAAGAACCCCGGTTGTATTTATTCCCCAGTGGACGTGTGGGCCCGTTCCAGCTGACACAATCGTACCCAGTGGCGTTCCGACCTCAACAGGATCGCCTTCCGAAAGCTGACTGTTGATGTGACCAAATACATGTTCATGACCCTCGCCAGCGGACCTGATGATGATGTACTTTTCAAAGGCATTTTCGCGTTCTGTTCGATTCAACAAAACCGTTCCCGCAACTGGTGACATAACCTGAGTCCCACTGGGAGCAGGAAGATCAGTTCCAAGATGTTGTGCCGGAGGATTCCATGCCGCTGGGTACGTGGGGTCAAAGAAGCCAGCGGAGACATTGAGTGCGAGTTCGCCAAGTGGCGACTTCACTGGAGTGTTCGGAGCTGGTTCTGCTGCTTTTCCGATGTCGACATTCGACGCAAAAGGCACGTTGTCTGGATCAGAACCGGTAGCGGCACCAACCAAGGGCGGCCCAAGGAAGCCATCTGGAGCAACTGTCTGAATGTCGAAACCTTCTGGGAATGCACCTGCTGCGTCGGCAGCATTTAACGGATCGGCAAGTTGCTCCAATCTGACACCGAGCTCCTCCAATGCGGCTTCGACTGTTAAAGTCGAGTCGTTCGCGGCGCGCCCCACCACGTAGAGAGTCTGCAAGGTGCGAATAATATCTGACTGCTCAAAAGCTTCGATCCGCTGCGAAATTGTCGTTTGGTCTGTCGGGCTGACACCATAAACCAACCACGGTATGACATCCAAAACCATGTGAAGGTAATTATCACTTACAAATTTCGAAGTATTGGAAGCTTGAACTGCGTCACCAAGACTATAATTCGAAACGTAGTTGTATGTCGCATCGTTCGTCCCGTCCTTGAGGTGGACCATATCTCCTGCAGAATTTCTGATGAAGACGGCCTCCCGCCCGTCAGGATGGCTATATTTTTCAACATCGTCAGGGTTCGAAATGCCTATGACATGAAACGCTTTTTCACTGTCGGAAGCTGGGTTGCCCCAACCATAGGCTGGGTCCGACACAACCTCGTGGCTCACGTCGGTCTGATTGACGTTGCGTGCGTAATTGAGGACTTCAAACACCTCGGCATCCTCACCTACTTGCGCGGCGACTTGCTCAAGCACAGCAAGTAGAATACTCAGCTTTTCGGTGTCAGATACAAGCTCCTCTTCTTTTACGATCCTGATGAGTAGATCGGAAAGGTGACTGATCTGATCGGTAGTTGCTCGCCATGTTAATGCTACCACCAGGCGATTACGCAGTTGATACCCGCCAATTTCCCAATATCGACTATAATAGCCGAGTAAATCAGCTTTTTCAGCGTTCGTTTGCCCTGTCGTCTCCTCACCCGAATGCTGCGCCCACACAGGACCTACGGAAAATTGCAGCAAACAGAACATCAAAAGGAAGTATCGCAAAAACATGATCAAGACGCCCCTGAACGATTAGATAAAATAACGGTAACCTAGGAAGAGCGAAACAGCATCTTGAAGATGCTCGATGTGATCGAGTCGAACGACCTCACCTCGAGCAGGAAGGCTAAGGCTTGTCTCGATTGTCAATGATGTTCACCTGAACCGGCTGTGCTGGACCGCCAGCAGCGGTCACAATCGCCCAAATCCAAGCTCCCAGCATCAATGGGATACCGATGACGCCACCAATGCCTAAAGTTCCAAGGGTCAAAAGTAGGCCAAAACCCCACACAAAAATCTGGCCGATACCTTGACCAACTTTTCCGATTATGAACGACCCAACATCCGGCATGAAGATGTTGGCCAAAATTGCGATACCCTTCATATTCTCCTCCAAATTGCACTTATCTTAACAAACCACACTGTCGGCAACCTTGCGTTGACGCAAGAAAAAAGGCTCTGGGCATGTCGATGTTAAACCGGTTTCTTTTGTTTTGCGCCGGTTTGACGGTCTGACATGTGCAAAAAGCGGCTTTCCAGGGGTGCTTCGGGGTTTTGTCGGGAACCGCTCCGCCCGGTCGTGATGGCGAGATATGCCAGATCTTGGGTGACGCATCCTGATCAAGCGGGGCGGTTTTTGGTGCCGTTTGCGGTGACACCGTCGGTGGCGGTGACGCCTTGGATGACCAGAGGCAATTGGTTCACGCCCTACCACGCGAAGATCGCCCTTTACCGTCGGCCGCACGGACTTAGGAAACCTGTTAGGGACGTTGGCGATATTGGGGCCCCAATACCTTTGATGACGCGTGCCCGGAACAACCTCGTCGAGCGCCTTCCAAAACTCCATCCCCCGTCGCGAACCGCGACTTCCGGCGGAACCGAGAGCCCGCGGGCCTTGGCGTCGACCAGCAATTCCGCCAGCTCTGCGCACTCTCGCGAACACCCGCCTGGTAGTCCACAGGCTCCTTTTTTAACTTCGGGCGCGGCTCCGAGAATGATCAGGATACACCCGGCATGCGGTTTCATCCGGGCCTGGAGATCGAGGCCGCCCGCGCAGATGAAGACATGCCACCGGGGAGGCGCCTGATCCGGCCCCTGTAGTCCTCGATCCAGTTTACTAACAGTCTCAGAACGGTTTGCGCATCAGGCAGCGGATTGACGTGAACGTAGTTGCGCTTGAGCGTTTTCACGAAGGATAACGTAAAAAGTCTTTCGCACATTTGACCGTGATGACGGCTGCTTTCACACTGGCTGAGAGGAGCAAAGAATGGATGAGAATGAGAAGCCCAAACCGATGGGGCAAGTGATACAGTTCGACGAGGCGCGAATTCGAGATCACCTTGGGGAGACGGTGCGCGGCACTGTCGAAGAGGCATTGAACGCGATGCTGCACGCCGAAGCCGACCGTTTGTGCGGTGCTAGCAAGTACGAGCGCACCGAAGGCCGCAAAGACACGCGGGCTGGCAGCTATGAGCGTTCGCTGGACACAAAGGCCGGGCCAGTGAAGCTGAAGATGCCTAAGCTGCGGAAACAGACCTTCGAGACGGTGATCATCGAGCGATATCAGCGCCGGGAAAGCAGCGTCGAAGAGGCGTTGATCGAGATGTATCTGGCCAGCGTGTCGGTGCGGCGTGTCGAGGACATCACCGAAGCGCTCTGGGGCACGAAGGTTAGCCCAGGTACTGTGAGCAATCTCAACAAGAAGATCTACGCCAAGATCGACGACTGGCGGCATCGACCGATCGAGGGCGATCACCCCTATGTTTTCCTCGACGGTATCGTGATGAAGCGGTCTTGGGCGGGCGAGGTCCGCAACGTGTCGCTTCTCGTGGCCATTGGCGTCACCACGGATGGCTACCGTGAGATCCTCGGAATCATGGAAGGCCCGAAGGAGGATAAATCCGGCTGGTCGAGCTTCTTGCGTCATCTGGCCGACAGAGGGCTCACCGGCGTGCAGTTGATCGTCTCGGACGCCTGCAGAGGGCTCGTCGAAAGCGCTGCTGAGGTCTTCCCGGACGCCCAGTGGCAGCGCTGCGTGGTTCACTTCTATCGTAACGTTTTCAGCTTGGTGCCTTCTGGCAAGGTACGGGACGTGTCGAAGATGCTGAAGGCCATCCATGCCCAGGAGGACCGCAAGGCCGCGGCTGAGAAGATGCAGGCGGTGATCGCTGACCTGCGCGTCAGCAAGCTGGTCAAGGCGGCCGAGCTGCTCGAAGAGCACGGTCATGAGACGCTGACCTATTACGGCTTCCCCGACAGCCATTGGATCAAGCTCAGGACCAACAACCCACTCGAACGGATCATGCGCGAGATCCGACGGCGAACGCGGGTCGTGGGCGCATTCCCGGATGGAAAGTCCTGCCTGAACCTGGCAGCGGCCCGCCTCCGGCACATCGCCGGAACGCAGTGGTCGACCCGGAAGTACATCAACATGACCCCGCTATTCGCGGATCAAACCCAAGGAGCCGTCGTCGCGTGAAAAACGAAAGTGCGAAAGATCTTTGACAATACCGTTGGAAACAACACCGCCGAACGCGCCATACGGGCCGTTGCGAACGGGTGGTCATTATACACCTCCTCTTTAAGTGCTTGTAAACATTGAAAGCTGTTCATCGCTTTGTTCGCGACACGGGCGCTTTCTACGGAGTAGCGCTTGTTTGACGTTATCAGATTGTAGATCTTCTGCGCGGATTTGATAGGGGGCGCCCTCTACGACCTGGTTTGTTGGCAGAATCTCGTCCTTTATCAGCCTTCGGATCACATGATTGGTCACACCGAGTTCTTTTGCTGCCTCAGACATGGTCCGCCACGGGCTATCCTTGTCCGCAGAGAGATAGCCGTGGATGTTGTTCACACGCCTGATTGAAGACACGCGCTTGGCATTCCAGGTTTTTTCTTGGCCCGTGCGGATGCCCATCCGGTTTAGTGAAGCCGCAATAGCGCCGTCTGACCATCGCCCCGCCATCTCGCCGATGATCGCCAAAGCCTCATCGCTTGTTTTTGCGCCATGCTCTCCGGTTTTTGGTTTTTTGACGCGCAATTCCGTGTGTCGCCCACCTTTCCAATGCACCACCAGCACAATCTCTCGGGTCATATCGTCCACATCAGCTACGATGTCTTCAATCAAGGTCCGGAGCAGTTGCTGGCGTACACGCATGCTCACTGCGGGTGCATCCCACGCCCTCTGTAGATCCTGAGCGAGATCACTCAATGCCTCCGGGTTAACGGCCTCATCCAAGACAGGTGTCTCGGCTGCGCGGTCCTCAAAGGCTTGAACTCGCACCAGAGCTTCTTCCCAGCGTTTTTCCAGTGTCGCGGCAATCAAACGGTTCTCCGGGTCGCATGCCGCATAGCGGCGCTCTGCGAGCGTGGCGTCATATCGCGCTTGCTTCAGTTCCAGCTCCAATAGCTGCCACCGGTCTTCCTGCGCTTTGCTCACACTGATTTGCGCCTCCGTTGCGGCATCGATGGCCAGAGGGGCGATAGCATCCAAAGCAGCGCTGACAATAAGCTTCTCGGCACGCGCGCCGCCGAATGTGAAGCATCGCTTTTGGCGGTGGCCTCAACAGGTGGACGCAACACTTTAATCTTTTGGAAGAGATGGAGTGTTGTGCATGAAGTATCGTCGCAGGATCTACTATTCCGCGGAGCAGCGCGCTGCCACCACGGGCTGATTTGGACCCACCCGCCTTGCCAAATGCATTGCGCGCCAGTTGGGCCTGATTGCGTTCATACACGCCCCAATCGATATATGAGGCGTGGTGATCGTGAAGTACGACCTCCCAATCTTCTGGCGATTTATGGTTTTTATAACTGACATGGGCCCGCCCATCCCTGATCTCCGTCTTCTTGCCCGTCTTACCATAAGCATAGACGCCAGCGTAAAACGTATTTTTGAGAACTCCGATCACATTGCGATACCGGATTGGCCGCCACTCAAAAGATGTCAGCCGAACGCCGTCCGATGGTCGCGGGAAATGCACGCCTTGATCGGCCATCGATAGCAGGACTTGTCTTGCACTGCCCAATTCCTGAAAACGGGTAAATATCGCACCGATTACTTCCTGAATCCGCATATCCGGATCAAACATAATCCCGGCGTCACGGTCCCAGAGATAACCAATCGGCGGGGTGTGCCGCAGCTCGCCGCGTCTGGCCTTCGCACGTGCGGCGTCCAGCATCCGCGTTCGCAATATCCCCAGCTCAAACTCGCTGATACTGCCCTTCATTCCCAGCAGAAGGCGGTCGTTCGGCTGGCGGGGATCATAAACACCGTCATGATCGACGACGCGGGCCTCAACCATACCGCAAATCTCAAGAACATGATGCCAATCGCGTCCGTTGCGGGCAAGTCGCGAAACTTCCAAGCAAAAAACAGCACCGACTTCGCCAGAACAAAGAGCAGCAACCAGACGCTCAAAACCAGGTCGAATTGCGTTGCCACTGGCGGATATACCAAGATCGTCGTCGATAACATCAACGTTCTGAAAGCCATAACCGCGTGCCGAAGATACCAAATCATATTGCCGTCGCTGGCTCTCCAGATTGGTCATGACCTGGCTTTGGGTCGATTGCCGGACATAAACGATTGCCCTCCGCTCCAGCAATGCAGGCGGCAAAACCGCAATAGGCGTAAGGTCATCATTGCCCATCAATTGATCCCTCCTGTGTCACGCCGACCGCTTCCAGCAGCAGCTGCGCAAGCGCCTTCTTCAACATCTCGCGTTCCCGTTCGCCCATCGACGCAGTCACTGATGGATAAAATGGAAGGGGCAGTTGCGCCCGATTGGTTGTTTTGTGATTGATCATGTTCGGCCTCCTTCGATGAGTCGTTCTCACCAAAGCTTCGCCTAAAACCGTGCGATGTCAGAACTGCTGACAAGTCCACCAAACCCGCCACTGAAACGCGCGGCGGCCCAAGTGTCATCATCCCGCAGATCGAGGCGTCCAAAACCCATGCTGGTGCGATGATTGCTATACCCGGATCACGTTCGAGCCCCAGATACGTCCCATCACCGCGTCGATAAGAACGATATATCTTAACTTCAGAACCAAAATACGCGTGCCATCTATAACAAACGCGATAGACTGAGCCGACCTGGGCAGAATGAACGGGAACTGGCCATTGGACGCAAAAACTACTTGTTCGTCGGATCACAAACTGGCGGCCGCGCCGCCGCCATCGCTTACACCCTGATCGAAACCGCAAAGCTGAATGGCATTGATCCGCAAGCATGGCTCGCCGACACACTCGCCCGTATCCCAGACTACAAAATCAACCGCGTCGATGATCTGCTACCATGGAAAAACGCATCATAGGGGCGGTCAGGCCGGACGCTTACCACCCGAGAACGGGTTATCATTCTATGACTATCAGAGTGAACCATGACTCTCTGATTTGGTTTGCGCCGCCAAACAGCGCTCAACAATGCCTGCAAAGCTAAGTCAGTCGTCATCCGAGATTGCATTGACCACCCGACGACCCGCCTTCAAATCAGATTGATCTAGCCCCTGTTTCACCGGACACCTAAGCGGTTTCGGTTTTGGCCCTGATGAACTCGCGAGGCGAGCGCCAGATCAATTTCGCCGCAGCCTCACAGTTTTGTACGATGCCGCAGGAATTAGAGTGATTTCACAACCCTCACTAACGTCGAAAAGGAGCGTTAATTTGTAGTGAGTTAAAGAAGATAAGTCCTCCCGCAACCACACTACTTAACCAAACATCTGACCGATCAAGATTGGCACGACTCAATACGAAGGAGCCACAATTCATGCACGAAAATCTCCCCGCTGCGTCGAATGCTCCAGTTATTGGGATTAGCTGAACGTCGATTGGCTCAGCATCAGACTGTCGAGTACGCAAGACAGACTGAAAACCCTTCATAGGCATTCCAGAATACTTATCGTCAATATTGTTGTATTGTGCAGAGGATTCATAACGCAATTTCATGCTAGTAATATTAATGTTCCAACTACCAGATTCCTTGATCGTCAAAAAGATTTCAATTTCTCCTGATATACCTTGACCCGGCATAACTTCAATCGTCTGAGTGAACTTACTTTCAGCGTGAGCATTCTGTGCATACCCAATAGTGATAATCGCTACGAACAACCGCGTAAGGTGCCAAACACTTCTCATTTCACGACTCCTGTTTACACCGACATTCCCCAAGTAGAACGCCATCTCTGTTATATTGACGCCAGATTGCTCGGCCAACAAGCTTCTCGAGCGTGGTTTCTGGTCTTGGTGGCGGGTTTGATCTGGCTTTTGGTCCGTTTGACGCCCGGTTGGGCGGACCCGTCGAGACTCGTTTGTTCAGATTTCGTCGCTAACACGATCATGCGGGAACCGGCGGTGCGCGTGGCCGATGGATGGCTGTCAGAATGCGGGCCCCTGGTTTTGCAAGCTGATTTTTCGACGGTTGAGCTGGGCTTCAATCGGTCGTGTGTCAGGCCTCGTGATGTGGCTTGTCTGACGCCACGGCCGGTATGCTGTTCGGAGGGCCAGGCCCACATCGGTTCAGAGCGCTATGACGCTCGAGCCCCGGGACTGGGTGTCCTCGCCTTGAACTTTGAAGTCCGTGTCGCTTACTCCGTCGGCCGATCACCTTACCCAGGCCTTTCGGCCATGCCGTTTCCGGTCCGTAGATCAGGGTCACGCCATTCTGTACTTCTCCTGTTTTGTCGTCATCGCCCAGATCATTCGAGCCATCTTGTTGGCCAGCGCCAGCGCCGCCACCATTCGGGGCTTGCGCGCGACCAGATTGGCCAGCCAGAGATTGGCGCTGCCAACCTTGCGCACAACCCATCGGATCACGCTCATGGCGCCGACAATCAACAGCTTGCGGATGTCGCATTGCCCCATCTTGCTGACGGCCCCGAGCCAGGCCTTGCCGCCGGTGGATCGTTGTCGTGGCACTGTCTGACGTCAGCGCTTAAGGGTGCAAATAGGGTCATTTGCTAAGAGCGCGATTTAAAACTAGTTTAGTATCCACGCACTGGAGCAAACCCTCCGACTTCCAGTCGGACCTGCTTCAGCGCGAAAGAATCGTCTTGTGATCGTATCCTGGGAAAAATGAACCGGAGCCGGGCCGGAGGTTCATTTTTCCCAGGATACGATCATGCAATACGACACCGGCAGCCACTGCGTTTCCTATCACTGCTATCACATCGTCTGGTCGACAAAATACCGCTATAAGGTGCTGCAGGGTGACATTCGCCTGCGTGTTCGATCCCTTGTCGCTTGAAGATCTCGGCCTGACGGTAGAACGGAAGATGGTCCCCAAACTTGGACACGATGAATCCAGGAGATGAACAGTTCCGTGGGCAATCCACCTAGCACGACATGCTCGGGCGCATGCGCCTGAACCACGGCCTTTGAACACCGGCGGCAGGCGTATCTGGGGCGCCGTGTGACCAGCACCCGGAACTGCGCCGGGATCACGTCCAGACCTTCGAACAAGGCCGCCATCTGGGCGGGGGACATCCGCATCACCCCGTCCCGCACCTGCGGCCAGACAAATTTGCCGCCCTACCAGCACCATCCCGGTTTGATCCCAGACCAGCAGCTTGATCCGGTCCGCCCTTTTCGAGCGGAACACGAAGACCGCTCCGCAGAACGGATCGAGCCAGAACATCTCCTGCACCGCCAGCGCCAGGCCGTCGATACCCTTGCGGAAGTCCACCGGCCGCGTCGCCACGAAGACCTTCACTGGCCCGCCCTGGCCGAACATCATGATGCCGCGGCCCGCGCCGCGCGGATCGCCCGCGTCAGCCGGACTTCATCGGCGTCGGCCCCCATCCGGATCACGACATCGCCCACTACGATCTCAAGGTCCGACCTGGTGACAGACTGCGGCGCTGCCGTCGCGGTGTCATCGACCACCAGTTCCGCGAACATCGGCAGCGCCGCGACGCTCTCGGGCACCACCAGGTTGCCTTTGCGCATCTGCTTGCGCCAGTCTTAAACCTGCCAGCGCGTCGCGCCATGCTTGCGCGCAACATCTGCCACCGTTATGCTCTCCATCGCGATCCGCGCCCGCTCAGCCTTTGTCCGCCGCCGCCGACCGCTGGGACCCTCGATCACCTCAAGCCGCGAAACCCCGCCAATCCTTGAGCCGTCCAAATGGACGCCCATTTTGCCGTCTATTTCCAAAATCCAAACCCTCCGTCACGCACATGCGTGCAGAATGGCCGGATCAGGTCAGAAATGGCAGGAGGGGGTCGGCGTTGCGCTTACTGACTTCGATTTGCAGTTAGTAGGGCACTGCCGGTGGTCTGCCGCCAAGAGCCTTGAGCGGGCGGCGGTTATTGTAGAACTCCATCCAGTTGCGGACACCCGCGCGGGCCTCAGACCCGGTCTCCCAAGCGTGGAGATGGACGCACTCATATTTCAGGGTTCGCCACAGGCGCTCAATGAAGATGTTGTCCAGATAGCGGCCCTTGCCATCCATAGAGATGCGGATACCGGACCGGCGCAGGCGATCTGTCCGGGCAAACGACGTGAACTGGGACCCTTGATCGCTGTTCATGATGTCCGGCGGTCCGAACCGATAGATCGCCTCGTTCTGCGCCTCGACGCAGAAGTCGGTCTCCAGCGTATCCGATATCCGCCACGATAGAACCATCCGGGTATGCCAGTCCATGATCGCCACCAGATAGAGAAAGCCCAGGCGCATGGGCAGGTAGGTGATGTCCAAGCACCAGACCTGGTTTGGCCCGTCCACCCGCAGCCCGCGCAAAAGGTAGGGATAGGTTTTGTGCCCCTTCGTCGCCTTGCTGGTGTTGGGTTTCTGGTAGATCGGCATGAGGCCCATCAGCCGCATCAGCCGACGGATGCGCTTCTCGTTCACCGCATGGCCATCGTTGCGAAGGTGCCACGTCATCTGTCGAACGCCGAAGAACGGCGTGTCGAGGAACTGCACGTCGATCAACTGCATCAGCGCAAGGTTCTGCTCCGTCTCTCCCTGCGGCGCATAGTAGAACGACGACTGCGGGATCGACAGCAGCGCGCACTGCTGGCCGATCGACAGGTCCGGATGGTCGCATTCGATCATCCCGCGTCTCACTTCCCGCCCCAAGGCTTGAGCTTTCTTTCCAAAAAAGGTTGGCCACCGCCAGCTCCCCGATCTTGGCGTGCAAATCCCAGACCTGATCTTCATCGGTTACCGGCGCTTTGCGGCTGCCCCGTTCAAACACACCGGATGCGCCATCCAACAGTGCGCCTTTCCATTGGTTGATCATCGTTGGATACACGCTGAACCGGCTCGCCAGTTCAGACACGGTTGCCTCGCCTTTCAGCGCCACCTTCGCTTTGAACTCAGGGGCATGCTGCTGTCGTTTCGACATCTTCGATCTCCTTCGTGGTGAAGATCAGCAGACAGCAAATCAGAGCCTACGTCAGTGTCCAGTTTGCGGGGGGCACCTCAAATCTCCCAAGGCGCAGGCGACATGGTGGGCTTCGCGAGAGACGGCAATTCCCCTCTTTCCATGCCCGCCACCCCGAAAAACGCGCTCAGCGATATTGGAAATCAGGTCAGGCAGCAAGCAAGCCCGGGCAATGCCCGCGAACCGGATCGCCACGCGACACGGCCCTCTCCCTCGTCACGTGGTGGCCAAGCCTTGAGTGCCGCACTTGATGGAGATCAGAGAAATGCCACCACCGTCTCCGGGTGCCCCCTACTTGACCGAGGGCGTGAATTCTTTTTTCTCGGGCGACCTCATGCCGATAACAAAGAGTCCGAAGGCTCCAAGATAATGAAAGTAGGCTCCGGGCCCCAAAATCTTGGCCAGTTCAGCTAGGAATTGCTCCATGTCCCGCGCATCGACACCCAGCATTCTCGCGCCGTCGAACAGGTTACGCGCGGGCACCCCGCTACGCTCGAGCTCGTGTGCCGTCGACACGACCAACCATATGATCACGGCGAAGGGAATGGCGCCCGCGATGACAAGGAGGCCCCGGGGCGCAGCCCCGAACATGGTCTTCACCGCCACGACTGCAGCAACCGGGAATGCCGACAGAAAGGCCAGAAGCAATGGCGACATATCTGACAAGCTTGCCGCGTTCCGGCCCTGCGGAGGATCGAACATCGACTCCAGGATGTCCCATGGCACCAGCGAAGCAGAGGAATTCCCGAACGGTTGCGGAATCTGAATCCACGGCATCCACAAGGAGCCGAACACCGCGATGGAAAGAGCTAAAATAGCAACCTGCATCTATGATTTACCCCGACTGAACCAACACCCTGGAACTTCGAAAGAACAATATTCTTCCATCACGCTCCGCCTGTGTCGAGGCTGGCCCAATCAAATATTCATATCAAGCACTTTTTCGGGTGAGCTGACCGCTCGTGCCCGACGCGACACTTTTGCAATCTTCCATTCCTTCGGGGGAGTCGTCGCCGTATTCACGCGGCTATGTCAATCTTCCGGGCGTGATCTTTCCATCGGCCCACGACCCTGGACAGGCCCGCAAGCCCCTTACCGGCGGAACGCGGGGTGGGGCAGGGAACCACTGCGATGTTCCAGCAGGGACGAGACCCTGTCGGATCCCGTCGCCACGAAAAGATCGCGCTTCTGTCTGGAAGACCCGCTTCTGAGCCGCCTGCCAGGAGAACGTCGACCATCGCCGGGGGATCGCCCGAGGGTCGATGCCCGGCCGTCGCGTCGCCCTTAAATACGGTAGACGAAAGTTAACAAAATCAATGGTGCCGCTTTGCCGTTACAATCGTGCCGCTTGGGAGTGGAAAATTTCTGGGGGATCAGAGCGCGAGCAACCTATTCTCCTGCTGTCATGACAGGAGGGTTAACGATGAAAGTACAGATCAGGATCGAAACGGAATTCGGCTGGGGCGAGCGTCGGGTTCATGAAATCAGTATTCTGGAGCGGAATTTGACAGAGGCCTCCACGGAAGATCTCGGGTTAAGCCGAAGGTAAGGTAATCCTGAGAGAGATCCAAAGGGCAGTTCTGCAAGATCAGGTAGAGGAAATCAGTGAGATCGAACGGGTTTGCCCGACCTGCCAAACCTATTTGCCCACCCATGATCGCCGTTCACGTCGGATAGATACTTTGTTTGGCCGTGTGACTGTCCATGCACCACGGCTCCGCATCTGCATGTGCCGTTCCCCGGGTTTTCCAGAATGCACGGCGGCATTCTTGTCGCTCACCCGCGTACTCCCGGGACAGGCGACGCCGGAGCTTTGCAAGCTGCAGGCCGATCTGGCCGCGCGCCCTAGTTTTCGTGAAGCTGCGCGCCTTTTGAACGCGCTGACAGCATGCGCCAGACAGAACCACGCGACAATCCGCAACCGTCTTGCCTCCGTCGCGGACGGCTTGGAAACCTAGTGTGCCGAAATTCAAAAGAGCCTGGAAGTTCAATCTGATAGAAGACAGCACATCGAGGTGCTTGAGACCCTCTTTCGTCGTGCGTTTTCTGAATACGGTGTAAAATGCCTTTCGAGCTGGGCACCGGTCAAGCATCCAACCACGGCCCACGCCCGGGTGATCGCGCGTGCTCTCATCGCAGAGGGCGACCGCGTTGCGCGCGAGTTGGCCTGAAAGATCCAGGACGCATGCGATGCCGCTGACAGATCTTCAACTAAGGATCCTTCGCGTGGTCTCGGCCAACCGATCGCCGGACAATTACGTGGCTGGCGGATCGGCACTCAATACAATAGACGGTCGCTACTCACAGGATATCGACATTTTTTCCGACAGTGTTGAGCAATCTTCACAGGCTGTACGGACTGACGCCAAACCACCAAGTTTGCCCACTCCCCCAGCTACGTGGATCAACCACAGTTCTGAAAGTCGGCCTCAATGCATTCTCGGACACGACCCTTCGCCCTCGAAAGGTCAGAGGGGGACATTCGGCGCTGGACAATATCACGAGCCCTGACAGCACCATTTACGCCATTCGTAGCTGCAATGCTGAACCATATGTATGCTGTCGTATAGTCTTTCGTCACGCCTTTCCCCCCGTAATACATGACGCCGAGATTGAATTGCGCGCTCTTATGTCCCTGCTCGGCAGCCAGGCGATACCAGCGGGTGGCCTCGGCGTGGTCCTGCCTTACACCCAATCCTTTTTCATACATGAGGCCGGTATTGAATTGCCCGATCTCATGCCCCTGTTCGGCGGCCAAGCGATACCAGCGGGCGGCCTCGACCTGGTCCCGCGTCACGCCTTTGCCATTATCATATAGCCAGCCGATTTGGAGTTGCGCAGTGACATTTCCTTGCTCTGCCAAGGGGCGCCACTCATCCATTGCCGCGGAGTAGTCGCCCGATTGGTAGGCAGACTCTCCGGCGGCGTAGTTCTGAGCGGCACCGGTTTGGGGCGCGAGCATCAATGCTAGAGCGGCGCAGGGGATGAGTCTCACGATAGTTTTGTCCTTTATCAAAAAATCTAACCCGAATTATGCATGAGGTGTTGGTGAGGGTGGCGTAACGTTCTGAAAAGCTGTAATTTTATGGTGTCGAA
>Ga0307963_1002466_pt1 | contig 14594 bp, 15 predicted proteins | sample OrgLakmetagen594_FD_201829 | JGI IMG/M metagenome (GOLD analysis project Ga0307963, IMG submission 201829) | Saline water microbial communities from Organic Lake, Antarctica - #594 | ecosystem: Environmental > Aquatic > Non-marine Saline and Alkaline > Saline | place: Antarctica: Organic Lake...
GTCAGAGTTCCTGGGTGTTGATGATGTGCGTTCTGTGTATGCTTTTGTGTTCCACGCAGAGTGGATGAAGTGTGGTTGGGGGGGAGGGGGAGGAATTTGTGTGAAGGTTGGTGCAGACAGGCTTATTTCATAGTAAAATGGTGGTTGTCGCAGATGAGAGGTTTATGTGGGGAAAAACACAGAGACCTGTGTCTGCCTTACACTGCCATCTCTCAGGCAGCCTGACGCAGGCACGGTGTGTGTTATTGTGTGTTAACCCTACAATGCCTAGTCATTGACTTGTTTTAATATTTAACATATCTAAGCTAGTAAACCAGCTGTTTGAAAAAAACGAATTGGTTGTGATTACATCCAAACCAGCTACCCAGTGCCTCTCTCCTGACCAGAAACAAATCGATTTTGCACACGTCTAAACCAGCTACCCAGCGCCTCTCTCCTATTTAATAACCAGGGATGGGTCATACGTCATACGGCGTAGGCGTAATATACGTCGTATCGTATTTATCACGTATTTAACCGTATTTTTCAAATTGCTCCGTATAATACGATTTTGGGCACTTAACGAATTTTGCAGCCACAAGGCTCCCAGAGCCCCTTAGAAGCACTCCCAGGCCCTCTAGAGCCCCCCAGAGGCACTTCCAAGCCCTCTAGAGCCCCCCAGAGGAACTCCCAGCCCCTCAGAACGTAGCATGATCACTTGCTTATTGCTACCAAAACCCAGAAGGCGGTGCCTGTAGCGTAGATGAATTGTGCAACAGCTGCATCCACACAAGCCTTGGTCACTGCCCTCTTGCTGCAGGTGTCCAATGACTGTGTAGATGCTGCTGCTGATGTGCTTGCTGTAGTCCTGTGCAGTGCCTCTCTTTTCCTGCATGCTCCTCCCTCTGAGCGCTAGCGTCGGCAATTTCTCCCATGCGAGCGCTGCGACTACGCCCTGAAGTTTCCTGCCGGGTCAGCTTTGCATGCTGCTACACCTACGCTGGATTCTGCCTCATGAAGTGCTCGCGGATGCGGGGGGCACCGCTGCTGAAATCTCGGAATTCTGGCATCCGGCATCTGGCATCGGCATCTCGTAAATCTGCCCCTTCGGTCCCATAACAACAACACGATGCCACTCAGGGTCTTTACCAGGAGGCATTATAATGTTCTGGAGGCTGGGGGGACAATTCGTGGTGGTTGGAGGGTGGTTGGTGCAAGCCCAGGGTACCCCCCAAAATAGCATAAATACGTTGTCGTATTATACGCGTATTGCGTATTAATAGCGTATTATACCGTATGGGACGTCTCAGAAGTCCGTATGACCCATCCCTGTTAAAAACAAACGGATTTTGAACACGTCCAGAGCGGCTCCCCAGAGCCTCTCTATTGATGACCAACCTTGCAGGTCAAGGACCTGGATCGTGAAGAGAGGCCGGCCAAAGGTCAAAGTGAAGATGGCCCAAGCATACAGGGCGCCAAAACAGAGGGCGGGATCTCGCATGACCTGCACGGCACGAGCAGGGATGGCCTGGCTGGAAACGAAGGGGAGGAGGAGACACCGGAGGTGCAGTCTGTTCGAAGAGGTCTTCAACAACACGGGAAGAGAAAGCTGATGCAAGCAGACGAAGAGGACGGCGGGGGAGCATCTACCGGGCTTGACCAGCAACAGCAGCAGCAGCAACAAGAGCAGCAGCAAGGCGGAGTGCAGCAAAGTGCGCAGGAGCAGCAACAAGAGCAGCAAGTGCCACTGACTCAAGAGCAGCGGCAGAAGAAAGAGCAGCAGGAGTTTGTCGACATGCAGCAGCAGCAGCTGCGCCTGCAGGAGCAGCACTTGCGCACACTGGGGCAGAGCCAGGTGTGTATGTATGTGCGTATGTGTGCAAGTGTTAACATGCACGTGTGTGTGAATGTTAGATCCTGTGAGATGAAATGTTTGTGTTTGAACTTGACTGTAGAATGTGTTCAAAGGCTCGCTAAGGCTGGTCGCAAAGGCTGTGTGGCCGCCCCAATTAACCATTTTACATTGTACTTAAGTTGGCTCCCCTTGCGTTTTATCACTATACAGTGCCTGTTCCCTGGTGGAAAGGTAAAGCAGACGCGCCAACCCATTTGTTGTGTACACCAAACAAGCTTATGCTGCTCGACACATCTCTACGCGACCAATTTTGTACTGATTGTTTCCCACTCTTACTGTTTTCCTTGGGTCCTCCTGGTTGTAGAAAACCCTTACTTGCCCGTGTCTTCAATCGCCTATGCCTTTCTTGGTGCTTCTATTCTTCACAAATGAACGTGCTTGAACTTGTTCACCTCCGGCCAGCCTGTTCCACTGAGTTTGCATGTTCCACTGAGTTTGCATGTTCCACTGAGCTTGCGTGTTCCATTGCGTTTGCGTGTTCCACTGAGTTTGCGTGTTCCACTGAGTTTGCATGTTCCACTGAGTTTGCGTGTTCCATTGAGTTTGCATGTTCCATTGAGTTTGCATGTTCCACTGAGTTTGCATGTTCCACTGAGTTTGCATGTTCACACGTTCAGCTTACTGGCGCTTCCATGGTCTGTGCCTTTTGCACTCTGCATTTCTGTGTCCACCTGATGCCAGTATGCATCACAAGCCAGGAATCAGAGATGTCAAGAAACAGGTTGCCTACATAATCGAGTGTACACAGGGGATGACCCCCGCATCCGCTGTGCACGTTCAGTTTTTAAGTCATGCTCACTTGAAGATGTGCAGCTGACCACTTCCATGGCCTATGACTTTCACGTGCTGCATCCCTACATATGCACCTTTTGACACAAACTCATTGCCCCTGAAGCTTCACCTCCTGAGTGGCCTCACGTGAATATGTAGGGTCGGCCAGAGCCGTATGTATACACCGATTACGACAGTATGTGGCATATGTGAAAACTTTCATTCTATACACCGTTAAGACGTACACGCACATGTATGGCTCTGGTTGACCCTATGAATAGGTATCTGATCCATAATGTTTGCTCGCCTTTGGTGGAAGCCGTATGAAAGGCGAACATGTATACAGTTCTGGCCGACCCTTGTCATATTTTTAATTGAGTTCGAGCACTGCATGAGATGCAGTCCTCTTCTCGCGCATTGTTTTCTTTTTGATCCACAACACGCGTCTGATCCATCTTCCTTGCTCGTCTTTCTTTGTTCTCCTCCTGATCCACAGGCAGGGCACGTGAGGCTGGACCACTTGACTGTGGACATCGACATGAACACATTTTGGGTGCTGCGTGAAATCCTACAGGCTGGGTACAGGCCCAGGTACGTTTTTTTTTTGGTATGTGCATGTGTGTGATTCTATGCAAATAGGTGTGTGTGTGTGTGTGCGGGCGCAGATGTGATTGTGTGTGCATGGATGTGTGTACGTAATTCAGTTTCTATGTTTGCTTATGTATGTGTGTGTACGCATGTACGCATGTACGCATGTACGCATTTGTGCATGTACACAATTATGTGCATGTGTGTGGGCGCATGTGTGTTTGTGTGTATGTGGTTGCGCGTTCTTGTGCAAGTGCTGTGTGTGTATGCATCTCAAGGTCGGTGCTGCTGCAGAACCTTGAAACACGTGACGTGTCAGATGCAAGACGGAATAGCTTCTTGAGGGAGAAGGGCAGAATAAAAAAGACCTGTGTGCTCACAAACATCAAGGTTGGCCCAGATACACAAGTTGCAACACAACCTAAAGCATGTTTGCTTTACGACTCTCAATGTACCTCTTCAAATCCTGTGCTTGCACTATAATATTAAGCCCCCACACGTGATTTGAGTAACTGTAATGGAGGCTTCACCTGCATCTTGGCCCACGTATCACACAAATGAATTACAAATACTGGACTTGTGATATACTGCATCTCTCAGCCTCACCCTCAGATGCACAGGCATGCAAAATGCTGATTGTTTACTTTATTTTGCACCCCTTGTAGAAGCTTGACGGCAGAGTTCAACCGCAACCTTGGGCCTGACTTGTCGTTTGCCGCTATGTACATGCCAAAGTGAGTTTGCCTTTGCCATTTGCTGCAGCTTTGACTCTCAAGTGAGGTAGGAGCGGGCAGATGCGTGACATGGCTATATGACCATTCTATTTGGAGATTTTTACGAGGAAAACACTGTGTATACAACGTATCCGTGTGTGTGTATACATGGGCATGGGGTTCTGGCCAAGCCTTGAGATAGGCTGAATTAACAAGTTTACAGGTGGAGCACCAGAGCGGTAACGACGGTTTAGTACTTGGATGGAAAAAGCATTGCGTTGAATACAAAGCAGAGGCATGTCGCCTTATGGCACTGACATGTTGAGAGGTAAGAGATGTGTATTGCTTTGAAGCAGTGGCATGACATAGGTCCAACGTCTTTACCTCAAAGCACGTCACTGTTACGAGGCAATATATCTGTCAACATCCTACCCCAAAACATGTTCTGAGCTAGGATTTTGAGAGACAATAAGGTGTGGCTGAGCCTGTTGACTCCTCCATGCGTAGTAAATTATCAGGGTTGTTCAGGTCGTTTTTTGGGGATCATGGGTTTGAAAAAGTTCGTGAAAGTACTAGAACCCTCGAACTGTTCGAGCACTTTGATGTGCAATTTCAAAAATGGTGGATTTTGCTGGTTTTTGTGGGCATACTCGTCCAAATCATGCTTGTATTCTCTTGAACGTGTATAATGTATTATTATTATCATGTAGTGCACAAAAAATCAGAACGTTTGACGGCCATCTAAGGCTCTTCTGCATTTTGGGCTGCAATTTGGACCCAAAAATTTGAAAAAGGACTTCCAAGTCCGACGAGCTTTCAATAGCTTGCGAACGGCATTTTTAGGGCTCGTTAAAATGCGTGAAAGCTTGCAAGCTCGAGCATTTGATCAAACCCCGAATTGAACAACCCTGGTAGTAATATTTGCCCCTGGGTTTGGACTTGCTGAGCTGCCAACTTTATGCGTGTGGGTTGATTTCAGAGAGAGCTGTAGCGCACAGGCTAATACTTGTCCTTTTGACCCCGTACGCTACTCTTGCTGACACCTGCTGTCATCTAGCTTCAGGCCTGCCTGCCAAATTTTTCCAGATTCATGGTCCACAGGAACCTCATGCTCACCTTTACTCTTGTAGGCCTCTCACTCAAACCTGCTTACAGACTAAGGCCATCGGATTATGTGTGCAATTGACCACATGCGCATTAATATGCAGTGCAAACTTGCAATAAAACGCATGCACATCGTGCACAACTGCGCAACACTTCATCTTTCAGTCTGTTCGCCAATCACTTGCTGCCTGCCGTGCGTGAACCTTTTCCGTACTGAATAATAGTACTGAATAATGAGGGTTGGATGTGACATTGGTTTTGCGCTTGGCATCATGTCTGACCCTTTTCCTAGGAATTTCGGTACAGGAGAAGTCTGTAACTCCAGGAGTTGGCCGTGCGCCTTGCAATGACTTAGTCCACCAGACCAACCTACGCAACCCGTACGCTGCGCAGGGAAAACTGGCAGATTGACGACGTCAGCGAGGACATCGCAGAAAAATCGATGCGTGCAACCTGCTGTAAGTGTGTGACCTGCTGCTGTGAGTGTGCAGCCTGCTGTAAGTGTACAACTTGCTGCTGTGAGTGTGTGACCTGCTGCTGTGAGTGTGCAGCCTGCTGTGATTGTGCAGCCTGCTGCTGTGAGTGTCAAAAGAGCAAAACGACCTCTTCAAGAGGCTGCCTTGTTGTCTGTCCTGGCAAGGTCGTTTTGATGTGTAGCAACTCTCATGAAACCATGAGTGTTGTGTGTATATGTTATGTTATATTGCGTTGTATGTGATGTATGCATGTTTTACATTCACATGGGAGGCCTGACAGCTTGTCGTCATTAAGCTGCCCCTTTAAAGCCCGGTAAAGCTGCCATTCACATTCTTTGCAAGGCTGCTTTTCTCTCTATTAGTGCAACAGGCTGCCACACATTGCGCCTTGTAGCGTAGCTGCACGTGCATATGCAAATATCTTGCCCAATCTCAAGTACCGCCATTGCTCCGTGTCACAATATGCACCTTGAGCGGCAAAAATTTACCCGTGCACGTCCGCCTTGCATATAAAGCGATCCTGTCCAGTCCAGATCTAAAACCGCCCTTGCTTTCCATTTTTTGGTGATAACTCCTTTGTTACAGGTATGTTGTGCAGATTTGCATACTTGACAGACACGTGTGCAAAGACACACATACCACACATACACATGCATTACAGATTTCGGAGCATCAGCGGCAGCCCTGAACCGCCTGACTGCCTTCTATGGATACGTGCCCATTGCGCTCGACCAGAAGGGTGTTAACATTTTCTACGTACACAAGTGAGTGTTTTGTTGTATACACGTGTGGAGCTCAAATGTTTGGGTGCTGCATTTGTGTGCAAGTGTGTGTGCGTCATGCACATCTGACCAAACTATGATTATATAGTCCATCGAAATTAGTATTACTTGATTCTGCTTGCATGGTCAACCGTCAACTATGCAACCGGAACACAACCAAGGGACTCTGACGCAGCATCCACAGCCAGGGAAGTTTGCTGATGGATACTGCACCAGCAGGAAGTGGTCCAGGGACCTGGCTAAGGGATCCTGGGCAGCTTCCTGGAGCTTCTAAACATAAAACTCGTCTCTAAAATTTTACAAACGGCACCCCAGGTTCTCAAAATTCATCTGACACGATAGAAAGATTAGTTAGGAGCCTATGTCGAGTCTCAGCCCATGAGGTGCCCTGGGTGGGCCTGAGGAAGAGGTCTGGACCTCCCCAAACAAAAATTTGTTTTACATCACCACACACAGCATCCCAGGGTCCCAGAATTCATCTGACACGGTGAAGGTTTTAGTTAGGAGCCTATGCTGAATTTTAGCCCGTGGGGTGGCCTGGGTGAGCCTGGGGAGGCCTGTGTGAAGTGTGGTGGGAAGCCATCAACACTAAAGGCTCACGCTCTCACGAGGGGGGCTTCGCCAATAAAAGGGAGCTACGTAGTAAATGCTGTTCTCTATCAGGTGCTGAATGCATAAACTCTGAAAAAAGGCACGCAGGCAGCAAAAACTACTCTGCGCACAATGAAGGTCAAGGTGCTGCATAGTCAACCGTAAATTTCTATTGCAAGAATGAGGAGGAAATTGACGGAAGGCCAATTGCAGGCTTGCCTGAACCGGGCCCCTGAGACATGTTAATCATCTGACAAGGGCACGAGCTGTGACCAGTGAGAGCACCTTTATGCAATGAGAGTCGGCCACAAGCACACATATATACGGTGCATGTACGGTAAATTTTAGCAGGGAAATTTCCAATCAAATGGTATGATACGGTGTATATATGTACCACAGGGCTGTGCAATGACACCGTCAGCCATTTTGCACCGTGATTACGGTACAGTTGACGGTTCGCACTAAAACCGTCAGATCGTTAAAATGACGGTGATTCAGAAATGAGTGCTCAGCATCAAGATGGTCCAGGGACCGTCCACCGGAATTCCCTGTGTAATTCACTTTTATGCTGTGAAAAGTTGAGACTAGGATTCGAGTCCTGGTCGAGGCTTAAACTTTTTGCTATTCTTATTGTTATCAATAACACACCAATCATTTGTTTGTACAAATAATACACAGGAATATTTTTAATGAATTGTCATTTTGAGGTCAAAATGCGATTTTTGGGCTGTACCGTTAGGCTGTACCGTTAGGCTGTACCGTTAGGCTGTACCACACTGTCATGACGGTCTCCAAATTTCGAAATGACGGTCAAGACTGTTAATTGACAGCGTCAACCGTCAGACCGCATTTTGACGGACTGTACTGTCAGACCCTCAATGCACAGCCCTGATCTATACGATTCTGGCCAACCCTATATATAATGTCACACTCATGAACCTTGTCCTATATATTGTCACACTCATGAACCTTGTCCTGCTCATGTTCAAAGGTAGAGATTGGAAATTGTGCATATGTGTTCTTGTCTTGAGCCCGCGTATACCTTGTCAACTTATATTGATAAATGCCTTGATGCAATGAAACAGCCTCGCACTCCAAAACGCAGCTGGGTGCCCACACATTTCCTGTTTTGTGCACCCCCCCCCCCTAAATCTACCTGTGTATACACACTTGCACATTTGTACACACACACACACACACACACACACACAGACAGACACATATATAGGTCCACCTGTACGGACACACACATACACACACACTTGCCTTATGTGTGCAGTTCAACAGTAGGAGGTGTGCCTGTGTTTACGTGGGAGGAGGTGGTGGCCAACGTGGAAACAGGGCTACGAAAGAAAGCTAAGGTGGGGGGGTGTTAGTGTGTGAGGGGGGGTGTGGGGGTAGGAATGCGGGGTAGAGGTGTGGGGTAGGGGTGTGGGTTTGGGTGTGGTTTAGGTAGATGCGTGGGTGGGTGTTTCTAGGGTGCGATTGTCTGTGAATGTGGGTGTGAGTGTGAGTGTATGTGTATGTGGGTGTGTGTGTGGGTAGGTGGGTGGGTGTGAGTTTATGTGGGTGGGTGGGTGTGTAGTGAGATATATGCTTACCTTGATAATGCTTACCTTCATGATGCTGACCTTGATGATGATCTGTTGTGCTCCGCGCACTCGCTCTGATCATTATCAACAAGGTAAGCATATATCTCACTACTTTTGATGCTTTAAAAGCATCTGAACATCGATCGTGGGTAGCTGCTATGTTTACGTGTGCACATGCGTGCGTACACTTTGTGTGCGGTGTGCTGATGCTGTCACAGAACTGCCAACAGAAGCCAATGTGCAAGCGAGCGCATTCAAGTAGTTACGCTCAAGCCCACAGCACGTGGGATTTTTTGCATGGATTGTGTGAAGCTGCACTCATTTGCGTGTGTGCCTCATAAAGGTTGTGTGTGTCTGTGTGACCTATTGTCTAATGTTATTGTCTAGTGTGTGTGCCTCAAAAATGTGCACGTGCAAGAGCAAGCGGATGCCTACAGTGCTCAAGCCCGCAGCACGTGGGATTTTTTGCATGGATTGTGTGTGTGTGTCTGTGCGATCTGCGACCACGTGTATGTGTGTGCCACAAAATTGTGCACGTGCAGGAGCAAGAGGATGCCTACAGTGCTCAAGCCCGCAGCACATGGGACTCAACCTCCACCGCCCCTTCCTACGACTCCTCCTCCTGGTCTGATGCCTCGGTGTGGAACCTCCTGCTGCTGAACACCACCTGGTCCTCGCTGCACAGCAACTGCCACGATGCTGTGTGGCTTGAGGTGCGTGGCTTTGCTTTGGGTATGCTTTTATGTGCACAAGTGTGTGTGTGTGTGTGTGTGTTCAGGTGCATGTATGTGTCTGCGTGTGTGCGTGTTCAGGTGCATGCGTGTGTGTCGTTGAGAGCGGGTATGGGCGTGAATGTTTTCATGTGTGTCTGCATGTGTGTGTTGTTGAGAGCGGGTATGGGCGTGAATGTAAGCGTGGATGTTTTCATGTTTGTATGCGTGTGTGTGTGTGTTGTTGAGAGTGGGTATGGGCGTTAATGTTTGCATACTTTGTGCATGTTTCCTGTGATTTAACCCTAGAATGATGTGTGCATGTGTGTGGAAGGGGAGATCATCAGGGGGTGTGTTAATGTTGCAATGGAAATGACTAGTGTACTCTCTCATGGTTACAGTAAATGTAGCACATGGCCATGACAGTGTGTATGGCCCTAAAGGTGGCACGCAGCTTGCTTTCTGCGTGGGAATGCCGTGCTGTGTGTGTTAAATTTTGTGGTTGTGTGCGTGTGCACTCACTCAAGGACAGCTGCATCGTGTGTGGATCAGGTGAAGAAGGACGTGGACTTCGGTCGTGGAGACAGGCTTTGGGGGCATGGCCACCCCAACCACTTTGCACGCCAGATGCGCCCGGTGTGTGCACGTGTGTGTGTGTGTGCGTGTGTGTGTGTTGATTGTGTGCGTGCGCTATCTTGACATAGGCACCTAGGCCCACCCCATTTACTAGCATGCCAAATGCTCCAAGTGTCTAGGTGTATCCAAAGTAATGGCACTGGATGCTGATTTCTTGCCCCATTTTCTAGCATGCCAAATGCTCCAAGTGTCTAGGTGTATCCAAAGTTAGGCACTGGATGCTGATTTCTTGCCCCATTTCTGGCATGCCAAATGCTCCAAGTGTCTATGTGTGGATGTGTGCGACCGTCTGCATTTATATGTCAATAATACCTCAAAGTGTAGCGTAAGCACTGCTTTACTGATCAACACTGCTTTACTGATTAACACGTCTTTGGAAATCGATTTGCCTGCGCCAGTGTTGCCGTACAAGATATCCATACAAAGCATCCGTCTTCCTGCAATTCCTGCTTTGGCACAGATGCATCTCCGTTCATCATATCTCATTCTCTGCCACTTTCCTCGTACCTGGATCCTCTCTGACACGCCTGTCTTACACCTGTACATCCTCCCACTGTCCAAACACAAACACACACAAACACACACACACACACGGACTCTTGGCACTGCGCATTGCACCTTCACAACTGCACGAACCACTTTCCTTCCCGTTTCAATTCCTGCTTCTACACAATTCCGAATGCCCAACCAGGCACAGTCGAATTGCTCCTGTGTACCATTTTCTGGACACCTGTAAATCCACGTTTCTCATACTGGTTTGGTTTGCGAGGTTTATTAACTCGATTAAACTTCCCTTGGTACTACTACCGGGCGTGTTTGCCAGTGCGCAAACTGGACCTTGTGCTCATAAGCACACCCAAAACCACAAGCCGCTCCTTCTTTACCTCACCCTCTTGCCGATCACACCGTGTCAAATTGAATGAACGACGCTCTCCAGATCCGCTTCTCCTTCTGTCGTGACAGATTTTGCTTCGGCATGAGCCCGTAGATGGAACCACACGCCGCCGCTTTTATCAGCCCAGAGGGCTCCCTCCTTTAGGCTGGGCAGATCCTCTGCCTGAGGGTGTGCAGGAAGAGCAATACTTTGGGCCTGAGCACCCAGAACAGCCCAGCGTGCAGGTGAGGCTTTCTTGTGCGGGGGAGGAGCGGGAGGGGGAGTCTGCTTGTTTGTTGAGAGCAACTGTGTATGTTACGGATGGCCGCATGAAGGTTTGTATCGGGTTTGTATGTTGCGTGATTTGTGTCTTTGGGGTGTGTTGCATCGAGGACTTGTCAAAAGCTTGAGAGAGGGGAAGTAGAAAAAAGTCAGCTCCGTTTAGCACGAGCAGCGCTTCCTGGCGGGCAACCAGCAAACCACCATTCTTATTTTTTATTAATTGAATTACATGATACCGGTGCTGCGACTGTAGTTGTAAGTGATATCCCTGGTTTGCAATGATCATACGCACCTGCCAAGTATTTGAATTTACCCTGAACCTAGGTTAGGTAAGGCCACATTGCTATATATGCCTCTGGATGGCGTCTGAGCGGAAGCTTGGAAACAGCCTAGATAGACAGGCTTGTGCTGCTGTACCACTTGATGCAGCTATTACACTTTTTTCATTCAAGCTGTCGTCACTGTGGCTGCACTTGTGAGCTACTGCCCTGGCTTACATTGACCGAACGCTCGTCAATTTTGCCAATTTAAACTTATGCTAATCATGTCATTAAACTTGTACTGCTGCGACCACAAACGTCCAGTTTCGCCTGCAGTTGAAAGCCCAGGAAGAGGCCAGGGCCATGGCTGCTTCCCAGTCCCAGTGGCAGGTAGGTGCAGACTGGGTGCCCTTGTGGCAGGCTTTTGTGGCTAAATAGTTGACTTAAATTGAAAGCTGGTCGGGTCATGACTCCTTGCCAGACAGCTGATAGCGTGGCCCTTACTTGCCAACACACACACACACATGCACGCACACGCACACACACACACACACACACACACACACACACGGATGAGGCAGGCCCCTTAGCAGGCCATAATGTTTCAGGCTCAGAGGCGAGGCCATGATAAACACATTTGTGTGCGACCCTAGGATGAGGTTCTGAGACGAGGCTGCAAAGTTCCAGGCTTGCGTGGTCCTGAGTTTTATGAGGTTAAGAGGCAAGCCCAATGAGAAGTTGAAAAGCTCATGCGGTTCAGAGGCAAGGACATGAAATGTTGATCTTCTGGGGTCTGAAATGCCACACAAGGTTCACAGACTTGTGGTCCAAATTAAGTGAATCCATAAATAACAAAAAATTTGTGAAGTCCTGAGCTTCACCTGAATTTACACGCGCTTTTTGTGGGGCTCTGGCACACATGTGTACGCTAGTTTGGGAGGCTTCACACAACGCACTTGCGAATGTTTAGGGCAATGCGGTTGCTAAGATGAATAATAAGGTCAAGGATGACGGCAGCAGAACAGTGGCTTGTGCGATGTCTCAAGATTTGCCACTGACTCAGTGGAGAATGGAATGAATAGCGGGGGTACCGCTTCAGCCTGCTTGTACCAGCCTGCTTGTACCAACGAGGATGGGTTGTTCAAGGCACTGCCTTTGTCTGTTGAAGGATTTTCACATGGTTGATGTGAAAGAAACGACGCAGTGTACAAGGGTGTCTCCTCATCGAGCCGACCAAAGTGACAGCTGTTCCTATACAGAAATAATTCAATACATGAAAAGTTGTTCTGACCCAGGACTGATCTGCCGTAAATTTCCATTGAATGTCACTTATCCAAGCAGCATCTCAGTAGTGGGCCGAATGTACAAACCAATGTTGACATACACACCACACACACACACGCACATGCACCACACCACACACACACACACACACACACACACACACACACACACACGCATGCACCACACCACACCACACCACACCACACCACACACACCACGCACACACACACTCAGAATGATGGATCGCTTCAGGGGGCTGACTCAACGGGAACCAATGGGGGAGGGGGCACTGAGGATGACTACAAGGGAGATGAAGACGAAGAAGAGGATGGAGGTGAGCTCAGTGGTGTGATGCTTGATGTTATGGCTGCAACAAGAAAGGCAAGCTTGATGCTATGAGAAAACTGTGACTAGAAAAGCTGCGACAAGAAAGGCAAGCTTGATGCTATGGCTGCGAGAAGAAAGGCAAGGCACGCATTTGGCATGGGCTAAAGATGGCTCCAATGGAGATGGTCAAAGAAGGGTGTCAGATAAGGATGGAGGCAAGCCTTAATGTGTGATGCTTTTGGATGTTTACGTCTGTGATGCCTGCTGTTGAAGGGCAGGCCCTGTGTGTGATCGTAAACGTGTGTGTGAAACACAGCAGTTCAAATTGGGTTTGTTGTGTGCCGTCTCCAGGAAAGGGTATAGAGTGTGTGAGTGTGAGTGTGAACCTACCGTCTCCAGAAACCGTTTGAGTATAGTATATATATTGTTTAATGTGAATTGACGTACATACGTGGTCAACCCTGACCCTAACCATGTATGTATGCCAATTCACATTAAACAATAAATACCTCCACACACACACACACACACACACGCACACATACACACACACACACGTAATTGCAAGATGTGTCGAGTATGCGCGTGATAACGCAATAAACACAAGGGTGGCATGCAGGAATGGATGAAGATTTGTGTGCGTGTGTGCACATACCCCCATGCAGGGAATGGAGCTGACGATTACGACGATGACGGAGGCATGGGCTCATTGGAAAACCCACCACCTTCAAGAAGGCGACACGATCGGCGGCGCGCGCGTCAGGGACAGGTGCAAATGCTGCCTGCGTGTCCTGAATATTTGCCCATGTGTGCTGAATGTGTACTTGAGTGTCCTGAATGGGTCCTGCATGCTTTTCTTTTTTTAGGTGCGTGTGTTGCCTGTGTGTCCTTATTGTATTTGTCTTGGTTGCTGCTGCGAATGGAGGGGCACCTTTGGCTGGCTAGATCTCATGTTGCCGTCACAGGCTTGCACAGAAGGTGTGTCACAGACTTGCACAGAAGGTGCGTCACAGGCTTGCACAGAAAGTGCGTCACAGGCTTGCACAGAAAGTGTGTCACAGGCTTGCACAGAAAGTGTGTCACAGGCTTGCACAGAAGGTGCGTCACAGGCTTGCAAAGAAGGTGTGTCACAGGCTTGCACAGAAGGTGCGTCACAGGCATGCACAGAAAGTGCGTCACAGGCTTGCACAGAAGGTGTTTCACAGGCTTGCACAGAAGGTGCGTTACAGGCTTGCAAAGAAGGTGCGTCACAGGCTTGCACGGAAGTTGCGTCACAGGCTTGCACGGAAGTTGCGTCACAGGCTTGCACAGAAGGTGCATCACAGGCTTGCAAAGAAGGTGCGTCACAGGCTTGCACAGAAAGTGCGTCACAGGCTTGCACAGAAGGTGCGTCACAGGCTTGCACAGAAGGTGCGTTACAGGCTTGCACAGAAGGTGCGTCACAGGCTTGCACAGAAAGTGTGTCACAGGCTTGCACAGAAGGTGTTTCACAGGCTTGCACAGAAGGTGCATCACAGGCTTGCAAAGAAGGTGCGTCACAGGCTTGCACGGAAGTTGCGTCACAGGCTTGCACAGAAGGTGTTTCACAGGCTTGCACAGAAGGTGCGTCACAGGCTTGCACAGAAAGTGCGTCACAGGCTTGCACAGAAGGTGCATCACAGGCTTGCACAGAAAGTGCGTCACAGGCTTGCAAAGAAGGTGCGTCACAGG
>Ga0307963_1002467_pt1:0-12500 | contig 14591 bp, 17 predicted proteins | sample OrgLakmetagen594_FD_201829 | JGI IMG/M metagenome (GOLD analysis project Ga0307963, IMG submission 201829) | Saline water microbial communities from Organic Lake, Antarctica - #594 | ecosystem: Environmental > Aquatic > Non-marine Saline and Alkaline > Saline | place: Antarctica: Organic...
GCATCTCGTCAGTGTGCTACCCTACACAACGCACATGTGTACGTGAAAGCACAGATGGACACACACGCACGCACACGCGTACGCACCTGGCTCTGCAATAGCAGCAGTGCAGCAGCCAAATGCAAAGTGTGTACATGAAAGCACAGATGCATACACACATACATGCACGCACACGCGCGCGCACCTGGCTCTGCATTAGCAGCAGTGCAGCAGCCAAACACAAAGTGTGTACGTGAAAGCACAGATGTATACACACACACGCACGCACACGCGTGCGCACCTGGCTCTGCATTAGCAGCAGTGCAGAAGCCAAACACTAAGTGTGTACGTGAAAGCACAGATGCATACACACACACACGCACGCACACGCGCGCGCACCTGGCTCTGCATTAGCAGCAGTGCAGCAGCCAAATGCAAAGTGTGTACGTGAAAGCACAGATGCATACACACATACACGCACGCACACGTGCGCGCACCTGGCTCTGCATTAGCAGCAGTGCAGCAGCCACACGCAAAGTGTGTACGTGAAAGCACAGATGCATACACACACGCGCGCGCACCTGGCTCTGCATTGGCAGCAGAGCAGCAGCCAAATGCAAAGGCAGCCATCAGGGCTGCATGGTGGTCAGGCTGAGGGTACTTCAGGTTGGTCGCCCCCATCCAAGCGTCCCCAATTGTCTCCACTGTTTTCCACAAGGAGTGATTAGAGTGAAGTGTGGAGTGAGCGTGCAACGGAGAATGGAGTGGGAGTGTGGAGTGAGCATGCGATGGGAAATGGAGTGGAGGTGTGGAGTGAGTGAGCGTGCAATGGGGAATGGAGTGGAAGTGTGGAGTGAGTGTGCAATGGGGAATGGAGTGGAAGTGTGGAGTGAGTGTGCAATGGGGAATGGAGTGGAAGTGTGGAGTGAGTGAGCGTGCAATGGGGAATGGAGTGGAGGTGTGGAGTTGAGTATGCAATGGGGTATGGAGTGGAAGTGTGGAGTGAGCGTGCAATGGGGAATGATTTGGAAGTGTGGAGTGAGTGTGCAATGGGGTACATGGAATAATAGGCACCCATGGAGCACTTCAGGTCGACAGGGAGCCCTAAGTTTTAAATCAATAATAGCTCTCGTGCAATAATGGACTATGCATCATTTCCCGCTATCTTCTGCAATATTGAAACCACAAGCAGCGGCCCTGGTGGGCATGCACATGTACACATACATGAAATATTGAAAGGAATTGCAGAGGAGTATGACAACCGCCCACTAAGTTTTTAGCCCACAGTGAGAGTGTGTATATGTGTGTGTGCGTGAGTGTGTGTGTGCGTGTGTGTGTGCGTGTGTGTGTGTGCGCGCCTGTGTGTCTCTCATAGTAATCAGAGGTACAAAGTGGAAGGTGGTGTATATTTAAATTCAATTGTGCCAGGGCTAGGTTCAAGTTGGAGCCCACACAGTTGAGATTTGTGCCCAGGCTGCAAATAAGTAGGAGCCCATACAATTGATATTTGTGCCTATAAGTACGAGCCCATACACTTGACTCCAGGCAGCAAGGATTCCTTCCCCCCCAAAGCTCAATCTCTCAATCTACGGTTTCCATCCTCGGAAAACATTGCAGGCACGCACGGATAGGGATTCCATCCACGGAAAACATTGCAGACACGCAAGGAAAGGGTTTCCATCCTCGGAGAACATTGCAGACACGCAAGGAAAGGGTTTTCATCCTCGGAAAACATTACAGACACGCAAGGAAAGGACTGAAAGGAATCGTAAGATGAGAGGGCTCAACTGATTCGTACTGGCCTATATCTGCAGAATATCCATGTACACTATAAGTTTTAGATATTTGATGGGCGAGATAACGATTAAATAGGACCATGGCTTTTGAACGGTTGGCCACAGCAAATCAGATATTTTTGATATTTTTGTTGGGACCTATAGGTTGAGCAGCCAGGCTGGATGCCTTTGTAATCCAAACTAGACTAAACTAATCTTGAATAGTCGGCCACAGCAAATCACGCAAGAGGATCGGGGACCATGGTTTTATTATATTTGCATCGTGAGATGGCGGTGGATTATTTACAAGTATATAAAAAGAATCGGGAGTTAAGTGTCACACAATGAACTCAGTAGTTTTGAAACAGCTGGTCAGGAATTAGGCACAATTAGAATAGGTGGTCTTTGAAGACTGTGCCAGAATCTGTGGCACAAGTCAAAAGGGACCACATTTTTTTTACGCTTAAACCAGGAGGTTTGATTTTTGGAAGGCATGCCTAATTTTTGGGGTGAACCCCTCTGAGGGACCACCCGCACCCCAAACCCCCTTCCAATGCTCGCACCCACAGGCAAAAGGGTGCCAATCTGTTCCTTCTTGAATTCTGCATCCAGGATCTGCATCCATCCGATATTCACCACAACCGACAAGTGCTGCCGTCAAAGGTTGTGGGGCAAAAACAAGTTTTAACCATCTGAAGCCTGTAAGCCCACTGTCCAGTTCTTCATACGTGCTCTTTTTAATTAGCACTCCTCTACTTTGGAGCAAGCACGCTGTTTGCCACTGTTAGCATGTGCTTCTCCTCTCCTTGTGCTGCATCTGCTGCTGCGCTTGCACAGGGAAGATTCTGCTGAGCTTGGGCATGTTAAGCCTTCTTCTCTTCTCCTGCTTCTCCTGAAACACTTTTCGCCTTCTTGTCCCTGTTCCCCCTAACGTCATGGTTATTCTCTTTTGTCGTCCACATCTTTATTGCCCACACCCTCTTTTGTCGTCCACATCTTTATTACCCACACACTCTTATGTCGTCCACATCTTTATTATGACCCTTCATCATGACCCTGGAGCGACGGAGACACTTCAAATCGTTCATGATGGTCCTTCGGGACATATGTTAATATTGGAACGATGCAGAGAAATTGCTAGCTGAGGTGCGTGTTACATTGCAATTGATTGAACTGATTGAACTTCGAGCCTCTGTCACCCCCGATCGTTGGCAGCGACTAATCCTGTGACAAGTAGTTAGTTTGACAGAGTTTTGTGTGTCTTGGTCGATAAGCTGGATGTGCCACTTTCATTGATAATCGGTGACGCATCATTTTTAATAACACTGGCACATCCAGCTTATCAAATATGACGTACACAAACTCTGTCGAACTAACTAATCGTCACACGGTTTGTCGCTGCCAACAATTGGGCGTGACGATTGGTTGATGTGCTGTGTCCTATGCTTTGAATTGATCTGACAACTCTCTCCTGCTCTGCCCTTTTCGAGTCACCCTACAAAAAGTGCGCCAATCGACTGGGCTTGAGCTGAGGATCCCAACGATATGTTCAGTATTTCGTGGGAGTGGCCTAGAAAGAAACTGGAGCCCCCCCCCCAAACTAAAACCCCACCGGGGGACGGACCCACCCCCCTTCCCTGATTCGACCCATATTTATAGGGTTGGCCAGAACCGTATACCGGGTATATAGACCGTATATGACCGTATATTTGGTGATTTCCCTGCCAAAAATACCGTATATACACCGTATATATATGGTTCTGGCCAACACTACATGTTTACCAATTGATAGCTTTTGAAGTCAGAGTTTTGATTATTCTACTTTTAATGAAAAAATACCAGATTTATGCTTCCTACACCCTCCTGTTTGACCAGAATAACACTTGAAACAATAAGGTTATAATGGTGTAAACCCAATAAGTTACTACGCATGGTTTGGGCCAAGCCTTTACATGACTGTAGGGGTGCAGGGATGGAACTGGGAGACTAACCATGCAGTTTCGGTCTGCAATACGCAGCCGCAATACGCAGCCGCAGTATGCAGCCACAGTATACAACCGCAACGTGCGTCTGCAATGTGTGTCTGCAACGTGTGGGTGCAACGTGTGCATCTGCAATGTGTGCATCTGCAACGTGCGTCTGCAAATTGTGGGTCTGCAACGTGTGGGTGCGTGTTTGTGGTCACAGCAGTGTGCGGGGTACATGTGTGGTGACGCATCCTTGAACAGCCCCATTTCGTGGGCCAGGGTGTCAAAACGTGAGTAGTGCGCGTGTGTGTGGTCACAGCAGTGTGCATGTGTGTGGTGACGCACCCTTGCACAGCCCAATTTTGTGGGCCAGGGTGTCAAAGCGTGAGAAGTGCGTGTGTGTGTGTGTTTGTGTGTGTGTGTGTGTTGTCACAGCAGTGTGCAAAGTACATGTGTGTGGTGATGCACCCTTGAACAGCCCCATTTCTTAGGCCAGGGTGTCAAAGCGTGAGAAGTACGTGTGTGTGTGTTTGTGTGTGTGTTGTCACAGCAGTGTGCAAAGTACATTTGTGTGGTGACGCACCCTTGAACAGCCCCATTTCTTGGGCCAGGGTGTCAAAGCGTGAGTAGTACGTGTGTGTGTGTGTGTTTGTGTGTGTGTGTGTTGTCACAGCAGTGTGCAAAGTACATGTGTGTGGTGACGCACCCTTGAACAGCCCCATTTCTTGGGCCAGGGTGTCAAAGCGTGAGTACAGGCGGTGCAGCATATCCATGATCTCTTGAGGCGCAAGCTTAGAGCACAGCTCAGTGTAACCAACTACGTCGCTGAAAAATATTGAGACGCATGGGTAGGGCTCAGGATCAGGAAATTGACCGCTCTTCAGTGCTTCTGCAACCTGCGGGGATGGGATGAGCCGAACGGGTTTCTTTAGAGCTCTGATTACGTGTGTGCAGTGGTGGCCTGTTGAAGAAATAAAGGAAGGAAGATGCCGTACAACTTTTGTTTGATCCCTGATGGCGTTCATGCTATGCTGGTGCGTGCGTTTGTGTGTGTTTATGTGTGTGTGTATGTGTGTGTGTGTGTGTGTTTGTGTGTGTGTGTGTGTTTGTGTGTGTGTGTGTGTGTGTGTGTGTGTGTGTGTGTGTGTGTGTGTGTGTGTGATGTCAGACCAAATCACCGTCACTGCAAAGTATAGGACCCAGCACATCAACTGATTAGACGACATTGCACATTTCAATAGCACACTAGGCCACACGGGAGGCAAGAAGCAAGTACACAAAACCCTACTACACCCTCCAAGTGAGCACCTACCTTAGCTGGAAATAGCTCGTACAGTAGCCTGTCAGCTGATTGTGCTGGCCGGTTGAGCTGATGGCCTTCCTTGAACCTTTGGCTGCCTTGCATGTCGACATTTCGGGCTGCACGGATGATCTCAGGCTCAATTGCCTGCATCCGCGCAAAAATCTGCAAGAGAAGCGGGACAAAAGTCAATAGTGCCTATTGCAAATAATTAGGGTTGGCCAGAACCGAATATATACACCATATATGACCGTATATTTGGTAATTTCCCTGCCAAAAATACCGTATATACACCGTATATATATGGTTCTGGCCAACCCTAAAAATAATTGCGGCAATAGACATACCCAAGCATTCAAATATGTGCATCGTGGTTGCTTGCGGGCTGTGTGCGTTTGTTTACTTGCCTGCTAAACACCAGACGGTGCAACTGTAGGATTATAGTTAACCAGAACCATATACCCGAACATTCAAATATGTGCATCGTGGTTGCTTGCGGGCTGTGTGCGTTTTTCCACTTGCCTACGTAACACCAGACGGTGCAACTGTAGGATTATAGTTAACCAGAACCATATACCCGAGCATTTTAATATGTGCATCGTGGTTGCTTGCGGGCTGTGTGCGTATGTTTACTTGCCCACTTAACACCAGACGGTGCAACTGTAGGATTATAGTTAACCAGAACCATATACCCGAGCATTTAAATATGTGCATCGTGGTAGCGTGCGGGCTGTGTGCGTTTGTTCACTTGCCCACTTAACACCAGACGGTGCAACTGTAGGATTATAGTTAACCAGAACCATGTACGTACAGTGTATGTACGGTCACATACACTGTTTATATACAGTTCTGGCCATTCTATGCAGGAACATCACCGAATATACGGTCACATACCTTGTTTATATACAGTTCTGGCCAATCCCGTGCAGGAAAATTGCCAAATATACGGTCACATACAGTGTTTAAATACAGTTCTGGCCAATCCCGTGCAGGAGTATGCTAAGCTCTTACTGCCTGAAACTGCCTTGAGAACACAACTTAGGAAATCGCACCCAACACTGCAGGCTGGTTGAAAGTAAGATAAGGTCGTCCATACAAAGGGTACTGCTCAGACCTATCAGACAGCAAGGACAGGGCAGCATCAGCATCAGCTGATCTGGTTCTATTCCGGCTCATATCCACCGAACTGCTGGAGGGGGAATTTACATTTGTACCATCACAAAAACTCTTTAACTGACTCCACGACCACACTGAAGAAGCAAAAACCTGACCGAAGAAACGCTGCTAAAAACCCTCCCAACATAACGGATAAAGGAAGAAAAGAAGCCAAGCAGCTGGGCCGTTGACACCCAAATATGCAAACAAACACAGCAAGAAGCTGAGGTCAAGAGGCAAGGAAGCAATAGGGGAAAATAAAATTTCAAACTCTAACTAGGGTACAAGCATAAAAGAGATGGCTTCCGCAGCACAAGCTGTGCCAAGACAGTACCAAATTTCGGTTGCTATCACCTCCAAGAACTAGAGCATGCTTCAGAGTACTCAGCAGTTCTCTATGCACCACAATTTTGCCATTACATTGTCATTCATTTGTATAAGCATTGAAACGTGCAGTACAGCTTTTGTAAAGCTCAATGCAACACAAGAGCATGCTGCAGAGTACTCAGCAGTTCTCTATGCACCACAACTTTGCCATTACATTGTCATTAACTTGTATAAGCATTGAAACGTGCAGTACAGCTTTTGTAAAGCTCAATGCAACCACATTGTCACCATCACCAACAGCAGCAGCATCGTCACCGTAATAATTCATCATCACCATCAGCAGCAGCATCGTCACCGTAATAATTCACCATCACCATCAGCAGCAGCAGCGTCACCGTAAAAATTCACCATCACCATCAGCAGCAGCATCGTCGCCGTTATAGTTCATCATCACCATCAGCAGCAGCATCGTCACCATAATATTTCATCATCATCATCATCAGCAGCAGCAGCAGCAGCAGCACTTGCCTGGGTGATAAGAGGCCGCTGCTGCGCATCCAACGCAAAGCATTCACGCAGCAACAGCAGCAGCATCATTCATCTCATCAGCGATTACCTGGGTGAAGAGCGGCCGCTGCTGCCCATCCAATGCACAGCATTCACGCAGCAGCGCAGCCAACCCAGGGCCTTTAGCGCTTTTCAGGTCCTGGTACTGTGAGACAGTTAAAGCACACCCCTCCAGCGTCGCTTCGGTGACATCGGTGGATGCAGACATGGTTATGTCGCCCTCTTTTGCTGAGTTTCTTTGGCAACCTGTGTCTGCGTGTGTTGTGTGCAAGTTTTGTGTGTGTGTATATATTTTGTGCATATGTTTTGCGTGGACTTTCCTTGGAACCCTGTGTCTGGATGTGCACACTTTTTTGTTTTTAACGTGTGTAACTTCATGTATGTGTGTGATTCAATGCGTATTTATATGTATGTGTATGTATAAATCTGCGTGCATCTTTATGTATGTGTGCATTCATATGTGTGTGTATTATGGGTACGTGCACATCGGTGTGAGCAAAGATACGCGCAAGACACCTCTCATCCTCGAGCAGGGGCCAGCAATAAGCAGGCAAGCAAGCAAGCAAGCAAACATATTTAGATGTGTCATACCTGTGTGCTTGCACAGCAGACTGATCACTCAATGACTCAATAAAAACCATGGGCCTGAGTGTGTGTGCCTGTTTGACTTTCTTTGACAGCAGCTTGAAGCAAACATTATAAACAAATGTAGGAGCCGAAAAATATGCGTTAGAAGAGAGAGAGAGAGAGAGAGAGAGAGAGAGAGAGAGAGAGAGAGAGAGAGAGAGAGAGAGAGAGAGAGAGAGAGAGAGAGAGAGAGAGAGAGAGAGGGAGAGAGAGAGAGAGAGAGAGAGAGAGAGAGAGAGAGAGAGGGGAGCACTTCAGGCGTAGATACTGATTGTGTACGGGCTCCAGCTTGAATCCTCGAACTCTGATACACACAGCAGTTTGGTAACAATGCAAGGGAAGACGTATCATAGCAGCTTCACAGCCAGCGTCCAAGGTAGTGAAGCTGTCCAGCAGAAACACTCATTGATGCGCCCCATGCTTGGATACCCATGTGTGTGTGCGTGTGCGTGTGTATGTGTGTGTATGTGTGTGTGCCCCATGCCTGGGTACGATGAGCTAGTGGCTGTCTGCAGCAAGCGCAAATATGTTGCTGCATAAATTACCCAAATAGAGTGCCCGTGATTGCAAAACGAAGACATCATAAGCACCAACCTGAGATAGTGAACATGTGGACTAACCCAAGCCCAAACTGAAAAACGTCAAGGAGCTCGTAATGACACTCAGCTGCCGAGTTGGTAGTATCCAGAGAGAGTGATACAGTTGGCGAGAGTCCCTTTCTGTGAGGGCATGAGAGAGTTGGAAGGAAAAGGCTAAGGTAAGCTATTGATGGTCTTTTTTGGCATTCGTCAGAACATGCAGAGCCTCGTCAGGACATGCATGATCAGGACATGCAGAGCCTCGTCACATGCAGATCAGGAGATGCAGAGCCTCGTCAGGACATGCATGATCAGGACATGCAGAGCCTCGTCACATGCAGATCAGGACATGCAGAGCCTCGTCAGGACATGCAAAGCCGCGTTTGTTAGAGCTTAAGTAATATCAGGGCTTGCAGAGTTGCTATTGCCAGAAGTTGCATAATGGTTTCAAGCTGGAGTGAGAGCGCGATGTGGGTAAGAGACGCCTGGGTGCCCTTTTTGAAGACTACGAGTACTGTAGGGTTTGTACTAGTCAGGCATTTGAATGTATGCTCGACGTGGAGATATCTGAGCTAGGCTCTGTCCTATCTATTCTAATGAAGTTAACAAGAAAAAAGCCACGCTAATTGTTGTCTAATTTGGTGGAGGTCTGACTGGTGGCCTCACTAGTTGGGAGTTTTTCCTCAAACGCACGCTGATCTGTACCAACTTTTGCCAACGGAAGTAAGAGCAAAGTGAGTGATCTAAAATCGGAAGTAAGAGCAAAGTGTGTGGTCTTTTTCGAAAGTAAGAGCAAAGTGAGTGATCTAAAATCGGAAGTAAGAGCAAAGTGAGTGATCTAAAATCGAAAGTAAGAGCATAGAGGGTTATCTAAAATTGACGGACGGTGGTTTTATTGTGTTGCTAGGCTTGAAGAGTGAGCGCAACTTCATGTTACATTGCTGATAATTTAATAACTGTTACAGCAGGTTACAAGATTATATTGCTTTGAATATTTATTCATATTGCGTTTGTTAGTATTGCTAGTGTCTTGTTGCATTGCTTAGGCGAGAAGAAGCGTCGGCACTGTTTCGTAACATTATGCGGTGAGTCTTGTAGCAGAGGCACATCCAGTTGCGAGTGACTGTGCTGCGTGAGATCTTGTACTCTACAGTCTAAGCAATCCCGACTTTCATCTACTCTCCCTAATCCACTCTGCTTGCGGTCAAACAACTATCGGAAAATGTGCACCTTGAATCCACAACCTGTGCATGCTTTTGTACTTCAAGCAATCCCAACCTTCATCTCCTTCCCCTAATTCACTCTGCCGGTGATCACACAATTATCGAAAGATGTACACCTTCAATCCACGACCTGTGTTGTTTTGGACGCTGCAAAAAGAAAAAGAAACAACTACGCAGGCAGTGACAACCACTCCCCACATAATTTGAAGAAAAGGAGCCATTTCGGCACTGGGTACCATAAACCTCCTCCACCACCAAGAAGAGGATCAATGGGGATCAGGAGGGTTGCAGGCTTGACCTGAAACCGGCTCCTGATGAGAGTTGATAATAGTACTAGAAAGTTTGCGCCTGGTACGGACAAGTTTGGCAATGCTGCAACCCAAGTGCCGTTTCTTGCTAAATCTAAAAGCATGAAACATCTTCCTCAGAAGTCCATTACAAGCCAGATACACTCCAGCATAAAGACTGCCTAATGAACAGTCTACTGAAATGTGCACCTGCAGATATCATCATTGTAGACCTTCCAGATACACACCTTAGTACGACTGCCTGAGGAATAGTCTACTGAAGAGCATACCTGCAGGGATCACCATTTTCCACCTCGCTCATCTGCATCAGACCTTCCCAATACACTCCTTAATAGGTTTGCCTAATGAGCAGTCTATTGAAGAGCGTACCTGCAGGGATCATCATTTTTCACCTAGCTCATCTGCATCAGACCTTCCCAATACACTCCTTAGTAGGTTTGCCTAATGAGCAGTCTATTGAAGAGCATACCTGCAGGGATCATCATTTTTCACGTAGCTCATCTGCATCAGACCTCCCAGATTCACTCCTAAGTAGGACTGCCTGAGGAACAGCCTACTGAAGAGCATACCTGCAGGGATCATCATTTTTCACCTAGCTCATCTGCATCAGACCTTCCCAATACACTCCTTAGTAGGTTTGCCTAATGAGCAGTCTATTGAAGAGCATACCTGCAGGGATCATCATTTTTCACCTAGCTCATCTGCATCAGACCTTCCAGATACACTCCTAAGTAGGACTGCCTAATGAACAGTCTACTGAAATGTGCACCTGCAGGGATCATTATTTATTCACCTAGCTCATCTGCAACAGACCTTCCAGATACACTCCTGAGTAGGACTGCCTGAGGAACAGCCTACTGAAGCACAACCCGCAGATATCATTATTCACGTAGCTCATCTGCAACAGACCTTCCAGATACACTCCTGAGTAGGGCTGCCTGAGGAACAGTCTACTGAAGTGCTTACACCTGCAGGGATCATTATTTATTCACCTAGCTCATCTGCAACAGACCTTCAAAAGATTCCTCATACCAGCAGTTGCATCAAGCCACAACCAGCTGTGCATTCAACCCCAAGGCAAAAGGCAGCAGGCTTTGATTGAAGCACACACTCACACATACAAGCACACTACTAAGCTTACCCTGCCCGGACAGTCTCAGTCCTGTCTTGCACGCCACGCAATGACGTCAAAGGCACGCGCAGCTTTGCTCTGTGTGGGAGAGGAATTTGGAAGTTTGCTTGGATAAAAGCAAGGGGAAGAAAGATGCAGGGAGCAGTGCAAGAGGAATAGGATGAAGCAAAAGAGGCCAAGAAGTAAGGAAGGGGACGGAGCAAGAAAAAGAAGGCAAAGTGGGGGAAGGATGCAGGGGACGGTGCAAGAGGAACAGGATGAAGCAAAGGAAGAAAAGTGGGGAAGGATGCAATGGACGGTGCAAGAGGAACAGGATCAAGCAAAGGAGGCCAAGAACTGAGGAAGGATGCAGGGAACGGTGCAAGAAAGAAATAATGAAGCAAAGAAGGCAAAGTGGGGAAGGATGCAGGGGACGGTGCAAGAGGAACAGGATCAAGCAAAGGAGGCTAAGAAGTGAGGAAGGGGACGGTGCAAGAGGCACAAGATCAAAAAAGCATGAAGAAGGCAAAGTGGGAGAGATGTAAGATGTTGTGACTCCATTGCTTGCGCAAACTACTGATAGGGTAAGTCGTAAAAACACTTCTGATCAACCTTTCCTATGCTGAGCTCCCTGCTTAAAGCTACCGTGCATACACCCTTTCTATGTATGTATGGGTTTGGCCGACCCTAATTACCTGCAATGCTTGCCCAGGAGGACCCCTGTGAGCTTGGACGGGAGGGCTGGGAGTAAACGAGGATTGTCCTACAAGACAGATGTGATGTCAAAACTAACGCTCGTAAACAGTACTTGTACAGGTTGGTCTGAGTCATGAAGACAGATGTGACGTCAAAATTAATGCTTGTAGACATTACTTGTACAGGCTGGTCAGAATCATGTGCTCGTGCATACATCATGTGTTCGTGCATACATCATGTGTGCGTGCATACATCATGTGTTCGTGCATACATCATGTGTTCGTGCATACATCATGTGTTCGTGCATACATCATGTCGTGTTCTATGGCATAATAGGCTGGGGAATATAATAAAATGGACGGTGAAGTATGCAGAAGGCCAAATGCAGTTCAAGCCAACTTTTTTGTATATCGAAACTGTGTTTGCGTAGCAACTAGCAACTTCATCCTGCACCTCACAGCTGCCCCTCTTCAGCTCTTCTACATGCCATAGCTAGCCAAAAGAAAAGTGCAACCGGCTGCAGAGATCCTTGTAGCCGATCCTTCCATGCAATTCCCGCTCGTGCAAGGTTACACCATTCATCTGTGTCAACATGCAATCCCCCTGTGACGTTTTTTCTCAACACTCACCTGTGACGTTTTTTCTCAACACTCACCTGTGATGTTTTTTCTCGACACTCACCTGTGACGTTTTTTCTCGACACTCACCTGTGACTTTTTTCTCGACACTCACCTGTGATGTTTTTTCTCGACACTCACCTGTGATGTTTTTTCTCGACACTCACCTGTGATGTTTTTTTCTCAACACTCACCTGTGACGTTTTTTCTCGACACTCACCTGTGACGTTTTTTCTCGACACTCACCTGTGACGTTTTTTTCTCAACACT
>Ga0307963_1002469_pt1 | contig 14588 bp, 13 predicted proteins | sample OrgLakmetagen594_FD_201829 | JGI IMG/M metagenome (GOLD analysis project Ga0307963, IMG submission 201829) | Saline water microbial communities from Organic Lake, Antarctica - #594 | ecosystem: Environmental > Aquatic > Non-marine Saline and Alkaline > Saline | place: Antarctica: Organic Lake...
GGGGGTAGGGGGGGTGGGTGGTCCTTTGAGGGCTCCCGCCCTGAATTTTGACGTGACGTCCACTACTTTTTTTTTTTTACCCTCCTGATAAAATAGTTATTTATTTCAGGGGGGGCGGTGGCTAAAAAAACTATTTAAGGAAACTGCCTGTCACTTGGCGGGGGGGAAAGGTGCTGATGTTTCCATAGCCATGCTCTCACCCATACACCCTGTGCCCAAGAGAGCGCATAATATACCTGTATTGCATCACCTGGACATACAAGGCAAGTTGCAGAATTTCCTCTGGATCCTGAGACCCCTGGCCATCAGGTCCCATTCAGCTGTCAACCGCGAGTTGAAACCATTCCCCCCGCCATGTGACATACAGTTTTCTTCTAAATATTTATAGTTATTGCATACTCAGAATTCGGTCTCGTGCCCAATTTCCAATTTTTCACTTTTTGGGCAAAAACAATTCTCTTCCCAGAACCGGACATTAGTATTGAAAAGCACCATAAAGGCAAGAACTGATCATCTGCTTGGTGCTGACATCCAGCGAACTCCTTGCCCAATCCACTATTTCATACATACCGTATTGCGCTGTTGTTTTGCAAATAAATAAATAACAGGCCTGTGCACTTACGCCGTAATGTTGGATTTTGGACCGTAATTACGGTACCGACCGTAAATACCCCGTACAGTACGGTCCAAATTACGGTCGGCCAAAAATACGGTGTCAGACCGTACAAGATGGTGCCCACCGTACAGTACGATTTTGACCGTAATTTGGCCGTTTGGCTCCAACTTCAGCCCAAAACAATGATTTTCTTTCTGCAACAATTATTTATTATTTATGAATAAAACGCAAATTATTGACCAGGAATTAAGTAATGCGTCCGACTTTTGAGTTTCCATGCAAGCCACTGCTGGGCCCCTCCCCCGAGCTGATGCAGCAACAACCCAGTCTCAGGGTCGTTCAGGGAAGCATTGTGTGGCGTCAGCATGGGAGGAGCACATTGGGGAGCGAAAATGGCAGGTTTTGGGGTGGAGATAGAGGCCTTTCCGAGGCAATTTTTGCACCGGCATTGCCAGCCTGGCACCGTACCGCATACCGTACAGTAAATTGCCGTAATTACGGTAAATTACGATCCTCCAAAATCGTAACTGCGCCGTAATTTACAATATTACAGTACGTACAGTAAAAAGCGTACCGTACCGTACGCCGTACAGTGCACAGGCCTGTAATTAAGGATGCCCCTCGCAATAAGTTAAGCCGGAAAAATTAAAGCTCTTCCGAACCTCGCAGAACTTCCAGCGATGGCAATTTTGGGCTCTGCAAAGGACCCCCATCGTTTTCAGGGGCAACCACCTACATTATGGCCGAGTTGTACCCTGAGAAGCGGACGGGGTTCCACCTTGGGAGCTTCTGTGGCTGACATTGCCCTGAGCAAGGCAAGCACCTGCTGCTGACCAGCAAGTATCTTTCCTGTCCCATTTGGACTTTGGGCAGACCCATGCACAGCCGCCAATGGGGGTTTAAACTTCTCCAAGAGAGAAGCATGAAGGCAGAGCTGCTGCTCTCAGGTGCAAATTCCTGGAGCACGGTGTGCTTGCATGCAGCAAGCATCCATCCTCCAGCAGCAGCACAAGCAGCAGAAGCAGAAGCATCAAGAGGCACCCACAAAGGGAGGGAAGCCCAAGAAACCACAAATTCCGCAAAAGCTAAATGCTCGCAAATGAATTTTTCTAACGATTTGGGCACCTCACAAAAAGTAGGCCTCGTAATTTCAAAAGCGCGAAACAGTATTTACCATATACTTCATCATAGAAGCTGCAACTTTGGCATGATTTGCGGTATTTGCCCAAGAACACCCCCGCAACCTACTTGGAGCATTCCATGTATATTTGGGCAGGCACTTACCCACACGCCCCCACCCCACCCCCTAAGGGCCCAATCTGATTCAAGCCACATACATAATTTGGCAGCTTTCAAAATCAAATTTCCAGGGTATTGTTTTTGTTTGGATTGACACTTGCCGGCAATTGCCAGTTACGACGTTCGTGCCTCCTGTTCCAGTGGTTTCTTATTATTGACGGGCCTGCACTCTATATTGTTTCTCTTTTTTACTTTGGTGGGTCTGCGCCCTACCTGGTTGCCTGACTCTTGGCCCTTAGCATAGGATCAGCATAATGCTGTTTCCAACTCGCCTTGTGCAGTCCAGAGCAGAGAGCCACCCAGCTTCTAATTAGCGGGCATTATAACTATAATATTATTATCAGCGCATCATAAAACAGCAAATGACAACAAATTGAGCTTCTTTCTCTATGAGTGAATCTGATGGCATCATACTTTTTGCATACATGTATTCAGCCAGGGAAAGGTGAATTCAGGCCTAATTTGCATGTAATACACTCTGCATTTTTGCGCGAGCACTACGTGTGTACATGAGTGCATTTGTGTGTATGTGTGTGTATGCGTGTGTGGGTATGTGTTTGTGTGCGTGCGCTCACGTGCGTGCATGCGTGTGTATGCATGTGTGTGTGCCTGTATGCGCGTGTGTGTGTGTGTTTGTGTGTGTGTGTGTGTGTGTGTGTGTGTGCGTGTGTGTGTGTGTGTGTCGTGCGTGTGTGTTTGTGTGTGCATACGGCGCATACGTATTTACATTTACCTTTGAAACGATTCGGTCTGATGCGGTCTCAAACTTTCTCTGCAAGCACAAATGGAGTTGACATGTAGCGTCCGCTGCAGCAGTGAGATGCTAAAAGCTAGGCATTACCTGCATCTGCTGGAGCATCTTTTCAACATGCTTAGCCATCTCGGGCTCTCCCACTTTCCCCTCCATGTGAAACTTAATTTAGCAAGCGGTGCAATTTGATTTTGCAAATGACATCATTATTATAACAATTTTAATAAGCCAGAAGAAGAGGAGGATATTTAGGGCTGAGCCTGCTACAAATCTATGGCGCAGGAAGGGCTTTCCCTGCAGGTTGAATTATGTGCTAAACTTGATCTGGTTAGAAGCAGCTGCATGGACACACACACACACACACACACACACACACACACACACACACACACACACACACACACACACACACACACACACACACACACACACACACACACACACGCACACACACACACGCGCTCGCACGCACGCACAACACACACACACACACACACACCACACACAGACACACACACATACATTACACACACACACAGACACACACAGACACACACACATACATACACACGCACGCACGCACACACACACACACATACACACATACACACATACACACACATGCGCACCTGCTTGAATTTAAGGGTACGCACTATGCAGGCCACATTAAAATACTGCCCCAGTACATTGTCCCTCTACACAACCACAGGAAAAAATTGCGAAATGCATCGCGCCTGTCAAGGCAGAATACGTTATTTCAAAGGCGCAGCTGGAGCAAAGAGCGAAGGAGGAGGAGGAGCAGAAAGCCAAGGCCAAGGACGGCTCAGCCCCGCCTGCGTCTGCCGCTGCTGAGGCAAAGCCTAAACAGAGCCGGCGGCAACAGAAGAAGGTGCTGTGAATTGCATATTGCTTGGCTCTCCTTCCTCTCTCTTGTCGAGCACCTACTGACATGACGAGCCTGCAGCTACCAAACCTTCTCTCTCTCCCTCTCTCTTGCTTGCAAGCCTTTTTCAAGCAAAGGAGCCAGAAGTTGTTGAAGCTTGCCCTCCTCCTTCTAACACGGACATGCGCTGTTTTGCCATATTCAAGCTTTTTTCCGTTCACTGAACGCCATCCTTAAACCACTGCATTAATTCCAACCCTATCATCAGAAATACAATGGCAGCTATTCACTCAGAGTGAATGAATGTCTGTGCAATGTGTATCATCGTTGGAATCCATTTCTTTTCAGGATTGAAAAGTGACACTATAAAGGCACGCTCAATACATGCCCGCAGTACGCACGGCTGTACTCAGAACATGGTAATTTGTACCAACCACAGGAGATGAAGGCACGCAAGGCAGTCTGTCACAGCTTCCTGTTAGGCCGCTGTTCCTTTGGAGACAATTGTCGGTTTGACCACGACCTGGAAGGCTTTGTGAGGTCCAAGGGCTCAGATTTACCCGGTCTGTGCCCCTTCAGCTCCATGGCAACATGCCCATTTGGTGGGTACTGTTTAAGAGCATGATGGATAAGGAGCTGACCTTGTTTGAAAGTCAGCAACAGTGGCAAAGTAACAGAGCCAGTAGAGCAACGATTGGCTCTCTGCACTGCTTGACCTGCTGCTGTGTTGTTGACCAGCGGAAATGAAAGCCGGCAGCGCCTAGTTGCAAGGGGCGCATGGCAAAAATCAAATTAACAGCGCATGCCACTAGACACTGTTTTTATTTGTCCTCTGCGCACAGCAAGGGCTTCTCCACCGGTTCAGAGGCCATCCTCTACGTGTTAGCTTTATCATGTTTGACTGCTTCTGTTCATCATACGACTACTCAATGCCTCCTCAACACCCTTTTCCCGTGTGACTGAAGCATTTGTAAGCTTGTACACACTTACCCTAAGCTAGACCATGCCATCTTGTCGCATCACTGAGCAGTATGCACATGCTGTAGATCATGATTGCCCACCACACGACTGCCTGCAGGCATCTCTTGTCGGTGGATGGGTTCTCATACTTACAAGGATGCCCTCCAAGACAAGGCCAAGGAGATAGCCTTTCAGGCAATCACCAATGCTGAAGGAGGTGTCTCGGCTGGTCAAGGTGGGGAGAGCTTGCGCTGTGTGTGGTACTTACTGTATGTGAACCTCACTCCGAGTAAGAGGACCTGGCCGCCTGCTTTGATGTCAAAATTCACAGGGGTGCATCACGCCACATGGGCAGCTGCGACGAATGTTGGGATGATCTGAGTATGGTGCTTGGCTCAACGGTGGCTTGATTCTGGCAGGTGCAAACAAAGCAACAAGGAACTTGACGCACGACAAACAAACTATCTAAGTCGCATCGAACATTTGCAATTCATCTCGTATGTTTGCAAAGCTTAAATTATGCCCCACTCATACGTATGAGCGTCCTGCCTGCTTGCTCGCTCTGCTTGGCACATCATGCATGTACATTCAGACCTTCTGAACATACCCTGTCTCCCTTTTGCATCACTCATCGCTTGTTGCATTTTTATGTTTTGTGCATTTGCAACCTTGCACTCAGGGACAGCACCTGTCTGCCTGTACGTGAATGTGAAGCTGAAACATGTTGCATCACTCTTTGTTTGTCTTGCTGCACAAAAACGGCACCTGCCTGCACGGAGCTGCTTGGGTTTTCCTGTGTGCAGCCAGCCCCAGGCTCATTGCACCCTCACACCTTGTGTTGCGCTACACTGTTTGTCTTGCTGCGCAGGGACGGCTTCTGCCTGCTTGGAATTGCCTGTGTCCTCCAGTGTGCAGCCAGCCCTGAACACGTTGGACAAAGATGTGCAGCACAAGCTGTGGAAGCACAGGTATGTGTGTGTGTGTGTGCGCTTGGCAAATTTCTGTAAGTAAGAGATGTGCAAGAACCAGGTCTCAATCCTGATCAAAAAGATGTACCTGTGAAGTAAGAATTAGTGTGAAAGTTATTTTTCCACGTCTTCAAGGCACACCAGTGCTCAACTTGAGCCTTAATCCTTACCTGCTCGGGAGGCTTAAGCTTTGGAGGGATTTGTTGTCTTGAGAGGGATTGTTGTCTGTCAGTGGTCCTCTAGATAACATTATCAGACAATTAACGAGTTCCTGACTAGCAATGCAGAAGCATGTCACTCGTGTGTTCTTCGGCTCTGGAGGTGTGTTTTCTTCCGATGCCAGAATGTTGCCAGAGTACTAGGCTAACACCTGGAAAGCCGAGGCTAACACCTGGTAAGCTGAGAACTACCTGCTGGAAAGCTGAGGCAAGCACCTTGAAAGCTGAGGCTAGCACCTGGAAGGCTGAGACTTTCGTGAATAAATGTGAGCGCTGGGCTGGTCTGCTGCTCCTGTATTATGCCAGCATGTGTGTTTTAGTTCACCCTTGTTACATTACAATGGCGCGTGCCTGTGGATTTCAGGTATGACTTCACCAAGGCGGACAACGTGCTGAAGTCACTGGGCCTCAGAATCACCCGCCAGACCAATAACAACAGCAACAATGCTGAGGAGGGAAGGTCAGGGAAGGGCAAGAACACGGGGAAGAAGGCTGGAGGTGCTGATGCACGACCAGAAGCACAGCAGCCACAGCAAGAGCAGCAGGGAGGGGAGGTGAAGCAGCAGGAACAGCAGGAGCAGCAGGGGCAGGCTGCACAAGAAGCAGCGGCATGTAGTAGTATGGAGGTAGAAGGGCAACAACAGCAGCCACAGGCAAGAGGAAGTGGTAATGATGGTAGTCCTGCAGCAGCAGCACCTGCACCTGCACCTGCACCAGCACCAGAACCAGAAACGGCAGCAGGGGTGCAGTCCTCAGAAGCAGGTGGAGAAGCAGGGGAGGCGGATGGGGCTCCAGGTCAGGGGCCTGCCAAAAAGCCACGCCTAGATGGTGAGGGTCTGGTTACCTCACCCCTACCATCAGCAACAGCTGCGACAACAACAGCAGCGGCACCCGCAGAACCCAGCGAAAACGCAGCTGCTGAAGCACGCAGTGTGCACGTGGAGACGCCCTTGAGGCGTGAGGAAAAGAAGGTGAGCTTGCAGAGCAAGCAGGAGGGACTGAGTGTTTGAAGCTGCCTGCCGAAGAGAGACATCGTTCAGAGAAGGGTTGATGTAAAAATAGCTGTGCACAAAGTTAGCCGCTGAATAATGCTCCTGACTTGAATGCCTATTCACTTGATTTGGTGTGCGATGGCGCTTTGCAGGTTGTGTGGTTTCAAAGCTTTCTTTGCGCTCGTAGCTGTCAGTCACCACGCGATCATTTGGCGTGCTCGTGTTATTCTGCAAGGTTCATATCCCTTTGACTACTGTTTGCCTTTGCTCAACATGCTCATTTCAGATCATTGATTTCCGGGGCAAGTCCATCCTGGCACCCTTGACAACCGTCGGTAACCTACCGTTCAGGTTGGGAAAATCTTCTAGAAATCTTTTACGAACTTTTGAAATGCTATTTCTTCTAATTGCTTGCCGTGTAAATATAAGAGCATATGTGACAGATGGCAGCCATCCCTACCGTATCGCGCACGCATAACCTGATAAGTATGCATGCACCATGCACACAATTAAACATGTACGTGCCATGCATACATTTGCACACATGCAACTGCGTTGTGCACATCCCCGTGCAAGCACAGGCGCATCTGCAAGCAAATGGGCGCCGATGTGACGGTCGGGGAAATGGCGCTGTGAGTCTGCAAGGGTTTGTATATTTCTAGATCAGCTTCTCACTGCACGTCAAGAATGCCCGAATGTCATTCTGTGCGCTGACTGTCCCCTGCTCAACGCTTGTGTGTCGGAGATCGTTTAAGCACACCACCGACCACGTTTTCCTTTTGGCAGGGCTACAAACCTCTTGCAAGGCCAGGCCTCAGAATGGGCCTTGGCAAAGCGGCATCCCTCGGAGGACATCTTTGGAGTGCAGGTGCAAAAGCAAAATGTTTGTAATTCCCCTGTTCCTTTTAGGCTGTAATGCGCTCAATGGAATAACGGTGACGTAGAATTCTGACGACTTTGTTGGCTTGATCAGGAGCTTAGTAACTGGCTCACAAAGCCCATTTGGCTTACTGGGTTTGGCTTACGAGGTTTGGCTTACTTGGGTTCGGCTTACTGGGTTTGGTTACGTTGCCCTCCTCTCAGATTGCTGGAGGCTACCCTGATGCCATTGCTCGCACCTGCCAGCTCATTGAGGAGATGTGCCCACACGTTGATTTTGTAGACATCAACTGTGGCTGCCCCATAGACCTGGTGAGTGCTCCCTGTAATGAAATTAGCGCTCTTTACAAGGCTTCAATCCCTTGTGACCTTGAGAGGTGAGCTATTGCGTCCAAAGTAGGATAAATTCATTCCGCGGCGCCTCCTTGCTGGCGTACCTGCTATTGTTCCAGCATTCACTCAGAACGTGTGCCTTCATGGGGCTGTTTGATTTACGGAGTACAATTATATGGAGCATTTTCGGAATGACTGAGAGTGTGGAAGTTGCTTCATTTTACCCGTATTTAAGGCCGTGTTCTTTGGGTATTAGGATAATGTTAACAACATTAACAAGAAGATTTCAAATCCATAACTCTCAGGTTTGCGACAAAGGTGCAGGGAGTGCCCTGCTGCTAAAGCCTAAGAGGATGGAAGAGATTGCGCGGGCTGCAGACATGTCTATGTCAATGTAAGTAAGGGTCTAAGGAATCCTTGCTTTGTTATGGGAAAACGTCATCCATTGGTTGTCAAAAGGCATGTTTTGGGAAGGGATTTGCCACGTGTATTCCCTAAAATCTGTCCTACTTTTTGCCCTGCTCTGTGCTTGCAAGCGTGCAAAAAAGTTTGAATTGCCTCAGACTGTTCTTTTTGCTTTGACATTTGCTTAGCATACTGAGCCTCTGCAAAGACCTGTTGCTCTATCGCTTGCTGAAAGTATTGCGCTGTTACTGACGTTCAGGTGTGGCTATTGTGAGCACTAGCTAGTCTTTTAACGCACGTCAATCTTTTCAAGCGTTGACAGCTGATCGTACCCAATAACCATGCCACGCAGGCCTCTCACCCTCAAGACGCGCAAAGGCTACTACGATGATGCTGACGTAAGTGCTGATGCCGTCCTGCCTTGTTTGTCACGTGCTGACGTTAACAACCTTGAAAATGTCGTATGCGATGCTGCTATGGCAATTGCTGATGGTACAGTTTTGGGGTCTTAATTGCATCCTTGTACCTCCTTTGCTCTTTCATAACTAAGTTTGCCTCACTTGCTGGGTATGCTGCTACCTTGAATCTTGGGCGAAGGGTTTGGGGTAACTTTCATCTACCTTCACCTACCCACCTTGTATGCTCTCTATTCGTTGCATTGCAGATCACACACACGTTTGTCAAAACTTTCATCTACCTTCACCTACCAACCTTGTATGCTCTCTATTCGTTGCATTGCAGATCACACACACGTTTGTCAAAACTTTCATCTGCCTTCACCTACCAACCTTGTATGCTCTTTATTCGTTGCATTGCAGATCACACACACGTTTGTCAAAACTTTCATCTACCTTCACCTACCCACCTTGTATGCTCTCTATTCGTTGCATTGCAGATCACACACACGTTTGTCAAAACTTTCATCTGCCTTCACCTACCAACCTTGTATGCTCTCTATTCGTTACATTGCAGATCACACACACGTTTGTCAAAGACATCCGCAGCTGGTATGTATTGTTATGCTTTTCTATGCATGCTTGGCAGCACTGCGCTGGCCCTTGTCAGTCTCTGCTGTTCATGCTTAGTGACGTGCGGTATGTCGGGGGACATTCCTTGGAATTAATTTCTGTCATCAATACATGCAGGGGCCCCATTGCGCTGACCTTGCACGGCCGCACTCGGCAGCAGCGCTACAGCAGGCTTGCAGATTGGGACTATATCACGTCCTGTGCTGAGGTTGGTGATATCACAGTTATTGAGAGAAGCAGGCATCGTCACTGTGCCTCCAATCCCCACCCTTTTGGTTCCGGTGAAAAGCACTTTCAGGTTAACATGATTGACATGACTTGTGCATCACTTTACTCATATGGGCAGGGAAAATAGAGGTGCATATACCTAAATCTGGTTGAGGTGCATATACCTATCTAGAGGAGTACGCACCTGACACATGTCACATGTCCCTACCTAGAGGTGCACAAACCTAACACATGTCCCTACCTAGAGGAGCACGCACCTGACACATGTCCCTACCTAGAGGAGCATGCACCTGACACAAGTACCTACCTAGAGGTGCACACACTAAACACAAGTACCGACCTAGAGGAGCACGCACCTGACACATGTCCCTACCTAGAGGAGCACATAACTAACCCTGGGTAGAGGTGTATATATCTATGACCCTGGATACGGTGTGAAGCCTAGTTTCCATTTATTTGGGGCATGTTCACGCATGTTTGTGCAAATCTTACAGGTGCACTTCTGTACGCATCACGTGGCTTTTGAAGGAAACAAGCTACATGTTTGCCTCTCCCCAGGCTGCTGTTCCTTCCCAGCTCCAGCTCATTGGCAACGGCGACGTGCTGAGTTACACGGATTGGAATGAGCACATGAACATCGGCACAGAGAATGGAAGCAGTGCCCTCACCTCCTGCATGATTGGACGAGGTGCTCTAATCAAGCCATGGTTGTTCCAGGTGTGTGTGTGACAGTGTGTGTGTGACATACTTTGTTGCGCAGGAATCTGTGTTTTGTGTGTGGGGCTTGCGACAAAGATGCAGCTACCTAGGTAGATGCTTGAGGTGGTGTTGAAGGGATAGGATGAGCTTTGTGTTCAGGGCACTTGCCAAGGGTCGGGAGGCAATGCTTGCATACCTTCTCCCCAAACAAATTGCAGGGGGGGAGCGGGACTGCAGCATTTGTTTATTGACTGTTAAGGCCTTTTCAAATGCATTACAGTCAGTTGAGGATAGAAGCAAGAAGGATCAGGTTGTCAGGTGCATGTGAACACACAGAGACACGCAGTCACGCAGTTATCCCTGGGTAAAACGTACCATAATTTGAAGCGTGTACAAGGGGAAAAGGAACAATCTTGGTGTAAATGCTAGTGTATAAGTGTGAGAATGGGAGAGAATGTAAGACGTATGCAGAGTAGGTAGAGGTGTGTTGGTTGCATATTAGAAATACAAAGACGTGCTATGTACGTTTTTAAAAAGCGGGCACTGCAATTGTAGTACCTATGCACAAGGTTATGACACCTTCCTCTCTCACGTGCCCCAAACAGGAGATTAAAGAGCAGCGCCACATTGACATCAGTGCCTCTGAGAGGCTGGACCTGCTGAAGTTGTATGTAAGCGCAGGCCTTGAGCACTGGGGCTCAGATTCACGCGGGGTTGAGACGACACGCAAGTTTCTACTGGAGCTATTGAGCTATCTACACAGGTACCCTCCTGCTGTCCTTTTGCACAGCTGTATATGTGTGGAGGGGGTGATGTGCTGAGACACTCGTTTGGGAATTATGTGTTGTCCTGCGCTTTCTGACCAAACAATGTGGTAAATTTTACACCAAACAATTAAGGGTATCAAGTATCAAGGAAACAAGCACTCATACTTTCAGGTACATCCCTGTTGGTCTCCTGGAGGTTCTCCCGTGCGCCCTGAATTGGCGGCCTCCTGCTTACTTTGGTGGGTGTCTTCTCTAAAGATGAGCATGTTGTAAGGCAGCACTGCAGCTGCATTCCTAGAAATATGCGTGCATGTGTAGCTTGTGTGAGTAAGCAATTGAGGGTCCCGACAATTATTGATAGAAAACACTTGAAAAGATTACAAAATTGTTAGAGGATTAGAGGACCATTTCCCCCCTGCAAATCCACAATGGCTCACAGTGAAAGTGTGGGAATTGCTTGCAGGGCGCAATGATCTGGAATCCCTCTTCGTGTCAGAGAACCCTCAGGACTGGATCCGCATCTCAGTGAGTGCCTTTGCCTCGTTGTTCACTTGCCACTTTTGGTTAAAGAGAGGAGGAGCGTTAATTCTATTGCATTTGTCGGAAAGGCAGGGTGGCTACCACAGATAACAGTAAGATGCGTTGAACAAGCTCACAGGTAAGACATCGGTGGCTAAGAAGGGGACGCATGCACTTTGGCAAAGACGCATCACATGTATCACTTGTCCACAAAAACTCCCGTCCTTCTGCATGCTGCAGAAATCTTAGTTGTGTGCATTTCTAAACTAGCGGTCAGGTTGGTCTGTGTATGCGTGTGGCTAGCGTCACTATCCTTGTTCCCCCAGATGACTAACAGCACACCCAGGCAAAGCACTCTTTTGCAACGTGTGCGCGTTGCTTTCAATGGATTGCTACCTGGGGAACAGGCCCTGTCAAAAAGAAGACATATGCTGCTCAGAGTGTGCACCACCCAATATAGTGCTTACACAGCTCTTTAAACAGCGCATAACATTGCCCCTTTTGTGTGCTAATGCTTGAAACAGGAGATGCTGCTCGGACCTGTCCCATCTGATTTCAAATTCACTCCTAAACACAAGAGTACAAGCTACAGTGCCCCATCCGCTCAGCATCCCATCCCATCTGGAGCAGCGCCAAACGAGGAAGTTGACGAGGTCGCTCAAGGTTGACCTACATGTCTTTCATTGTAGTTTAATTGTATAGGCTGAAAAACACACTTTCCCTGCTAATGACCAATAGTAACGGCAACTGTAAGGCCGAAGAATCTCCTGTGAACCGAGCGCTATGCTCAGATCATAAGCTTATCAGTGGTGCTTTTGAATCAAAAAAGGCCTACAAAATGAAATAATCATCCAGCACCAGAGGAATGGGTTGCATCGCTGTGGCTCATACTTATATGCGTGTCTCTCTGACTCATCTTTGGTTGGCTGTCACACCATTGTACCTTCCTGTCCGGAGCTGGGATTGTTTTGTTTAGTTTGGATTATAAAGGCCTCCAGTCTGGCATAGCTGCTCAACCTGTAGGTCCCAACCAAATAAATCAATCAAAAAGATCGACAGCTGCACTAACGAATTGAGCTATGCTGAAATACACAACCTTTGATATCACCGTCAGAAATATTATCAAATAGATGGTTGAACTGGTCCGTTATTGTTCGGTGCCCATACATGAAAAAATCATCTTAAATATAATCCCCGTGTTCACACAAATTGCAAACGCAAGCATTCCTGTCCGGACTCCTGCCATATAAACCAGTTTCACACTTCAACCCATGTCCTCAAATCCTGAACCGAGCTACATTACTCATGAAATTTTTGCTCAGAGCCATCTTCAAATATACTCCAGCAAGACAAATGGTGCACGAGCATCAGAAACCGGTCTCTCAGGCAAAGCAAACCAGTTGTGATAAGCTGGGATTGTTTACTCAGTGATCAGTGATCTTGATCTCATTCTGTTACACATTGATATAACAAGGCGAACAAATAGAACCAGAGACCTTTCACGGCACAGAGTCTCTTGAGGAGCCCCTCTAACATGTACCTCTTAAAATGGTCAATGGATTGCCAAAACTATCAAGCTAAAGGTTTTCAATTTGACTGGCACGTCCAGCTTATTGAACAAAATCTGTTGTCAGCCAACCAATGGCTGCTTGTCTCACGGCAAAAATAATGTTGTTAAACTGAAAATAAAATTCACGAGAGGAGATCAAGGGCACAAAAGCAGCAACCCTTTCCCCGTGTCGTTTTCAAAAAAAAACTGTCTTTTGGCACTGCTGGGTATTGTAAGCTCTAGCGCTAGGGTGATGTTAGCAGGAGTCAAACAACATGCCCATTTTAGGAGGAGGAGGAGGAGGAGGAGGAGGAGGAGCAGTTGGAGGAAGAGTTGGAGGAGTTGCCAGTGGAGAAGGAGAAGGAGGAGGAGGAGGATAAGAAGGAGGGTTGTAGGGCAGAGGCAATTGCCTTTGCAAGGCTGCGGTGGACTTTAGTGGTCAAATGCACAAGGTCATAGTATAGATACTGTGATGGATCTTCGCAAACTTCAAGGAGATTCTCAAACCGCAGGCTCTCAAACTCTAGGCAAGGCCGCTCAACAACAGAAATGTTGAGCTGGGACTCGTCAATGTTTCCAATTGTGGCACTCAAGTCAAAGAATTGTATAGATGTCCCAGTACCTGGTTCCAACTGTGCCTGCAGCTTGTTCAGACCATCCTGTGTGCGGAAAGGAAAAGGGAAAGGACGGCAAGTTCTTATATTATTTGCACCTCATATATATAAATTAATGACGAATAATGCTTAAAGTAAGACCCAAGGAGAAGCAAAATGGAATACCTATTGCCAAACGAGCTTCACAAGAAGGCTACTGAGAAAAAAGAGAACGTCAAAAAGAAATTATAAAAGGAGTGGAAGAAGACCGAGTCAGCAGAGCAAAGAAAGAGAGCCTTCTTATAACGCACTGGCTGCAAACTTGGTGTGTCCCCATTTACAACTTCCACACCCTAAAACTTTATTCCCATTGCTCTTTTTGCTCTTTCTTTTTTGGTGGAGCTTTACGGGACCCAGCCAAAGTAGCTATTTCCCCTTTATAATGTGGGGACATAGGTCTGTAGTTAATTTTCTGCGTATTTCATTTTCGTTTATATCATGAGATGCAGGAGGCTGGATTTATTACCAAGGATAATCACAAATGCGGAGATTTCCTTTCAACTTGCTATAACAGAAACAATGGAGACAAATAAAGGCCAAGTAAAACCAAGTTGAATTTAAGAGCAAGTTGTGAGGACCAAGGAATCAAATGATAAAGAAACAACAGTGAACATGGACAAAAGGCAAGAGTGCTAGTGAATATCACATTTGCTGTGCTACAAGAGCTCGAGCTTGACTGTTTACAATGAACGCAACTTTTTTACCTTTTTAATCTTTCCAGGCAAGTACTCTGTGCACCTTGTTGGAGCGCTTTCGTAATAAATTGTCCAGCAGCATTGTGCCTTTTTAATAATTGTTGTAATTTGGCAAACCTAGCTTTTGGCAGGGGCCTTCTACAATG
>Ga0307963_1002473_pt1 | contig 14580 bp, 16 predicted proteins | sample OrgLakmetagen594_FD_201829 | JGI IMG/M metagenome (GOLD analysis project Ga0307963, IMG submission 201829) | Saline water microbial communities from Organic Lake, Antarctica - #594 | ecosystem: Environmental > Aquatic > Non-marine Saline and Alkaline > Saline | place: Antarctica: Organic Lake...
GCATATTTGACACAGCCTCCAGCTGCATAGCTGCCGGTAGCAAAGCTGCTACGAATAGACAAGCCACGCTGTAGTTCCTGACTATAGTGTAGGTAGACAGGAGGTGATTCTCTTGCTACTCGGTTTCAGAAAAGGGAGCTACCTCAAATTATGGAGTCTGGTGTTCCTCGCTGCTGACATCAGCCTCCTTTGGATCGTTTGAGGGTGTTTGGGAGCCTGGCACAAGCTCTACCATGAAAGCCCGTGCCTCTTCACTATAGGTCACATAACTGTGATCATCCCAGGTCACGTAATCGTGATCATGTGAAGGGGCGTCCCTTTACATAGTGGCAGAGTTGAAATGCATATGCTCAAAAGAAATGCTTTAGCAGGCCATGCTTGTTCACAGCTGAAGTTTGGGCATTTGTTGTGTGTGTTTATCAAGCTCACTGCTCTCTTCTTTTGTCTGCAGTCCATTTGTACAAGATATTTGGGGCTGCAGGAAATTGGATTAAACAACGCACCCTTTGGCTGCTGTCTTGATGCGCCACTAAGGAGAGCTTTTTTAAGCTTGTCGGTGCCACCAATTTCCTCCTTCAAGGCAAAAAGGAGTTAGTCGAGATAGCATGATTACATTGCTTTAGCCTAAAGTCTAGGTAGGAATCTTCCTCAAGAGCTAATACGAGTGTTTTGGCACATCTATCTCAGTTGCACTTGAAGTGTGCATCTTTATGGGTTCTCACACTTGATAGGAATGATGATCAATGTGGACTGATTTTCTTCAAACGACTCTTACCTCTATGGCTTGCAGCTCTTCTTGCAAGCCGTCAGCCACGGCTGCCATGTTGGTGGTGTACACAGTACTTTGCCTGTAAACGTCCACCAACTTAACGCCCAAACACTCTTTTGATGCCCACAATATCTTGCGGGCACGATGGCCGTGGACAATGATCTGCATCATATCAATTAAAAAAGACATGATTTTGATAGTCATGCATCTAATGCATTCAGTGTAAAGATACTGCAGCTCATGCTGAATGAACATTCAGACTTGGGAAGCTGCAGCTTGGAATAAAGAAAATGTCGCACCGTCTACTTAAGATCAGTGGTGCTGGTAAAACTGGTATCAATGAAAGGCTGGTGGAGATTGGGTATCTGAAGTCTTACACTGATTTTAGCTCGAGAATTAGCAATGAAGGTTAGAAATACAAAGATATGAAGCCTGCTAGTTGAGAATGCAATGGCAGGAAGCGTTGATAAATTAAATGAGTGCAAAGGAGAGTATGATGGACTGCTGAATTGTATTTTAATATGGGTTTGATATGAATGAATTCCGTTAATGGCATAACATGATCCAGGAGTCTGCACTACTAGGATAGTTTTGTTCAAGTAGAAAGAAATGGCATGCCAAGCTGCATTTGCCCTGGGGGTGACCGGTCAGAAGGACAAATTGGCGATAGACAAATTTCCTTATTGCTTCAGCCTATTCCTGCAAACCTGCCTGGTCCCTGAAATCTTATGTGTGCCGTGAGCTAACGTGCCAGTCTAACACAGATTGTGATTGAAAAAAAGTTGTACAGCCAAACATCTTTGAAGCCGGCATTACAAGTTAATCATGTTGCATCCTAATAAGTACAATCACGTAATGTCTTTAAAAATAGTGTTGCTTAGGTACCTTAAGAGTTCAGTGTGAAACACCTGAACTCAGGTTCTTGTAGTGTAGCATAAAGTGAGATGATCTCACTTTCTGGTTTTCTCCGGTTTCTGCTTTCCTTCTCCATCCTTTTTATTCCTTGGAGAACACAACTCTCTCTCTAATATACTTCCCCCCCTCCATCACCTCTCTTCTATATTTTAGTCCTTAGTTTTCTCTGGTTTCTCTGGTTTCTCTGAGTTGTTGTGTTCTCCTTGGTAATACTGACTAAGCCCTATGCATCTCACGATGCAAGCGAAATTGAACCATGTTAAAATGTGTGTCTAAGTGTGTATTGTGCGCTGCATGTGTGTGAATGAGTAGGTATGTGTGTGTCTGTATGTATGTATGTGTGTGTATGAGATGTGCATTTAAATGTGTATGTATGTGTTTGTGTGCATGCATCTATGTGTGTGTGTTTGTGTGTGCTTGTGTGTGTGTTTGTGTGTCTGCATGCACGCTGTGTGCGAGTGCTTTTATTTGCATACATGTGTGCATTAGTACATGCGCATGTTCATGTGTGTGTATCTGAATGTGTGTGTGGTTTTGTGTGTCTGTATGCATGATGTGCGCATGTGATTTTGTGTGCACACATGCGTGCGTGCATATATGCGCGTGTACCTGTATGCGTTTCTGTGTGTGCATGTGTGTGTGGATGTGTGTGCATGCGTGTGCACGTATGAGCGAGTGTGTGCGTGCGTGCATGTGTGGGGGTGTACTATTATGTATATGCTTGTGTGTAAATAAGCGTGTGTATGTATGTATGAATGTATGTAAGTATGTGTCTGCATACATGTGCAGCGACCGTGCTCTCTATTAAACTGATTGATTTCTTTGGTAGGCAACAGCCCTATTGTCCCATCCCTTACCACTAAGTCAGGTCTCTACAGCCTGCAAACAATGGAAGGGATGCTCTTTACATTCTCAAAATGCTAAACAATGCAATTTGTGCACACGCAGCTCTTTGGACTGCTCCAGTGAGGCTGATTGCAATGTGTCTGGTGAATGGCATGTGCAAGGCATGGCCATACATGAACCAAACAGCTGGAAGCTCACCTTTTTTTGCAACGAAACCTTGTAAAAAACCCAAATGACTTTTAAGGTTGATTTATAGACTTAGACGGGCAAGGGCTGGTATCAAGAAAATTTACCATGAAAAATGTAATGCCATGGGGAAACTCCAGCGTTGCCTTGTCCTGAAAAATAGAGTTTGTACGCTAATTCGACCTATTTAGTGCCATCTTGACCATCCTCAGTTTCAACTATGCAGGCGGCTGCAATCTGACTCTCTAGGTGGGCAATGGATCGACATGGCAAACATGCAACTTTTTTTGGGGTCAGTTTGTTCGCTTGCCATTTGCTTCGTCATTCAAAGACCCTGATAATGCATCCCAACGCTATTGTTAAAGCCTGACTTTGGGTGTACACACACAAGGCAGAGCTTGACAGCTGATGAGCATGCAAGCACTCCTTCTGTGCATGCCTTTCACAAACACCTCCAGTTTATGTATTGCTGAACGGAGGTATCATCAAGACGTGTGCTTCACTTTATCGTGTGTATGTGTCATGATGGTTGCACTCCTTGCATGATTGCATATCCTTGCTTGAAGTGCTTCCCTCTTCCGAAAGAGCCACTCACTGCATGATCACAAGAAGAAGCGCAAATCAATTTCTACCAGCGTAGAATAATGATGAGGGCTTGTTGCCACAATGTATTGTGCACATGGCTGGACTAACGCAGGGAAAAAGCCAACACATTTGTGAGTAAAATGTAGCTATTGGCAAAGGCATAATCAGTACTACAGCAAACTTTCCAGGCAACGCCACACGAAAAGAGCCGTAGGTATCCTAAGTACCTAGCATTTTGTGCATGGGCCAAACAGGCATTTATTTGCTCAAGCATGTACACAAGGTGAATTCCATTTCATTGTGGCATCACAAAGGCTTGCTACGAAGGCTGCTGAAGGCTAGGCAAAATACAAATCAAACAAAATGGCAAGCTGTGTCAGAGAAAACAAATCCAAAAATTGCCTAATTCATTTCTTAATCAAATGCACGCAGAGACAGCTTAGTCAGCAGCGGCAGCAGCAGCAGAGGCAAAGGCAAAGGCAGCAAGATTTGATGCACTTTAAGGATACGAGCATGGAGGAGATTGTGGCGGATTTGGGGTTTCAAGAAATGGTGAAAGCAGCAGAGAGGAGGAGAGTGGGAGAAGTGCTGGAAATTCATGGAGGGAGGAGGAGCTGGAGAGGGGAAAAGGAGGAGGGGGCAGGGTGATGGGGACGGAAGAAGCAGGCGACACTAAGCGTCTGCAGACGGCCATAAACAGGTCCAGGAAGGCTTCAAAGCGCAGTGGGGAACAGAAGGAGGAAGCAGAGAAGGAAACAAGGAAAAGGGAGAAACAAGCAAAAAAGAAGGCAAAAAAGAGAGCTAAGGAGGACATAGGGCAGGATAGGAAGGAGCAGACAGATGAGGGTAAGGGGGTGGTGAATGGGAGTGATGAAGAGAGGGAGAAGGGAGAGGGTGTGGAGGAAAAGAGGGAGGAGGAAGAGGGTTCAGGGCACATGGAGAAAGAGGAGGGTGGGGATGGTGGGCGGAAGAGACAGAGGGGAGCGAGGGTGTAGAGCAGGAAACGAAGAAAGGAAGTGAGGAGGGGAGTGAGAAAGAAGAGAGTGAGAGTGGTGGGGAGGAGGAGGGGGCAAGTGAGGAAGGGGGGGGGGTGCTGGCATTCTTAGACAGGGAGGATGTGGATGTGGATCTGAATCTGCTAGAGATGGTTAAATTGTACAGGGATCTTCAAGAGGAAGGCAGCCACCAGCCTGATTGGGAGGTAGAGAGGGTGCTGTGCAGCAGGGTCGATGCTGGTACGCGCTTTTACATGGTGAGGTGGAAAGACACCTGGGTGTTTGAAGAGGAGACCAGCCAGATGCGCTCCACTGTTGAGAAATTTGAGGTAGGAAGTTCCTTTGCAGTAAAGTTGTTGCTTCTCTGATACGTATTCTGTGTATCATTCCTCAAATTGCAATTTTAACTTGCAATGCTTTCCAGTGAAGCCCTTGCGTCAATGCTTTTGATGGCAAATTGTCTTGCTGGCAATTGAATTGTACCCTAGCATTAAAATCAAGCTTGCCTCTGCTCTCTTGCAATGTTTGATCGTTTTTGTTTGTTTGTGTCAGGATCAGGAGGGAAAGGCAAAGCAAGTGCGGCGAGGAGGGCAAGGAAAGTAGCGCGGTCAACCTCCCAAGGACAAAGCCAAAAAGGAAAAAAATCACAGCAGATGGAGGGCGCTGTTAATAAGAGGCGTGGAAGGCTCCCAAAGGCCAAGAACTAGATGTGTCCACCACTCACAAATGCAAAAAAAACTAGGCTTATGGCCTTGGTTTGCTAATAATTATCCGCTGGCACTAAGCCACGTGTACAGGCATTTTTAATCAGAGCAAGTAATTTGACAAGGTCCAAAAGCGTACATGCTATTCCTGAACAATAAGCTGATGCTGTAGGTATGTTGCATCGCCTAAGTGTTTGCGACTAGTGATTTGTTCATACTTTGTGACTCTCTTGACATGTGGCATGATGCTCTTTGCAGGTCGACAATTGATAATTCTGCAGGACCCGCTAAAGTTGTGACGTGCGCTTGGGGCTGTTTGCATCAAAGTCTTGGAATTAATTATGTACAAGATATTACTTTCTAGAAAGAGCTTACGACAAGAACGCCGCATATGTTGCTGCCGTTTTACAAAAAGGTCGCTAATATGCGCTGCAAATTTGCATGCAAGGTGATCAAAAAGCTGCAGTAAAGATACATTCCAGCCAACATGGGGTAAGCGCTGGATTCTACAAAGCCTTTCTCCGTAAAACAAAATTGTCCAGGAAAGCGATTCGGGCTCAACAAAGCACAGAGTGGATTATATTCACGGAGGAACTGGATTCAGGCTTTCAAAGAAGCAAAGATTGACACGAAAAAGAAAGGGCCAAACAGGGCACTCACCGCAGACATTGCCATCCACGTGAGGAATGGTAAAATTGGGAATTCATGATAACAATAGAAATTATAATAACAATATCATCCCGAAAATATTTGAAGTGCAGAACAATGGAAGAAAAATCGTGCAAAACAAAGGAAAATATCGTGCAGAACAAAGGAAACAGGCATGTAATATTTGGCAACGGACGCATTTATTTTAGTCATTGTATTGCACTTGAGAGGGACTAAGGCAGTTCTTCAAACGTTGCCAGCATGTGTTTTTCAGGATTTGCAAGCTCATCCGGATAGTAAACCTATTTTTGTATGAGAAGCGGGGTGGAAAGAGCTACTTTGGTATAATCCTGGTTTCAGCTGTATTGGAAATCTAAGGATTTTGCATAGCCAGCCGTTCGCTGCTACCTATATCCATGCAGTCAAAGCAGGATCGTAGGAAGCCTGTCTTGCTGATAGCTTTGAAGATCATGCTGCATGCTAAATTGTGTCTCTCAGTGATCATATTTATTATATGCGTATGCTGGCATCCAGAAAGGATATTTAGGGCACTGTATGGTTGAGGGCAGAGGGGGTAAGTTAGGCTTGTTGAGTGCTTAAACCATTCCGCATGCTTTTGGTTGTACAGGGTTCCTGTTCTGTACTTCATATTAATGCACTTGGTTTTAACAGGGACACAGGATGTTGTTAGATAAGTGTTGCTAGCGGCTCCATTGGCAGTGCCATTTTTGATAAGAGTCTGGCAGTATTCATGATAGTTTGCTATAGTATTGGCATTTCCTAGTTTGTGGAGGGGGTGCATGTGTGCTTGCAAGGCGTCATGGTAATGGATAGGTACCAAAGTCTTGCGGTAGATGAATGGCTTGTGTTTGGGGGATATAGGTATGATTCGATGTTCTACATATTCTTTTGCAAGCCAGTAATTGTTGTAGAAGGGATTTCCCTCAGGGCCGGCTGTTTTGATGAAGGTATTTGCAAAGAGTAGGTTGTGATTAATTGCTAGCAAGAGCGTCATATTCATTGCCTATATATAATACCTGTGACAAGTTGGAGCTCTGCAACTTGCTATTCTCCAATTCATCATCCTAGACTTTCTTCCCGCAACACGTTATCACAACAGCAAGTAGCATTAAGCCATTTTGAATTTAACTTCCTGCTCATCACAGATATGCAACGTCACTTTGCATGGCAAATAGACTTGCATCCCCGGTGTCACCAGATGCTCCACGCAGGGTCCAGTATGTTCATAATTAAGCCTTCTGTCCATTTGTCTAGCTTTTATGTCCAGGAGCGCAAAACAATTCATACCGTGAAAGTTATTGTCATCTCATCCTGCTCGACGTGTTGTCCTGAATCCGTCTAGCTCTAACCTAATTTTGTGACAAAAAATTGTATGCTATAACGGTCACTCTCTTAAGGCTCAGTTTGTTTGGCAATGCTGGCCTAGGACACAAAGTGTCTTTGTGACCAACAAGGTTATAAGCCGAAACTTTTGGTTTTCACCCAGTCTACCCCATCTGTTCGATTTTAGGAATCATCAATTCTCTGCTTCAGCTGTAGAACTGGAGCTCTTGCGTAGTGAGCATAGGCTGAGATCTGGCAGGCACTTTGCATAAAAAGTGCTGCGTACTCCCGTGATTAGCATTCTTTTTATGCCTTGCTTTTGCTCAGATTTATTTCCCGCCCCCACCCCCCTCAGCTTGCGCTTGCCGGTGTTTTAGGAGGCCTTCCTGGCTGTGGATTTTTCCAGAGGTTTCGTTGGCCAGGTGGTTTAGGAGGCCTTGCTGGTCTGGTGTTTTAGGAGGCCTTGTCGGCCTGGTGTTGTAGGAGACCCCGCTGGCCAGTGTTTTTTGAGGCCTCTCTGGCCGTTGTTTTAGGAGGCCTTGCTGGCCTGGTGTGTGAAGCCTGTTGGCTTGATGGGTGCAACTGGCACTTGCAGCCCGTGGGAATGCTGCAGACGTTTGTCTAGCACTTTGTGAGGTCTTGCTAGCATAGTGTGTGAAGCCTGTTGGATTGATGGGTGCAACTGCACTTGCATCCCTTTCCGGCTTCGTTTTTGGTGTGACCATTTTTTTCCTAATGAAGATTTGAGGAAAACATTTGAGGAAAAATTAGGAAAAATATTACGTGTGACCGCGGCCTTAGGTGGCGGTAAGGTGGTCTTAAGGTGGCGGTTAGGTGGTCATAATGTGGTCATAGGGTGGCGGTTGGGTGGTGAGTACATCTGATTGTATCTGATTGTATCTAATATACTTTCTGAATCATTACGACCTGCATCGTTACATTGGGGGGGGAAATATTTTCACTTTTGACAACAAAATTTGCAGTCACACGCAAAAACCAAAAATATTTTCACATGAGGAAATGTATTTTCGTCAAATGCCAGAAACAGGGTGGGACCGGCTTTCAGTATATATTTTCGTTTGAGATCCCCCCCCAAAAAGTTGGAAACTGGCGCCACGTGTTTCCACTGGTCCTAAAACATACAAAATCTATCCAAAAATCACTTGAAATTATGAATTTTGTGTTTTAGTAGTCAGGGTGGTTATGTCTTTCGAAGGACTCCAAGGGCGACCCTTTTATGGCTCCTGCCAAGTCTAAACGCAAGCAGAGAGGAGACAAGCAGGAGCAGGCAGGTGGTGCCCAATCCATAGAGGCACCTGTGTCCTGTCGAGGGCTGAGGCTCTCTGATTTTGTGGTAGAGGGCAGCCAGGCTGGGGAGAGCCAGGCTGGCTCTTTGCAAGCGCTTGCGCACGCAGCAGGGGAGCTACACGCGCAGGAGCACCTGCAGCAGGTAGCCAGTGTTGCTCCCAGTGGCAGTGCACGCAGCCGCACTCCTGCCAGGGGTGTATGAGGGGCACGATGTGGAGATTGAGGACTCCGCTTCCCATACATTGGTCTTGAAATTACTGAAAACCTGCTGCTTTGGTCGGGCCATTGTGCAAGTAGGTGGGTGTGTCAGCTTTTTTGTCTCTGCTCGGGTGGTGTGGAGTTTTCCAAGTGCACTTTTTCTTTCGCTTTTCTGAGGCTGTCCCTCAACTTGTCTGCAAATTTTGAAATTTTGAAATTTGAAATTTGTCAAGAACTCAGGCATCCTGATACCCAATTGGCCCTTTAAAATTTCAGGGAGTTAACCAGGAATCACGCCAGCGACAGGAATCACGCGAATCACGCCAGCGACAGGAGCAATGCGCAGCATGCGAGCCACGTATGCAGCCAGCTTTTCCCTAAAAAGTAAGCACCCACATCTAGCACACAAGACCATGGCAACATGTACACATGTAACATGTGATGCAACATGGACACATGTAACATGTGATGCAACATGGACACATGCAACATGTGATGCTTGTGCTTCATCATGCTGCTGACAGAAAGCGTGCCTCTCACCTTCCGAACACTCCAGAAGTCCCTTGGCCAGGGTTGCACAACACGGCCACGCCACGCCACGGTACTTCACGCCACGGCAGGCCCCTTAAACGTGGTGACTTTTTGACTTCTTAGAACAGCTCGAAAATGCTTGTGTCAGCTTGCTTTAGTGTTAGAACTTAGATGGCTGCCTCAAACAGATCAAACTCCACTTGGCGGCTCCTTTTCAATGCAGTTGCTTGCTGATAGTGAATACACTATCCGCATATCTTTTCTTCTCTTTTCTTGTGTAAGTACTTTATGCATGGCAGTTTATATCTCGTGCCAACTGGATTTGTTTTCTTCCTCCTTCTTAGTTAAAGTGAAGGGCGGCTCAATAACTAATTGTCCTAGCTCCTTGCTCCTCGGCAAAGACAGATCATGCTCGAATGTTAATGATGAAACTCCAGGAGAGAAGGTTACAGGAATTAATACTAAACATTGAAATCAGCCTGCCGTGCCAAAAAAAGGAGCACGTCATCACTGATGTGGAATTACTTGGCTTGAAGTCTCGTTAAACCTTTGCTACCCATTTGGTATAAGAACAAACACGTGATCCTAAGCAAGCTTTGTCGTATCACCCCAGATTATCGCGTACACATGGTCGGGCCAAAGCTTAAGCAAACCTTGCTGGAGCAACGACATTACGAGGGGGCCTTCGTGCACTACTGTGCTGTGCTGCATTGGTCCAGCTTGCACACCACTCTCCTCCCTCTCCTCACTCCTTGGCTCTCCACCCATCTCCTCTTCCTCCCCACCCAACTGCTCACCATCCCCCATCCCATTCTCTTCCTCATTCTCTGCATTCTCCAAGCATGAACACTAGACGTACATGGACATTAAAAACGTGCATGAACACTGGACGTGCATGAACATTAAGGACGTGCATTTGCAGCAGCAGCTTGAGGGACGTGCATGAACACTAGACGTGCATGGTTTCCTATCCCAATCTCTCACCTGCTCGGGCTTCATGGGCTTATGCTCCTGCTCAGAAGAGGTGCATGTTGAAACATCTCTGCCCTTTACCTTTAAGACATGGGCTCTCAGCCTTCCTACATCCCACCCGACAAGCTGCTTGCATCCATGGCACCTCCATTTATTTTGCCCCTCAAAAGGGGAGGTATAATAGCTCTCCAATGTGTTTTGATAAGTTACCATCACCATTTAATATAAATGTGGCTGTAGTTAGGAGGAAGGAAGAGGGGAGGAAAGGGGGGAGGTCAAAAGACTAGGCAAAAACCTTATAAAAATTCCTAAAACTTCCTCCGTGGCGTGGTCCGTGGCGTGCCGTTTCATGGCGTGGCGTGGAAAAGCGTCACGAAGACCCTCCGTGGCGCCGTGTTGTGCAACCCTGCCTTTGGCTTCCTGCCATTCCCCTCATGCCCTTGGGCATGCACTAGGGCAAGGCAAGCCCCGAGTTGGGCAATTGGTTGGTTTACCCTCCTCTAACACCAAGGTGACGGCTGGCAGAAGTGTCACATGGCCCCAATCTAAGAAATCTGTCCTCTGTTTAGGCATTAGCTGGGGCATCATGGCCAGCCAAGCAACAAGAATCACGGCATAAGACATTTGGGGAGCTAAAATTTGAAGAAAAAATATGAAAAATATTTTGTTCAATTTGCGTGTGACCGCTGGAAAATATTTTTGGTCCCTGAGCGAAAATACTTTCATCCAAATACATTTTACGTGTGACCGCTAATTTTTTCCCCTAAAAGTGAAACTCTGAGGAAATAATTTGAGGAAAAAAGTAGGGAAATTGTGACGTGTAAGCGCGGCCGCGTAAATTTTTACGTGTAACCTACAAGCATAAAGTATTGCTATATAACTTGTCCGCACCAAATGCCCCCTTTTTCAGAGCCAATCTTGATCAGGTTCCACTTTCAGACCAAGAATGCAGCTGTTTGTGAAGCTAGCTTGTGACCCCAGATGTCGAGTAAACAAAGGCTCTTGGACTCAAAATGTTGAGAGTGACATGCTGGTGCAGCTGTGTTTTTGTAGGGGGCCTCTTTTATTCTCTTGGGCTGTGCTTGGAGTTGGTTCTGGCGCACCAGTCATTGCAATGGATTAGCTGCTTATATTCTGGCTAACTCTTAGCTTCCCTAGGTTTTATGTTGTGTAGCTAGACGTGTCCTCGGCCCACTGTCTTTGTACTCCTTACTAGCCCTGTATCCCCAAACCTTGTTGCTACGTAGGCACCTAAATACAAGCCATCTTTCCCATGCTTGACCTTCATGTACACGTTTGTCCTTCTCGCCATCAACCTGGATACCCCCCTACTTTCCTCCATTTGTTCTAGCCTGCCTCTCTTGCTTCCTTTTTATTTCGTAATTTTCAGTTCATTTTTATCCTCGTAGTAAGGAGTTTGCTATCTCCCCTTTACCTACGTAAACATGTCATGGTGTTTTTTTGTGTCAGGCTGTTGCTGCGAAAATTAAATTTGGGCGCCAAAGTGTAACCTCTGTGCTTTCTTGACAGCCCCTCAAAAACAAAGGACCTGTTAATCTCAGATGCGAAAAATGTTGGACACTTACATATTGACATGGAGAAGTGAAACAAGGAGCAAAGATTTTGTACTATTATAAAAGGAACCTTTGAGGCATCTCTTGAAACAACAAAGTCACACTTGTATGTTCCTACATTGTACTCCTTGGAGTCGGGGGCACAATCTATATTCAGTACACCATTACTCCTCTAGTACTAAACCTGGGCATCCCTCTGCACAAAGTGCACCAACTAGCTACTGCACTACACTGCCATGCAATAAAAAGCTTATACAAGATCACAAAACAAGACACAAAGTACAATCCAACAACGACAACAGTGATAATAGGGGTCTGTTGGATGGGTAACTAGTAGAGCGGCTGGCTTCAGAAGGGCTAGGCGCAGGCCGGATCGCATGGCTGACAATCCATCGGATCCTCATTGGTCTGTCATAGCAAATCACCGTCACTGCAAAGTATAAGACTCAGCGCAACAACAAATGAGCCGACTAGAGTGTGTGTGTGGTATAGTATATGTCAGTGTGTTAAGCTAGTTGGATTTGAGAGACAGCAAAGAAAGAGAGAGAGAGAGAGAGAGAGAGAGAGAGAGAGAGAAAGAGAGAGAAAGAGAGAGCGAGAGACAGAGAGAGAGAGAGACAGAGAGAGAGAGAGAGAGAGTCAGGAGAATTGCCAGTCTGAAGTGCAGGTCTCAGCCTTTGCTCGATAGAGACTCGACCTTTGCTCTAAATAATTCTTCAATAAACTGGCTTCCCCAGCTTATTGAACAAGACTAGGCAAAATAACCTCAACTGAAAAACCAACTAACCAAATCACACGAATCTTCACTGCCAACCGTTGGGCGTGATAGGTCTCTGTTGTTTCTCTTTTTTTGATTTCCAGTGGGGGCATTGGTTGCGAGCCTTTCCGTAATGCAAGCTGGTGTTTTCCAGCATAGACTTCCACCTATAAAAGTGGTAAATGCAACAGCTCAATTCTAAATGTGAACCTCTGTTCTACAGCATAGCTGTCAAAACTAATAAAATGTACCTGCTAGAACAAATAATGCTCAGTCGTTGTCAATTACAAACTTAGATTTCTACGAGATAAATCAGCCAAAATAGCATCCGTTCATCACACGTTTCGTTGCTGCCACTTGCTGCACTTGCCAGTTCATCCAATCCCTAGATCAAGCAGTCTCGATCTTGTCCCAAATTTCTTGGATCAGCTTGTTGACCCCAGCAAGCACCTCGCGCTTGGCCTGTGTCTTTGCCTTGACTTGCCCTAGCTCTGTAGCTGCTGCCTCCCTTTCCTTTGGCACTGCCTTCAATTGCAAGCTCTCTGTATTGAGAATACGAACAGCATACTGCATATTGCGTACTTTCATAATGCTCTTGGCTTGCTCCAGCTCAGCGCGATCTGCAAGCTTTTGGTCCAACTTCTTGAGATTGTGTAGTTGGGACAACTTTGCAGAATCCAGCTTCTCAATTTCTGCATTTATTGCTTCTTTCTTCATTTTTGCCAATCCCAACTCCTCCTGTACGCAAGTATTTGACGTAACTAAGTAAAAAGAGCAGCAAGGATGACAAGTAAGAGGCGCAGGCTTAGTGGAAAAGTGCAATGTGCTGGACATTTATTTTTATCCTTCTTCAATGCCTCCTATGCTTAGAGCAAAAGGAACTGCGAAACGGATGCATGTTTGTACCTTTAGCCCCTCAAAGCCCTGTTCATCACGTCCAGCATCTGCAGCTTGGCTTGGTCCCCTGAGGATTGCCAAGTTTTGCACGTATATGCTGTTAATTGCGGTTAGCTCCCAAGACTTTTTTACTAAACGGGCAAGCAATTTTACTGAGTCGTGCTAGCATTTTTTACGAAGTCATGCGCCACACGTGGTTGCAGCACAGTTGTTAGTTCCAGTACCAGGCATCGAGCAATTTCACAGAATGGCAATTCAGTGCTGGGCTTCTACGTTATAAACAGTAGAATGAATTTTAGACGAAAAACGCAACTGGTCGTAACAAGGTAAGTGATGAGTTCAGTGTGGTAATAGTTTTCCACCTGATGCATCACATGTTGCAATTAGAATAGAACAACGTAGGTACGCTGCTCAAATCTACTCTGTATGCAACATGAGGTGGAATCTGGATTACTTACAAAAATTCAAAATGACTGGAGCTGGTATACGATCCCAAGCTCATGTCACACTCAAATCAGCAGCTGGGTGTTACTGACCTTTTAGCAGGAGCACATGGGCTAGCATTGGCCTGCTTACCAGCTGCTGCGTAGCCGGTGCTCGTGCCAGGAGCTGCATTAAAGAGAAGGGAGTGCAAAGTTTGTAACCTTACACCTGAGTCCAAAAAAGAAGGCATATGTTGGCAATAAGGAACAGACCATTTACCTTACCGTCAGTCGCTTTGAATGACTTGTTAGCAGCATGCAACTGCACAGAGAGGCGAGTTCTGAAACTCAACTCAACCTCCCCTGCGTCGAATGTTGACGCAGAACCCTTGCCTGATCCGCACGCAGCATTGGAACCCTTGCCTGATCCGCACACAGTATTGGAACCCTTGCCTGATCCGCATGCACCATTCGAATCCTTGCCTGGTTTGGTTGGAACCCTTGCCTATTCCGCATACACCATTGGAACCCTTGCCTGGTCTGGTTAGAATTTTTGCCTGATCCGCACCATTGGAACCCTTGCCTGATCCGCACACAGTATTGAAATCCTTGCCTGGTCTGGTTGGAACCCTTGCCTGGTCTGGTTGAAACCCTTGCCTGATCTGCACCATTGGAACCCTTGCCTGATCCGCACACACTATTGGAACCCTTGCCTGGTCTGGTTGGAACCCTTGCCTGATCCGCACCACTGGAACCCTTGCCTAATCCGCACGCACCATTGGACGGCTTCCCAGACTGCTTTTCCCCCCTTCCTTGATTCCCTGTGCCATCTTTGGCTGCCTCCACTTTATCTGCCTCCACCTTTGCCTTCTGCAACGTACACCCAAGGCAAACAGAGATGGGCAAATTGCACTGGATTGTTACTTTTC
>Ga0307963_1002474_pt1 | contig 14580 bp, 19 predicted proteins | sample OrgLakmetagen594_FD_201829 | JGI IMG/M metagenome (GOLD analysis project Ga0307963, IMG submission 201829) | Saline water microbial communities from Organic Lake, Antarctica - #594 | ecosystem: Environmental > Aquatic > Non-marine Saline and Alkaline > Saline | place: Antarctica: Organic Lake...
GGTTGGGGGGTGGTTGGTGCAAGCCCAGGGTACCCCCCAAAATAGCAAAAATACGTTTGCGTATTATACGCGTATGTCGTATTAATGGCGTATTAATCCGTATGGGACGTCTCAAAAGTCCGTATGATCCATCCCTGGTTGCCACCCTCTGCCCTTCTTTGCAACATCCTCTCATTTACATGCCACAGCCTACACACTCAGGCAACTTCTCCCAAACAACCTCACGCTGACGTGGCACTCTGACCCAGCTGCCAGCTTCCCAGTGAGCACAATGTTGGCCTGGCATATACTGTTTCACAGCAGCCGATCAGCCTGGTATGGTCGATACCATGGCCGATCAGCCATGATATCACAGCAGCCGATCAGCCAAACTACCTGGCTGAAAGTCACCCCCCATTGTAACCATTGTTTCACACCAAAACATGACTGCAGGCAGGTGCCCCGACAACCGACAACCCTCACACTCTCACGCACCTGCACGTAGCACTCCGACCCGACAGTCAGCTTCTCCGTGTGCACGATGTTGGCTTGCAGCGCCTTGTCCGCGTCAATGGCAGGCAGGTACACATCCGTGGGGTTGGCAGGCATGCGATAGAAGTGGCCATTGTAGGAGCTCACATCCAATCCGGTGGAGCAGCGTACACGCATCACCGCTTCCATGCCTTGCGGCCGCAGCTGGGAAAAGGGGAACAAGGGCGTGCAATGCGCAGGCGTTACTATACAGGGAGTGTGCAACAAGTGTACTACAGGGAGTGTGCAACAAGTGTACTACAGGGAGTGTGCAATAAGTGTACTACAGGGAGTGTACTAAAAGTGTACTACAGGGAAGTGTACTACAGGGAGTGTGCGAGATTGCTGCTAGGTGCTAGACGCTTAAGCTAGTAAAGCAGCGCACACACATCACCGCTTTCATGCCTTGCGGCCGCAGCTGGAAAAAGGGCGTGCACGCACACACTATTTCAGAAAGTATGCAAGGTCGCTGCATGGGGCTGTGCGGCTCTACGTTGGTAGAGCAACGCACATGCACACACCAACACACACACCAACATGCACATGCCAGCATGCACATACACACACCCAAACACACACACGCCAACATGCACACACCACCACACACATGCCAGCATGCACATACACACACCCAAACACACACACGCCAACATGCACACACCACCACACACATGCCAACATGCACACACCAACACACACACGCCAACATGCACACGCCAACATGCACATACACACACCCAAACACACACACACACCAACATGCATACGCCAACATGCACACGCCAACATGCACATACACACACACCCAAACACACACACACACCAACATGCATACGCCAACATGCACACGCCAACATGCACATACACACACACCCAAACACACACCAACATGCATACGCCAACATGCACATACACACACCCAAACACACACACACACTCACCAGGTTCCAGCGCAGATCATTCAGCACTACGTCATGGTCCATGGCAGGGTTGAAGGGCGTGTACTGGTATAAGCTGCCGCCCGTGGAGGCTGCAAGGTCCGAAAATGTGGCCACGTCCACGTAGCCCTGTACGCGCGCGTGTGTGTGTATTGAGTAGTTGTGCGTATGTATGTGACAGTGCGTATGTGTGTGTGTGTGTGTGTGTGTGTGTGTGTGTGTGTGAGAGAGAGAGAGAGAGAGAGAGAGAGAGAGAGAGAGAGGCAGACAGGGAGAGTGTGTGTGCGTGCGTCGATAGGCAGTAGGTGTAAAAATAAGGGCTGAATGAGGACCTTGGCCAAGACCATAATATCTTGGAATGTACAACATCTGGAGCAGGGGAAATTCCATTCACCTACACGGTCTCATCTGATGCGTGTAGACGGTATACGTTTCTGTGTGTCTGTGTGTGTATACGATTCTGGGCAGTTGAAGGTTTTGAACCAGTGATGAGTGATGAGGGCGCAAAGGACAAAAGTAAGCGACATGTGATTGTACAGCAAATGTCACGTACTAAATCTGAGCAGTGCCAACTCAAGGTGCTGGAGGTAGACGAACGTTCATAGATGGGGCTGTGCGGCTCACACACACACACACACACACACACACACACACACACACACACACACACACACACATATACACACATATCAGAGCATACCACAAACCACACACGCACCTGAGCCTGTACCACAAGGCAGCATACCTACTCGTCACATTAATCGTATCACATTAATTGTACCACATTAAGTGTACCAGCATACCTACTCATCACATTAATATACCACATTAATCGTACCACATTAAGTGTACCAGCGTACTTATTCATCACAATAACTGAGTTGCGTGTGCAACCAAACGAAGGGGCGCTCAAACTTTCTGGAACACACGCACATCCACAACACACACACACCTGGGCCAAGAAGGCAATGTCGATGGACACCTGGAAATCCGCTGCGCTCATAGCTAGGGTTTTGCAGGTGTTGTCCTGAGAAAAAGGGACAAGAGGGAAAGCACAGTTGTTGAGTGGTGCTGCCCTGGGAGATGACTGGCAGGGTTTGACAGGCACTGCCTTATAAAAGAAGGGCAAGTGAGGCAACAATGGTTTGATTACAATTTATTACTTCGGGATATGGTGAGGATCATGAGCATGATGAGGATGACAAGCAAAATCTGTGCAATGGTGTTCGTAGAAACAATTGGGGACCCATGCCTGTGACTGCAAGAACGTGACAGTCTTTTTCGCCTTTAACACATTCATTTAAGACATAGACAAAACACACATACGTAAATGTATACACACTCTCCCCTCCGCAACACACATACATATAAACACAAAATCACACATACAAACACACACACCTGTGACTGCAAAAACGTGAGTTTGTCTTTCTCGCCCACGGTTACGCTGTCCCTTGATTTCAGCGTATGCTGCCCAAAGCTAGGAAGGACAGACATGAAGGCTTTGACCTTTCCTCCGATGGGCTTCATCACCGCCACTGCAGCCTGTGTGTGCACATGTGTGTGTGTGTGTGTGTGTGTGTGTGTGTGTGTGTGTGAGGTTGTGTGTGTGAGCATGTGTGTGTGTGTGTGTGTGTGTGCGCGTGTGTGTGTGCGCGCGCGTGAGCATGTGTGTGTATGTGCACGTGGACGTGTGTGTGTGCGTGTGTGAACGTGCCAACCTGGCATTGTTGGCCTCGCTTTACAGGCGAGCATTGTATTTCTGCCATTAGAGCCTGTCCATGGGTGGCATCACACCTCTTCACTTTTATGTAAGATGGCATGAATGAGCCAGCAGTCGTGTAAAGCACCAACATTGTAAATCAAGGAGGGTGCACGCTTTTTATTTGAGGCTAAGTCTTTACACCCTGCCAAGTCCTTACCAGCCAAGTGTTACCAGCCAAGTCTTTACACCCTGTTGCGCTTTTGAAATATGTGCATCAGCACAACTTTTACGTTGAAGTCGTATTCACATCAGCAAGTATACATCCTTTTCACGGGCATGCATACACTCATATACACACATGCACACGCAAACACGCACACATCACTGTGAGCGTAGGAGCACACGCACACTCACACATACACGCATACACATGCACACACATACACGCTTACACACACATAGTTGCAAACACCGTACCTCGATGGCAGCTCCAGCACAACTTTCATTGATGCGCGTCTGCACAAACATTTCTGGAATCAGCTTCAAGAGGTCCTGTGCAAATGATTGTGTGTGTTAAAATGAGTATTTGAGTATTTGCGTGTGTGTGTGATTGTGTGTGTGGGGGTGCGTGTGTGTGTGTGCGTGTGTGTGTGTTTGTGTGTGTGTGTGTTTGTGTGTGTGTGTATGTGAGTGGAACGTGCATTTGCATGACACAAGCACACGTTATCAAACAAACAATTACGTGTATGAGAGACATTCACCTGCATCCACTCACCTTCGTTTGCCCTAAAAGGTGCACCTGTAAACCTAAATGCACACATACACAGGAATCACATGCAGCTCTGCTTTATTCGGTTCAACAGGCACCAGCAGTCGTGCTCCTTCCGGTGTAAAAACGTCCATAGTATCGCACATGACCAACATGCACATACAAATGCGCGCACACACACACACACACACACACACACACACACAACACACACACACCTTCAGCTCTGCTTTATTCGGTCCAACAGGCACCAGCAGTTGTGCCCCTTCTGGTGCAAACACGTCCATGGTGTCACACATGACCAGCATCTGGGGCTGAGTGCCAGGGCCACGCATCGCGTAGTAGTGCACGGAGGAGTCAAACGTGGCTATGCCTATGAGCGTGCGCTCTTGCTCTGGAGAGAGGGATAACAGAAACGAGTAATTGTGTGTGTGTGCGTGCGTGTGTTTATTTTGTGTGCATCTGTGTGTGTGCATTTGTGTACGTGTGCATCTGTGTGTGTGCGTGTGTGTTTTGTGTGCATTTGTGTACGTGTGCATCTGTGTGTGTGTGTGTGTAAGCGCGTGTGCATGTGTGTGTATGAGTGTGTGCGTGTGTGTTTGTGATACGGACCCCATGGCGTGTAGTGCACAGGAATCTCAAAGGTAGAGGCCAACATTTCACGTGGCATGTTAGTTGAGAGCATCCAGATGCACCCACAGACGGCTGCAGCAGCGGTTTCCTCTCACAAAGCACAGGATATCACACAAACAAACACACACACACTCAAGCATGCAACCACATTCAGCTCACGAGGGATTTCGTCCATAAGGCAGCAATTCCCTCTCACAAAGCACAGGAAATCACACAGACACACACACACATTCATTTTTATACCAATCGACAGCTCTCGACGTCAGGGTTTCGAATATGTAATTAATATTTTGATTGACACGTGTAGCCAAAAAGTTATGATCCTTGACGCCTCCTGGCCCACATGTCACTTTTCCCCTGGCAACTTTGGGCTATTTTGATGGGGTTTATCGCTCATTTTAACATAATAATTAAATGCTTGGAAATTTTTTGGAATTTGTGGTGCTTGAGGGCCTTCGAAGGCCCTCTAACCATAAAATCGTTTCACACAGGGGCTTGCCGGCACCCTCAGAATGTTGGTTTCATGTCGATTTTAAAAGTCAGAAATCCATGTTTTCATGTCAATCGATCGATCGACATGGTATGTCGCCTTTGAAAAAACACTGACACACACATGCACAGCAACCCTTACAATTTGCTCACGTGGGATGTCGTCCAGAAGCATTGAGATTTGAGATGCAGCTACACGTGGCGCACACACACACACACACACACACACACACACACACAGCCAAGCATGCAACCACATTTAACTCATAAGGGATGTCGTCCAGCAGCATTGAGATGCAGCCACATGTGGCACACACACACAGTCAAGCATGCAACCATTCAACTCACGAGGGATGTCGTCCAGCAGCATTGAGATGCAGCCACATGTGGCACACACACACACACACACACACACACACACACAGTCAAGCATGCAACCATTCAACTCACGAGGGATGTCGTCCAGCAGCATTGAGATGCACAACACGTGGCACACACACACAGTCAAGCATGCAACCATATTTAACTCATGAGGGATATCGTCCAAAAGCATTGAGATGCAGCCACACGTGGCACACACACACACACACACACAGTCAAGCATGCAACCATTCTACTCACGAGGGATGTCGTCCAGCAGCATTGAGATGCAGCTACAAGTGGTCGCAGCAGCTCCCGTTGCAATGGCTGTCTGTGACACATCTATGAGGAACAAGTGGGCAGGAGCCATGGGGGGCCTCACACAATACTCCTGAGTGGCAACATACTCCACAGAGCCACAGCACAGCTCTGGCCGTGTCTCCTGGTCTTGCCTGTGTGTGTGTGTGTGCGCGCGCGTGTGTGTGTGTGTGTGTATGTGTGTGTGTGTGTGTGTGTGTGTGTGTGTGTGTTTGCGCACATGTGTGTGCGCACGCACGCGCAAGTGTGTTCAGGCGTGTGTGCATGTGTGCAACTGTATATGCATGTGTGTTTGCGTTCGTGAAAAGCGTACGTGTGTCTTGTATGTATATGGCTACACACTCCTCACACCGCCACCTGCATTTCTGCGATATACACTCATCACAATGTGTGGCAGACCCACCCACCTGTGTCCATTTCATTTGGGTTGCATGCGTTCCCTACAATGTGTGGCAGACCCACCCACCTGAGTCCATATCTTATGAGTCGCATGTCATATGCATTCCCTACAATGTGTGGCAGACCACCCACCTATGTCCATATCTTATGAGTCGCATGTCATATGCATTCACTACAATGTGTGACAGACCCACCCACCTGTGTCCATTTACTCTCGGTTGTGTGCAATCACTACAATGTGTGGCAGACCCACCCACCTGAAGCCATTGGGCCCCAGTTGGCAAAAGTAGGAGTCCGGGGTCTGATTGCTGTGGCCGCAAAAGTTGCAGGTGAAGGTCTTCCCAGACGCCATGAAGCGTACGTAAGGGTTCATGTAGGCCTTGCAGCGCGAGCAGCGCACCGGGCCGAGTTCACCCAGGTCGACAACCTGTGCGGAGCACAGTTGCATTGGTGTGTGTGTGTGTGTGCGTGTGTGTGTGTGTGCGTGCTGTTTGAGAGTGTGTGTGTGAGTGTGCAGTGATGAATATGGCCTTGCAGCGTGTGAGCAGTACAAGGGGCCGAGTTCACCCAGGCCGGTCACCTGTGCGGAACACAGTTGCATTGGTGTATGTGTGCGTGTGCGTGTGTGTGTACATGTATGTGTGTGTGAGTGTGCAGTGATGGATATGGCCTTGCAGCACATAGGGCTGAGCTCACCCGAGTGGTTAACCATTTGTGTGGAGTGTAGGAGAGTGTTGTTGTGGGTGTCTGTGGTGAGTTGCCGTGCATATGAGTACAAATTCTTTGTTTTGTGTTCTGTGTGCAGTGTGTGTGTGTTTGTGTGTGTGTGTGTGTGTGTGTGGTGTTGAAATGCTTTGAGTGTTAACACATGATTGTTGTGTAAAGGGTTGAGCCTTAATGCGTGTGTACATATGATTGAGCCTTACTGTGCGTGTGTAAATGTGAGTGTGAGTCTGTGTGTGTGTTTCAAATTGTGCTTCATTCTGCGGAGACGCTGTGAGCGGCAGCTGCTCCATCCTCAACCAATGGACGCCATCTTAACGCTGCCCGATAGCTGCACCACCTTCGTTACCAAGTCCCTTCAAGATAGCGTGAGCAATAGCTCCTTATTCTTCGTTTCAAAAAAAAAGGAACGGTCTCACATGTGTGTGTGTGTGTGAGTGCGTGTGTGTGTGCGTGCGTGTGTGTGTGTGTGAGTGTGTGTGTGTGTGTGTTTGTGTGTGTGTGTGTGTGTGTGCGGGCATTGCCAACGTTCGCTCAATACAGCCTGACTGCTGCACCATCCTTTTTTCACGGCTAGTTCCCTATACATTCAACAAAATGGGCGGCAGCAACCTCAACCAAACTCACACACATAAGGGGGGCAGTATCGGGGTTTGCTTATCACAGCCCATCTGCTCATCTAATTCTCGCAGCAAACTGCCCAACGGATCAGACACCGGAGTCCACTAAAACAGGCCACATCGTCGACTCCTGCTCCACACAACCTGACAGCTGCTGCTGCACCATCATTTCTTTCTTGCAGCCAAACTGCCCAAATTACCAATCAAAAGTCTGGCCTGAATGGGGTCATCTTTGAGGCTGGGCAGGGCAACAGACGGGCGCCACGGACCTAAACATGGGCGTCGTAACTTTTCATATCACAGCCTTATAGCTGCTGCTGCACCCTCATCTTCTCCTTATCACAGCCAAACTGCCCAGATCACTGGCACACAATCCCACCGGAATTGGAGCATTGATGAACTGCCGTTTACATCAAACGAAGGACTGACCTGAATGGGGTCGTTGTTAGGGCTGGGCAGGGCAATGGGCACCACAGACACTACATCAAACAAAGGACTGGCCTGAAAAGAGTCGTCGTTAAGGCTGGGCAGGGCAATGGGCGCCACAGACACTACATCAAACAAAGGACTGACCTGAATGGGGTCGTCGTTAAGGCTGGGCAGGGCAATGGGCGCCAAATAATATTAAACAAAAGACTGACCTGAACGGAGTCGTCGTTAGGGCTGGGCAGGGCAATGGGCGCCAAATAATATTAAACAAAAGACTGACCTGAATGGGGTCGTCGTTAAGGCTGGGCAGGGCAATGGGCGCCAAATAATATTAAACAAAAGACTGACCTAAATGGGGTCGTCGTTAAGGCTGGGCAGGGCAATGGGCGCCAAATAATATTAAACAAAAGACTGACCTGAATGGGGTCGTCGTTAAGGCTGGGCAGGGCAATGGGCGCCAAATAAAAATAATATTAAACAAAAGACTGACCTGAACGGAGTCGTCGTTAGGGCTTGGCAGGGCAATGGGCGCCACAGACACAGCAAAGGGCAGCTGCGAGTTGTTCAGCAGGTCTGCGGTGCAGGGCACCTACACACACACGCACACGCACGCACATACGTAAATATTAACCGTCAGGAGCAGAGAAGGTAAAGCGTTGGTTTTGAAAGGGCTTGGAATGAGCAGGAAGTAGCAGAGAAGAGTAGGCAGTGATTTAATCAGGGCTTGAAACTAGGAAGTGGTAGCTGTGGGGTAATCAGCAGGCCTGCACTGCACTGAAGGGCACCTTCACGTGCATAGATGCATACATGCACAGGCTTTAAGACACTCAAACAGGGCTAGTAAGGTATAAACAAGCCTAAAGCAGTGCCGATTGAAAGGAGCTCGTTAGGAAAGAGAAAAAGTGTGAGTTGTAAACCCTGCAAAGGAGCTACACGGCAACACACACACACACACACACACACACACATGCACCTAACACCTTTTTTGATCCTGGTGGCAAAAACATCCAAAATTGCCTGTTTCACTGGGGGCACATGGCACACACATACAATGCCTTTTTCACTAGTGAATTGATGGAGGAGCAATTGCACGTTAACTCATTGTGAAATTGATGGAGGAGCAATTGCACATTGACTCATTGTGAGCGCACACACATGTACACACACACTCACACACACAGAACCAGTGGGTGTGCCGCGCTCCCAGTAAGGAGCTGACCCAAAAAGTGATTTCAGACTCACCAGGTTGATGGAGGAGCGTAGGTAGCGTGGCCCTGCTGAGCCCCTATCCCTGACCACAAAGCGTGATGCAGCAGGGGGAGGTGGCACGTGCTGCCCTTGATCACGGGTCTCATGTATAACCTGCACACACACATACACACATACACACGTGTACTCATGTTGATGTGTGCGTGCGTGCGTGCGTGTGTGTACTCATGCTGATGTGTGTGTGCGTGTGTGCGTGTGTGTGCGTGTGTGTGTGCGTGTTTGTTTGTGTGTGTGTGCAACGCCAACAAGCGTCCTTGATCACGTGTCTCATGTATAATCTGCATACACACATACACACGTGTACTCATACTGATGTGTGCGTGCGTGTGTGCGTGTGTGTGTGTGCGTGTGTGTGTGTGCGCGTGTTTGTTTGTGTGTGTGCAACGCCAACAAGCGTCCTTGATCACGTGTCTCATGTATAATCTGCACACACACATACACACGTGTACTCATACTGATGTGTGCGTGCGTGTGTGCGTGTGTGTGTGCGTGTGTGTGTGTGTGTGTGTGTGCGTATGTGAGTTTGTGTGTGTGCGTGATGCCAACAAGCGTGCTTGATCACGTGTCTCATGTATAACCTGCACATATACATACGCACGTGTACTCATGTTGATGTGTATGTGTGCGTGTGTTTGTGTGTGCGTGTGTGTGTGTGTGCACAATGCCAACAAGCGTCCTTGATCACGTGTATCATGTATAACCTGCACATACACATGCACGCGTACTCATGTTGATGTGTGTGTGCGTGCGTGTGCGCGCATTTGTGTGTATGTGTGTATGTGTGTTATGCGTGTGTTGTGCACTGCCAATAAGCATCCTTGATCACGGCAACCATTACTATTTTAAATTTGCTTACTTGCTCAAGACACAGAACAAAAGGTTGTTCAGTGGGAACAGGGCAGCATAGGGCAAACGCTTACAGGCAAGAAACTACAGAGGGGTCACACAATTTTGATTGCCATACCCAGCACACAACTCATAAGCCAAAGCATAGTCATGGCTTGGACAGCGCGCATGCACGCTCCTGTAGGCACTCACACACACACCCTTATCCATACACACACACGCACGCCCACACACACGCACACTAATACGCATGCAAGCACATACGCACCAGCCCCCCTGCACTACATTTGGCAGGCAACACACAAGCACGCACACACGCATGCAAGCACGCACGCACGCACCAGCTCCCCTGGCAATACGTTTTGCGGGCGGGGAATCTGAGCGGGATCTATGCGCTGATTGCTGGCACTGCCTGGAGGGCCTGGGGGTCCTCGTGGGGCCATGTTCATACTGCCTGTGTGTAAGTACATACGTTTGTGTGTATGTGCAAAGGTGTGTGTATGTACGTGAGTAGGTACGTGCGTGTGTATGTATATTTGTGTGTATGTGAATGCACGTAAGGGTAGGCGTGCGTGCATGCACGTATGTCCGTGTGTATGTGTGTGTATGTGTGTGTGTGTGTGTCCGTGTGTGTGTGTGTGTTTGTGTGTGTGTATGTGTGTGTGTGTGTGTGTGTGTGTGTGTGGACGTTTGTGAATGTGTGTGCCTAGTGTGATACTGGCCACTAGCCGCAACTTTATTTCATCATGGCTGCTCTAAGTAAGTGCTGCCTGCCAATCATTTAAGCACATCGCCTGACACAGCTTCAAGGCGCATATCTAGGATTGGCCAGAATTGTACATATATATATATATATATATATATATATATGCGCCGTATACGACCGTATATTTGTGATTTCCCTGCCCAAAATACCAATTATACACCGTATATATATGGCTGACCCTACGTATATCTGTGCAACCGCTCGAACACTTTGCAGGCAGCACTTACGTATAAAGCAAGGGCTTATAATGAGTGATGGCCTAGAACAGCTCTGGCTAAAGTGCACAGGTGCATGCAGCACTTGGTTGCTAAGATGCATAAGGATAATCCTGTCTGCCGCTCACCTGGGGGGGGAGGTGGCCCTGTAATCCCTCCTTGCATAACCATGGGCCCAGGTGGCATCATGGGGTGCCCACCTGTGCGGTTTGGATTGTGATACCTTTTTGTGTGTGCATTCTTGCATGTGTGTGTGCGTGTACGTATGTGGGTATGTGCGCATGTGTGTTTGAACACGTGCGTGCGTGGACAAAACATTCAGCTCACATAGTACCCTGTGCAGTGCAAGAAAGCTAGACTTGTGCACGCCCACAAAAGCTGTGCATGACCTTGCGGGTTCCTGTCAGTCACCTTTAGCAAAGCAGCTTTACAAAAGAGGCGTCACACCATTTTGCATATTTGCATAGCAGAAATAAAGCAGCTTTACAAAAGAGGCATCACACCATTTCGGAGGGCTGTGCATTGTGCATCTAAGGGTGAGGGTGCCCATCGGTTTATCCTTACGATGAGGTCAAGCATTCAGTAATTTTTAGGGTTCAAATAGTACGAGGAAAATGATAGCACGCCGTGTGTGATCAACTCCGGCATGGACGTGCACGGCCTGCTGCCCGTACAGGGACTAGGGAGGCAGGCAGTACTTCACAGTGCAGTAGTTCACAGTACAGTAATTCACAGTACAGTAATTCACAGTACAGTAAGTCACAGTACAGTGGTTCACAGTACAGTAGTTCACAGTACAGCAATAAGAATCCCAAGATGAAGAGCAACCATCTCCTGCACCAGCGTACACGTTTTGCTGCGCACCTGGTGGCGGAGGAGGCATGCCCATCATTCCTCCTAGGGGAGGGGGAGGCACGGGCATTCCGCCTGGGGGGGGAGGCATCATAGGCATGCTGCCCGGGGGGGGTAGGGGGCTCCCTGGCATCATTGAGGGCATGTTGCCTGCAAGGGTTGTGAGTTGTGAGTGTGCACGTGCAATTTTGTGAATTGAGTACGTGTGAGTGCTACATGCTGCCTGCAAAGTTGCACGCGTGTGTGCTTGCGTTTGCATGTGTGTGTGTGTGTGTGTGTGTGTGTGTGTGTGTGTGTGTGTGTGTGTGTGTGTGTGTGTGTGTGTCTGTGTACATATATGCGATACGCGCATGCTTGTTATTAGGCAATGCTAATAACTAGATGAGGTCTTTTTGGGCATTATAGCAAAAGCAATAATCGTAGGAGTACAGATAGACAGAAGGACAATGTGCAGAGGAGGGACAGCACATGTAGGGTTGGCCAAAAGCATGCGAAAATTAAAACTAAGTTCATGCATGCCAATTTGGAGGACGGATTCTGAATCGTACAAGCATTAAATGGTTAGCGTGGCTTACTTCCACCTTTGCCACCCACCAGATCATGGCTAGCAGTTCAAAGAAATCTACACAGTGCAGCTTTAGCCCATACTCATTTACAGAAAAAAGCTTGACACAGAGCAGTGCCATCATTCCTTATCCGCACATGAGTCTTGACGCAACCCAACATCAGCTGAGTCAGTCCCTGAACACACCTGGGGGGGGGAAGGGGGGTGGGGGCGCCATGCCCATAGGGGGGGGAGGCCCTCCGGCCATCATTGGGGGAGGGCCACCGGTGGGAAGGGGGGGAGGGGGCATCATGGGCATGCCTGTGAAGAGGCAAGGAGGGTTACGTTGCTTGGCATGCAATGATGACACGACGCAGGAAATTGAACACGGGCAGGGTTGGCCAGAACCATATATATATATATAGTGTATATCTAGGGTTGGCCAGAATTGTATATGTACATCGTATATGACCGTATGTATGGTGATTTCCCTGTTAAAAGCATCATATGTATACCGTATATACGTATAATTATATGGTTCTGGCCCACCCTATGTATATCCGACATTCTTGGTAGGAAACTCATCGTGAAATATACGGTCATGTACGGTGTGTGTATATTTAGATGCTGGTTTGGCCAACTCTAAACACAGGGCGTGCATGTGCAGAAAAAGGGAAAGAGCTAGCATGGCACGAAACATTTGCATGGGAAAGTAAGTGCGGGGCGTGAGTGCGCAGGAGCGAGAAAAGATCTGGCACGAAATAACTTGGTGGTGCGACGCAGGAAGTCCAGCAGGGGCTTCAGATATATGAAGCTGGAACTTGCACACAGAAACAAGGAGAGAGTTGGCATGAAAAAAAAGGGTTGATGAGAATGGTGCATGGGGGCACGCACAACTGAGGAGAGCCTTCATGGGCAGGCATCGTAAACATGGTGATGTTCGGAATTGCCGTGTGCTGCCACCAATGGTATGATGGAAGGCACAGCTTGCTGCTGGCACAAGCAGAGTCATGGGGGGACAGGGAAAAGGGCTCAGCACAACCTAGAGCAGGTCCAGAGGTGTGGACAGTAGTAGGGACAGGTACGTAACGCGACAGGGAGAGGTACGTATAACGACAGAGAGGCGTACAGTAACAGGGAGAGGTACGTACAGGGATAGGGAGAGATACGTACAGCGATAGGGGGAGGTACGTAAAGCGACAGGGAGGGGTACGTATAACGACAGGGAGAGGCGTACAGTAAAAGGGAGAGGTACGTACAGCGATAGGGAGAGGTACGTACAGCAACAGGGAGAGGTACGTATAACGACAGGGAAAGGCATACAGTAACAGGGAGAGGTACGTACAGCGATAGGGAGAGGTACGTACAGCAACAGGGAGAGGTACGTATAATGACAGGGAGAGGTACGTATAACGACAGGGAGAGGCGTACAGTAACAGGGAGAGGTACGTACAGCGATAGGGAGAGGTACGTACAGCAACAGGGAGAGGCACACAATGACAGGGAGAGGTGCGTGCGGCAAAAGGGAGAGATGCGGACAGCGATAGGGAGAGGTACAGACAGCAATGGGGAGAGGTACAGACAGCAATGGGGAGAGGTGCGTGCAGTTAGAGGTGCAGACAGCGACAGGGAGAGGTGTGTGTGTGTACAACGATGGGGGAAGGTGCGGACTACGATGGGGAGATGCGTACAGCAATAGTGCGGACAATGAAAGGGAGCGGATCGGACAGTAATACAGCAGTGGGAGAGGTGTGCACACAGAAAGGGAGGCACGTGCACGTACCAGGAGGGCGCAATACAGGGGGGTGACCGGGAGGGGGTCCAGACATGCTGCCTGTGGGGTGTGTGTATATGTGTGTGTGCATGTGTGGGTGTGCGTGTGCGCTTTTGTGTATGCGTGCATGCATGAGTGCATGTGCGCGAACGTGTGAGCGAGCGTTCACGTGCATGTGTTTACCCTCTGTAAACGGCGTATTTTTCACAAAAGCTTGTGTCGTACACAGCATGCATGCATGGAGGTAGGAATGAACAGGCAGGTGCATGGATGAGGGATGGAGGTTAAAAGGACACAGATGCGTGGGGAGCGTTGAGGTAGGAATGGACAGACAGACGCATAGATGCCCTTGAGGGATGGATGTAGGGACAGGGGGGTGGAGGTTGGAACAGGCGGGGGATGGGGGTTTGAACAGGCGGGC
>Ga0307963_1002478_pt1 | contig 14575 bp, 19 predicted proteins | sample OrgLakmetagen594_FD_201829 | JGI IMG/M metagenome (GOLD analysis project Ga0307963, IMG submission 201829) | Saline water microbial communities from Organic Lake, Antarctica - #594 | ecosystem: Environmental > Aquatic > Non-marine Saline and Alkaline > Saline | place: Antarctica: Organic Lake...
TGCGGAGGAGCGCTGATGGTTACAATGAATTGGATGTTTGAAGTTTTCCCAAGCATGTAAACCCGATTTCCTTGTCTCAATACCCCTTCCCCAAAGCCTGGGCTGCGTCAGCAGCCCAGGCAAAAAATTTTCAACCCTCGTATAACCGCACATTTTGTGAAGTAATGTGCGGCGCAGCCGCACATTTCTTCACTATTTAGAAAATCAACTGAGGGCGACCCGCACAAAAAAAAAACTAGCTGAGGGCGAACCGTAGGTTTTCAAACCCCCTGAAGTTCCCTGGCATGCGTGCATGCTTATATTTGAGCTGGTGTGTTTGTGCTAATTATTCCATGTTTGTATGCATGACCTGACTCATGCACATCAATACCTCATCTCTCTTCCCTTCCTCCCTGTGGTTGCAGGAGTAGAAAGGCAGAAGGAGTTACCGTGGGCCATCCTCAACCTTTTTGGTGCGTGGTATTTCATACATCAATTGATAATCCACAGCTAATGATGAACTAAATATACCTGGAACTTCTAATTTGAAGAGTAGTGAATGTGATTGCTACCTTCTTTGTGGATACTCTGTTTTGGCACTTTGTGGCATGTCAACTTGTGCAGGTTTTGGTAGTGCAACGTTGCTCTGATGCTTTTTGACTCATCAATTTGTCTACGTTAGACTTCGAGGGCGGCTCCTCTCCTCCTTAGGAGGAGGGGGGCCGTACTCAAGATCTGCGAGTTGCTTCCAGGACGGCCTCATATATACAAAATCCGTGGGGGGTGACAGGTACACACCTATTATATAAACTTTTGCTAGCTCATGGCTCACTGCACCCATACAAATCACACTCTCTTGCTGTTATTTTTTTGATTGTGTATACCTTTTTTAAACATCAGGTGTGCTAAAGTTCAAGAGGGACGCTGAGGTGCTGTTGAAGCAGAGCAGCTTGCCATGGACCGTTGTGAGACCATCTCGCTTGACTGACGGGCCATATACCAGCTTTGACGTGAGTGCCTTTCTTGGTGGCGCTCATGTGCATGTGTGTCTCGACACCGTACATGTGTGTCTCTTCACAAATCCTCATAATTTTCCTGTGGATGGTGATGGAAAAGCGTTGTATGTTTCCTTTTACACACATGCTCTTCACCAGCCTGACTTGAGCTTGTGCTCAGTGTTCAGCAGCAATCCTGTTATATTCCACGTCAGCATCATTGCAGTAAGCTGGATGTGATCTGTGATCAACATGACTTTCAGCCTATTAATTCCCCCCTTTTTCATCATCTGCCTGTTTGCAGTTGAACTCTATTTTGCAAGCTACGGCTGGATCTAGGCAAGATGTGACGCTCTCACTTTCGGACTCCCTTGCGGGCGAGGCTTCACGGGTCAGCACAGCCGGTCAGTTTTTTGCTTCTTTTGTCGTGCTAGGTGTAAATAACCACCATTCAATACCTCGATTCGTGCTCACCATTTGATGAATATTGATGACCATGTCTTCCCTTTTATGAAGCTCTTTGTCTCTTACCCTTGGAGTTAGCATCAAGTGTATAAGCTCTTTCTAAGTTTTTTGTAAACTGCTGATTGCTGTGGCTGTTGTGAGCAGTAAACACGTCACAAATGCCCTTAGGCTGCCGGTTTATGACCTCTTGCGAATGGGGAAAGTTTTTGGGATCTCAGGTTGCACGGTTCTCACTCTCTGCTGCCTTGAATTTGTCTCGCAGACTGCTTTGTCCAAGGGGCCAATCTTGTTGCTGCTGCTGCTTGCTGTGTTTGCTCCCAGAACAGGCTGATGAGCGTTTGCTCCCAGAACAGGCTGATGAGCCTAGACATGTCTTATGTTGGGACAAATTACTGCCTGCTTGAGCGTCAGGATCAGATCACCGACCTAACTTCACACCCAAGCCTGGCACGACTATCAATACAATATACAAGCGGGGGACAAGTGGCCCCAGTTGGGCATGTACTATGCTCTTTGGCTCGTGTGCGCCCTAGTGGCTACCTCCAATCTCTACATATTGTGAATCTGTCTGTGGGTGTAATCTTGGAGCTAGGCGATTGGGCCGCACATCCTCAATTTGCTGTGGTATGACCCCACTTTTTGCTGCTAAATCTTCATAACAGATAACCCGCTGAAATTCCAGTCATTGCTTGTATTTTGGAGTCCTTACAACAAGGACATTGCAAAAGAAATGGAGAAAATACTAATCGGGTCACAAGACACGCATTTTAATATGCTTTCCTCACGGACAGCACCCATACAGGGTTCAAGTGCCCTGAGTGTGCGGTCGTTCCGATGCAACCCCATCCCCCCCCTTTCCTGGCCATACAGTGCCAGCCGCTTTAACCAGCCATATCTCCCCATCCACTTCACCGTGTCGGGACCTAAAAGTGGATAGCTGAAGATTTTCTTTAGTCTTTACTCACGCATCTGTCTCAACAAGCCAAACTGCCATCGTTTTGTTGCTGCTACCTGTTCAAGCTGTTCAACGTCACCCTGATTTCTGTATTTTTTATGTGTTGCAGAGGCCGTGGTGCAGGCTCTGATGTGCCCACAAGCAGAGAACAAGGCCTTTGCGCTGAGCAGTAAGGAGGGTGAGGGCCCGATGAACGATGACGCAAAATGGAAGACACTGTTTGTAAATGCACGACCCTACTGAGTATTTGTAATGCAGTTATGAAGGCATGGATGTATATTGAGACGCAGCACACAAGAGGGCACACAGGTGTCTCTGGCTAATAATTCAAATTATTCGACCAATTATTAGATCTTGTGTTTTAAAAAGAAAATGAAATTTTGGATGAGAGAGGCACAGCTACGATCACACCATACCGCCTCATGTCAGAAACTGCGAAGTCAATCTGTACTGGATCAGGCATGGGTGGATGGCTGATTAAATATCCCACCGAAAAAGCGAAAAAATAATGACACCTGTAAACATTCCTTTGCTTTCTAACCAAACGAACAAGTCGTGGTTTTAATTGAACTTTATATTTTTAATTAGTATATGTCATGAATTGGTTCACAGGCAAAAAGGAGAAGCTTACTTTCCGTCTCAAATTAGACAGCGCTAATGGCATTCCTCCTGGTTTCACCACGGTTAGAGTCAAGCTGGCCAAGGGAAAGGAAGGACTTGAGGGCCCTGCCGCTCCTATCGTTACTCACGGAGAAAGTGAAGGTAGCTTTGTTGTTCGCATGCTCACTGCTGTACATGATTGTTTTATTTCTGAAGTTAAGAAATCTTCAACTGCGCTGCACAGCCCCCCCACGAACCCTTCTGCGCTCAACATCGTCCGTTAAAGAGGCTTTGACTGCCCAGGAAGCCCACTGGTCGCCTCCACACGACGCGCTGCTGTTCACTATCACCCTTCAGTCAGACAATCGCGGGGGATGGGCGAGAAAGGTAGGCTTCAACGAGCCTAATGACATAGAGGACTTATAGGGCAACAGAAACAAAGCCAGAGGCACATCTTCCTTCTTATACAGAAGAGCAGGATATTTTGTGTAATTACTGAACGAAAGCATCATTTTTGATATTTCATAAGAACCTTCTCGGCGGACGCACATTACTACATCCAAGATCCCACGCCCATCATGCATGTCTGACCAACCGCAAAACCGACACATCTGCACGCAGGAGGTGCCCTTCGCTCTACTTCTGCAGAGGCGCACACTTCTTGGCTCATGGATTCCTTTTGGTGAGCCAGTTCTGGTTAACGTGGCGGCGCATGCACTACCACCAGCAGTGGCATCAGCAGCAGCAGCAATGGAGGGTGACCCATCGTCCACCTCAAACAATGTGGTCACGACCCCCCTCAAGCTTCAATGGCGGGCTGGAGGGTGCACTGTTGAGGTCAAGGTAGGGGGTGTTGGGTGTTGTAAGAAAAGGGAAAAAATAACGATGCAGCCATCATGCAGGCAGTGAAAACCGCTCCCCGCATTGATGAAGGAAAGAAAAGTTGAAAGAGACGAATCTGCATAGTCTGTCATCTAAACAATCAACCTGTTATTTGTAAAAGACACGACTTTGTGAGAACCTGCTTGTAAAAAATAAAACAGATTGTGTATGCGTGTCTGAGGGGCCCTGCATACACCGGCATTTTGTATACCCCCTTCGTCAGACAGTGCCCTATTTTCCAAGATTTGGGACTAAGATTCCCCTGAGTAGGAGTGTGATGAAAATGAATCTTTGCTATTTGACTCAAAATCCTTGCAATTGACAAAAGTTTCAGCTCGATTGCATCTGCCCACGAGTGTGATCACACTGCAAGCCTCACCACAGCGCAGTGTACTGGTGGGGTTGTTTGAGCACTGATTTAATGAGCCTGCCTGAAAGCTTGCCGACTCTTTTCTGCGTAGCTGCGTAGCTTTTACTTTTGTTTACAGAGCCCTTCTCATCATGTCGTTCCATGTGACAAACCTATTACCTGTTCAAGCTGCAGCATCCCTTGTGCTGGCGTCCTCTCTGCAGCTCCCAATTTTATTATCATGAGGTCCCTGTGTTTGCAACTCACATCCTCTTGTATACTTGAAATAAGTCAGCACGCAGCGCTGGTAGACTCAACCACACAATGTTCAGCAGCTGCTCAATCTCGGGCTTTTTCTACTCTGCCTAATTAAGTGCACAACCACGCCCTCTTAGATACTCTCAGTCGTTCCGTCCTCATATTATGTACATCACAGGGTCCTCGCGCACAAGCACATGTGCTTGCTCGCAGGCCTACTTCAACCTCTGTGAATTTTGTCTAGCTCACCACGTAATCCCCTCTGTGAATTTCTCCCCTCTTCCCCTCGTGCATTTCTTCTACCTCACCATGTAGTCCCCTCCCGTAGTCCCGCTGGCTGTGATATCACTACAATTTGATTTTCTTTTGGTTCCTATACAAGCGATCACATGTGTACCTACACGCAGGCCCTCCTGTTATGCTCACGCATCCCACCAAAAGCTCCAGCAGCCCATACAGGCACAGCACCGCCAGTCCAAGCAGTACCCACCATCACACCAGCCCCCCCCCCTCATTCCTCAACCCTCACCCCTCCGCGGCTGGTTCTCCTCCCAGGAGAAATGCCTGACCCTCCCCCTGGTTTGCCGTCATCATCTGCACCTCATTCCACTGCGCAGCTGAGCGCAGGTTTGCTGGGGCGGCAGTTTGTGCGAAGCAGCAGCAGTGTCAAAAGCGTTTGGGACGCGGACAGTGTGGCTTCCTCTGCTGCTGTGAGTGTGCTTTTGCGTATCTGTGGTTGTAAGAGCGTATATGCTTTGGCGTGTTTGCGGTGGTAGATGTGCGTGTGCTTCTGTGTGTTTGCGGTTGTGTGGGCGCATGTGCTTCTGCGTATCTGCGGTTGTAAGGGCGTGTGTGTTTTAGCGTGTCCACGGTTGTAAGGGCACGTGTGCTTCTATGCGTTTCATTTAATACAGCCTTCTGCCATATTTGAATCTGCTTAAAAGCGACACCTGGCATCGTTGTACCCTACCGTCCTACACATAGCAATGCTTTTTCATATGCCTGTGCAAGCGTGTGTACACACACGCCTGCTTAAGCACATACACATGCAGGCCCATATTTGTTTGAAGGCCTGTGCCTTGTTCTGAACAAATCCATTGGACCACAGCACCCAAAGCACACACTCATTGTATCACGTGTGTACGTGTGTACATGTGTACATGTGTACGTGTGTACGTGTGTACGTGTGTACGTGTGTACGTGTGTTCGTGTGTACGTGTGTACGTGTGTACGTGTGTATGCGTGTACGTCTGTATCTGTGTACACTATACATGTACTCTCTTCATACAACACAGCGCACAAACACAGTTCCTCCCCCTGCTCCATACGACGCTGGTAACCATGCACGCAGGGTGGGGGTGGGGGAGCGTTGGATGAGGAACCTTCGTGGGGAAGCATCTGGCGTGAGAGTCAAACAGGGGGGCCATCAGACATGGGCGACGACTTCCGTACTCCTGCAAGTGCGAACGGTGGTGCGAACGTGGGTGTAATCCCGAGTGTGAGTAGTGAAAGTCCCTTTGTTATGCGCTCACCATCTCCTTTTGCTGAGCCTCTTGCTGGCCATTCACTGGAAGCAATGGAAGTAACAGCAGGAGCAGGAGCAGCAGCAACAGCAGCAACAGCAGCAACAGCAGCGACAGCAGCAGCAATTTTACCTACAACAACCGCAGCCGCACAGCAAACACAACAGACCCACGGAGATGCACCGCGGGAGCGAGGAGAGCGAGGAGAGCTGCAGCAGGAGCAGCAGCAGTGGGGAGGACAGGACTGCCTGACGACAGAGGTGACGTTCCAAACGTACCTGCAGGTAGAGCAGCAGCAACAAACGGAGGAGCGACGGCGCCTGACCCTGGAAACGCACGACTTCAGATCTGATTGGGACGCTGCATCACCTCCCAGGTGTTTGAAAAAAGCAGGGTTGGCCAGAACCATGTATCATATATATACGGTGTATATACGGTATTTTTGGCAGGGAAATCACCAAGTATACGGTCATATACGGTGTATATATACGGTTCTGGCCAACCCTTAAAAAAAGCAATTGCGGAGATTACTAGTGTAATGGGTCAGGAAAGTGTTGTTTTGGGGCTTGCCATGCTTGATGCAGATAGCCATGCAAGCCACATTAAAGGTTATGTACGGAAGGCCACCAACAAATATTCTACCAGACAGTACCAGACTGTACCAGACTGTACCAGATCACATTATTTGACCGGTTCATTTTCATAGCAGGCAAGGGGCAGGGGTCGATGCCGGGATCAATGCTAGAGTGCCTCCTTGCAATTGCTCAGTGGTGTTGAGTGTATTGTGTGTACGTGTGTGGTTAAGAAACGGAAGTTGGAGCAAACTTTGCAGAAGGCCAGGCAAACATGCCGGCACAGAATCAAGAGACAGAGCTCCGGGGTACGCTCGTCGGAGCTCCAGATTTCGCACTTGTGATACTGCTTTAGGTAATAGGACGTACTGAGAGTATCTTACACATCATGATAGCCAGAACAGTACATACACATTGTATATGACCGGATGCTAGTTGAACTGCTAAGAATACCTCGTACACATTGTATATTTATGTAATTATGTATGGTTTGGGCCAACCAAATAACAAAATTACAACGATCCTGGATTTGTTTGCAATCAATCCATGGCTGATAAACAGACTAATTTAAATCCGTGCACTAATCACTGCACGTTTTCAATGCTGCTGGCACCTTTGTTAAAGCCGCTGTACGCAACGCACCTCCTCCAAATCAGAGCAGGCAGCGCTCGCAAGCTGTGCTAGCCACTGCAGCATGCCCCCACTGGAGCTAATTCTGATGTACTCCCACTTTGCACATTTAAATTTAAAACCGCTGTTCTCCACACACGTCCTCCAGGTCAGACCAGGCAGTACTCTCGACCTGTGCTAGCCACCACAGCATACCCCAACTGGAGGTTCTACCTCTGATGTACTCCCACTTTGCACATTCTAGTTTAAAACGACTGTACGCCATACGCGTCCTCCAGGTCAGAGCAGGGAGCTCTCTCCAGCTGCGCCAGCCACCGCAGCATGCCCCCACTGGAGGTTGCCAGCTCCGTTGCCAGCACAGCCTCCACCGCCTCCACCACTCCCGTCTGCACCACCCGCACCCCCTTCCCACCTCCCACGTGTGCGAGGACAGCTGGCGCCACTACCCCGGTGAAGCACTCCGCTCTTCGGCCTCTGACACAGCAGGAGCAGGCTGTCAGCCATTCCAGGCTCACAGGAGCAGCAGCCACTCCTACGCGGCAGCTGTCACAACCGCAGCAAAACATACAGCAGCAGCAGCAGCAGGAGCAGCAGCAACGACAGCTGGGGTCACACAATCAAGGCTCTGAGCAGCAGCAGCAGCAGCAGCAGCAGCAGCAGCAGCAGCAGCAACAGCGGCAGCGGCAGCAGCAGCAGCAGCAGTACTCGCTGGGTGCACTGCAGCCGCAAAGTGAACCCTCAAAGCGTGGGTCGAGGCTGTTTTCTGCATTGGACGCGAGGATTCGTCAGGCTGCCACAGCTATCATCTCTCACAGCAGCTACCTTCCCGATGCAACTGCAATGCAGCAGCAGCAGCAGCAGCAGCTGCAGGAACAGGAGCAGCAGCAGGAGCAGGGGCAGCAGCAGCAACGGCAAAAGCAGGGGCAGCAGGAGCAGGAGCAGGGGCAGCAGAGCCAGACATCTCTCCGGGGATTTGCGGAGCAGCCAGGTAACAAACAAGAAATAGAAAAACGTAGGCATCAATAAACACCACTCCCCACATCAATCAAGGCTGGGAGGCACTGAGGTGCCGAATAAGTATTGACAATTTGTTGCGCTTCATTGTGCCAATCATGCGATCAAGCGCAACAAATTGTCAATACGAGGCATGATTGCGTGCCATTCCATGATTGCGCCAAACGTAGCATAGGCACATCTGTAGTGCAGGTCTTTTGACTGCTGCTGGCTAGAAGTGCAGCTCCGGCATGGACATCATGCTGGCATTTTGACAAAACTGGTATGCGTGACGTTTATGCTTGTACGCGGGCAGGTGCATGAGCGAGCAGTCAGACCTGTGGGGCGGAAAGTGTTGCGTGCACTGCACAGTTCCAAGGCCTCCTTGAATGATCTGAACGTGTGTATTTGACACGCCCTTGCCACAGAGGCCTCTTTGACGCTCAATATCAAATGCACAGGGAAATACTTGAGCACTGACGTAAACAATTAAGTATCAGCACATCAGCACCCTTGCACATGCACCACTCATAAATATATGTACACTCCCTCTCCCCACAATAGCATACGCGCACACACATGTATGCACACACACACGCACGCACACACACACACACACACACGCAGGGGCGATTCTGCCATTGCTAGGCCCCGACAGAGGGAACGACGACTCCACCAACGGACAAGAGGCCGCCCTGACTGGAGCCGTTCTTCCCATCCTTCCCACGTCCCCCATGCAGGTGTGTGTTGGCTTCAGACTGGTGCGACTACACGGTCTTAGAGCAATTTTGACTGTAATTACAGTACCGTATCGTATTTGCTTGCGCGGTGAGTTTCTCTTGAGACCACTAGACAATGAATAGTAAAATGTGTGGAGCAGTTCTTAAACGTGCTCTGCTTCGCACGGCGCGCCTGGCTAGCCAGTCCGGTGTCGTTTCCAGATATGTTTTTTACAAGGGCTAAGAAAACAGAAGGTCAGTCCCGTTGGCACGTGAGTGGCATTGAGGTTTGAGTGGTGTTGCTGTGAGTGTTGCTATGATGGTGTTGCTCGTGAGTGGTGTTGCTGTGAGTGGTGTTGCTTGTGAGTGGTGCTGCTTGTGAGTGGTGTTGCTTGTGAGTGGTGTTGCTTGTGAGCGGTGTTGCTGTGAGTGGTGTTGCTTGTAAGTGGTGTTGCTGTGAGTGGTGTTGCTGTAAGTGGTGTTGCTTGTAAGTGGTGTTGCTGTGAGTGGTGCTGCTTGTGAGTGGTTATGCTTGCTGCGTGGTGTTGCTGTGAGTGGTGTTGCTGTGAGTGGTGCTGCTTGTGAGTGGTTATGCTTGCTGCGTGGTGTTTCTGTGAGTAGTGTTGCTCGTGAGTGGTGTTGCTGTGAGTGGTGTTGCTGTGAGTGGTGCTGCTTGTGAGTGGTGCTGCTTGTGAGTGGTGCTGCTGTGAGTAGTGTTGCTCGTGAGTGGTGCTGCTTGCTGCGTGGTGTCGCTTGTTGCGTTGTAAAAGGGTGAAAAATCAATTTGATGTCAATTATCTGTCTTACTGGGTACATGTACCGCACACAACAATGCTTGTGAGTAGGGTTGGCCAAAACCATACATACATACGTATATACTGTATATATACGGTGTTTTTGGCAGGGAAAATACCATACATACGGTCATATACGGTGTACATATACGGTTCTAGCCAGCCCTACTTGTGAGTGGTGCCACCCTCGTGTGGGGGATCAACACCAACCCCTACCCCTACCTTGTCTTGCCGCACGTCATGAAGGAAAAGGAAAGAAAAACTACGCAGGCAGAAAAACACTCCCTGCATCAATTAAGGAAAAGGAGACACATTGGCCCGAAGTGCCGTGAGTCTCCCCCACCATGACTACTGATTTTCTCTTTTTTTGTCCTGTGGCTTCGATAGAGGAGTGTACAGTACCCCAAGGGTTATGGTTTAGGGTTTAGGGTTTGGAATTTTTGTTAACCTAATAAACCGAGGTGATTTCCAAGTGGAGAGTGGTTTTCGGCACCTGCGTTGTATTGCTAAATACTCTTAAGGATTGCATGCATGCAGTTTGGAAAAGGTGCACACCTCTGCCTGTTTCTGCTTGACTCTTGGGAAATGCTTCCGCTTCCTCATGAGGATGCCGATCAGCAGTGACACCTACCTAGAAAATAAAAACAAGGAAAAAGGGCTTGGCTGGTACTGTTCACACATTAAGCGTGATGAAGGGAAGCAGCACTTTGGTGCCAGTACCGACCAGCCCCCTACCACAGTCTAGTGTTAGATTTTGTCACAGTTTACCACTGCGTAGCTCACTCATGTCAGCACCTAACAGCCCCCCACCGATCTAAACAAGCATCCAGTGTTTGATTTTGTCGCAATGTATACAATATACAATACGTACGTACCGCTGCGTGAGCTCATTCAAATACAACTGTCAGCACCTAACAGCCCCTGACTGAATTGAACAAGCATCAAGTGTTTGATTTTATTGCATTGTCCTGCTGCGTGAGCTCACTCAGAAGCAGCTTCCAGCACATAACAGCCCCCTAACCTGTTTAGACAAGCATCAAGTATTTAATTTTGTGGAATTTTTGTCGCATTGTCCTGCTGCGTGTGCTCACTCAGAAGCAGCTGCCAGCAACTAACAGCCCCTGACTGATTTAAACAAGCATCGAGTGTTTAATTGTATTGCATTGTCCCGCTGCGTGAGCTCACTCAAAAGTAGCTGCCAGCACCTAACAGCCCCTAACCACAACCTCCTGTTACCGATTCAAACTGGCACACTAAAATACAGTTGTTTTGTTGGCACACTAAAATACAGCTGTTTTGTTGGCACACTAAAATACAGCTGTTCTGTTGTTCTGTTTTGGATCAGCAGGCAAGGTCATGCTGAAATGGAGACTGAACAGGAAACGAAAGAGAGAGAGGAAATTACTATAGCCTCAGCCCCACCAAAGAGAGCATGTGATGCTACTTAAAACTCGTGTGCATTAAGGAATTTATTTGCATTAAAAGAAAGTACACAACCCAGCCAGGCGTTCTTGACATTTGCACACACACACACGCACACACACGCACACACATACACACACGCACACACACAGACACACACACACTCGCACATACACACACATGCACACACACTCGCACACACACACACACTCACACATACGCACACACACCAGCTTCCCCCACAAACATGCATGCAAAACAGTCTTGATACTTATCTGTTATCTTGCTTCCCAGCAGGAGCGAGAATCAGCTGCCCTCCTGACTTGTTCAGATCCCACCCAAGATGAGAACGTAGTTGATGTTGCTCAACCACTAGGAGAAGCCACCGGTGCTGCTGCTGCTGCTGCTGCTGCTACATCAAGTATTTATGGTGGTGGAAGGGGGGGTAGGGGTGGAGCAGCAGCTGCAGCTGTTTCAGGAGTGGACAAAGGAGAGGAAGAGCAGGAGGGTATGGTGGGAAGTTTGGAGAGAGGGGCTTGCCGTGTCATGTCGTCTGAGGAGGCGGCAGAGATGATGGGGGCACACGACCCTCAGGTGCGTGCGTGTGTGTGCGTGTATGTGTATGTGTGTTTATGTGTGTGTGTGTGTGTGTGTGTGAGAGAGAGAGAGAGAGAGAGAGTGAATAGGCGAGGCTTACAATCATTAATTGTTTAGTTGGGCACACAATGCTCAGGTGTGTGTATGTGTATGTGTGTGTCAATGATCAGAGGAGGCACACAATCCTCAGGTGTGGGTGTGAGCTAGCAGATAAAAACTTTCCTAAAATGTATGAGTGGCTAGATAAGGTATGCCATACTTTAGTTATATGAGTGACTAGATAGGGCATGCCATACTTAAGTTATATGAGAGACTAGATCAGGTGTACAATCTTCAGGCGTGTGAGTGAACAGGTGAAGCACGCAATATATAAGCATGTAGGAGTGAACAGATGAGGCTCACAACCCTCAGGTGCTGGTGTGTATGTGTGTGTGTGTGTGTGTGTTTCAGGAAGTAGTCAAGGCAATACAGTACTTTTGTGTGTTTATGAGTGTGAAGGCAAAGTATGTGCGCCGCCAGTATGTACACAAACACACACACAGACACACACACAGACACACACACACAATACACACACACGCGCACGCACGCACACACACACGCACACACATACACACACGCACACACACACACACACACACACACACACACACACTCACACACACGCAGGTGGTCCGGCTGCGCTGCAGCTTTGAGTCTGGCCGACCCAGCATGTCTTCTTCTGCAGATGCGTGGCAGGTGTGGAGGGATGCGGCTGCCCCTAGCGAGCAGCTCACCGACAATGCAGCCGGCCCTGTGTGTGTGGGTGCAGATGTGGAGTCTCGCGTGGGTGTGGTGGCTAAGCCCGCTGGGGGCGGGGCCAGCGTGTGCAAGCACGCAGAAGGAAGGAGAGAGGAGGGCAGGAGGGCGAAGGGCGCGCGGGAGGTGGAGGAAGAGGGTGAGCCGAAAAAGGGTGATGTGGGCATGCTGATTTTTGAATCGGAGGACGGAGAGCTCGTAGGGAGTCTGGATATGGGTGTAGGTGGGAAGGGGGGAGCTGATTTGTGGGGGGGAGGCAAAGAGGCGGGATGTGAGGGGTTGTCAAAGACTTCTGATCTGGGCAGGATTTCTGATCAGCAGGATGCTATGAGCGAGCAGTGGGCCAGGGGGGCTGAGGGGGGTGGAAAGTGGTTCTCAGGTGGAGCGTCAGCTGTGGGACTGCAGGAGTTGAGGTCACTGGGTTTGCCCGTGCAGCAGCCTGGGGTAGGTGCGTCTATTGACACGGAAGCCATGGCTGAGCTGGAAAGCAAGCCGGGGTTGGTATCCCTGAGTGAGCGACCTATATGGAGTCTGCAGCAGCAGCAGGAGCAGCAGCAGGAGCAGGAGCAGCAGCAGCAGCAGCGAAAGCAGCAGCGACAGCGGCGGCATCAGCAGAGAAGGAAGGGGCATGGGAGGTTGGTTGGCATGGTCGACGCTCAAGCCAGGAAATGGGGCATGAGCGTGCGCTTAGCAGCGGTGGAGTGTCAGAGGTGAGGGGGCTAGGCTTGTGCAGGCGTTGCATGAAATGGCTTGTGCATTGTGCAGGCGTTGCAGTCATGAAATGGCTTGTGCAGGCGTTGTATGAAATGGCTTGTGCAGGCGTTGAATGAAATGGCTTGTGCATTGTGCAGACGTTGCAATCATGAAATGGCTTGTGCAGGCGTTGTATGAAATGGCGTGTGCAGGCGTTGTATGAAATGACTTGTGCATTGTGCAGGCGTTGCAATCATGAAATGGTTTGTGCAGGCGTTGCATGAAATTGCTTGCGCAGGCGTTGCATCAAAAGCTGTGTATTTAAACATAGATCTCACCAAGACTTTCAAGGCCGCAATGCTCATTGTACCATAAAACAGTGACTGACGTTGCAACAGTGAAAAGAGCTAATAAAAAGAGGGTGTAGGTGTTGCCAGAATTGTTTGAGGGCTCCATTAAAAACTCATGTGACACACAAAGGCATGTCTCTATTTCGTCTTCTATGAGGAGCAAAAATGCCAGACTGTGTTTGTGGAGGACTGGTTGGGTAAAAAAATGGTGGGGTAAAAATTGAAACTTAAGCACGCATTATTTTGAAGGGGAACAGAACTGTGGCCTTTGCGTTCTAGCCAGGCTGGTTCATTGGGGAAACATCATTGCCTCTTCATTGTGTAATCAGAATGTGGTACCCACATTGATTTTGCATACCACTTCACTTACAAACGACCATGATACCAATTATGCATCACTGTGTTGGTAGCCATCAAAATGTACTGATGTAGATGAGGATTGGAACGAATTCCAGGTGAATTTCTATGTAAAGTAGGCAAGGTAGGTGGAAGGGCACATGAGTGCCGTGTGGGCACTGTCAAATGGACAAATTTCAAACGTGGAGCGCAATCTCGGGTGGATATTGGTGCTATTTTTATCGGGTTAAAACAAAAGCACATTCATGGGTCATGGCTTGTTGGGACCGATCTGAGATTGTAGTTTGCCGGGCCCTGTCTGCTGAGAAGACGCAGAAGAACTGATATTTAGGGTTGGCCCAGAACCATATATATACGGTGTATATACGGTATTTTTTGCAGGGAAATCACCAAATATACGGTCATATACGGTGTATATATACGGTTCTGGCCAACTCTACTGATATTTTGATTTGCCGGGCCTTGTCTGCTGAGCAACAACAGAAGAATTGTCTGTATCGTTGAGCTCAAACTTCTGTTGCGTAGCTTGACCCTGCTCCCCCCTGCTGGAGTGACCAACCAAGCACAGACCTGAGTTTCTATCGTTGAGCTCAAACTTCTGTTGCGTAGCTTGACCCTGCTCCCCCCTGCTGGACTGACCAACC
>Ga0307963_1002479_pt1 | contig 14575 bp, 18 predicted proteins | sample OrgLakmetagen594_FD_201829 | JGI IMG/M metagenome (GOLD analysis project Ga0307963, IMG submission 201829) | Saline water microbial communities from Organic Lake, Antarctica - #594 | ecosystem: Environmental > Aquatic > Non-marine Saline and Alkaline > Saline | place: Antarctica: Organic Lake...
GCGCCGCCCCCCCCCCCCCCCCCCCCCCCCCTCAGGGGTGTCCACCCCAAAAAGTATACGTGTCGTCCCAAAAAAAAACCTTCTGCCACATCTATCAAATCCTGCAGCCAAGCTTGGATGCCGGAGTTGACTCAGGAAACGGCAGGGTGACGTACTCCGGACCAAAAATACAGAGTGTGCAGGTGAGGGGGGATTTATTGACTCAAGAAATAGAAACAAAGACGCACCCAGGACGTAGGCACAGAGTATTCAGGTGAGGTGGAATTCGTTTATATTTAGAAATGGAAACAAAGACGCACCTAGGATGTAGGGACGGAGTATTAAGGTGAGGGGGGATTTACTGACCCAGAAACAGCAGGGTGACGCACCCAAGACGCAGATTCATGATGCTCAGAAGAAGGGAGGCGTCTTGGCTAGATGTGTCAAGCAAACCACGTGTTGTTGGCTTGATGTTAGTTTGGTGCACTGATGTGTCTGCCTTGTGGCATCAAGGTTATGTGTTTTGGGGAAGGGCGAGTTAAGTGGCTGCCTCAGCCTGTATTGACAAGGCTGCATTGAAGTGAGCGAGAGACAAAGTTGTGAGTGAGCAAGTAACTGTGAGGCTTTAAGACATGAGCAGCTTGAAATCATGCTTTGAATGCAAATGTAGCATAGCTCAAATTTGCCACCAGTGTTGGAGCCTACCTTGGCTCAAACTTACGTCCCTGCATCCTTTTGATTGATATGAATCCCAAAATGTTATGTTATCATCTGCAGATTATAATGGCACAAGCTTTGTAAGATATAGCAACCAGAGTTATGTCTTACCAGCCCAACCCTCACAACTGTTGCATCATATCATTAAACACAGGACCAGGGCCTCTTGTTTCCTCCCTCTGGTTTAGCCATTGCTGCAGCAGCTGCCATTGATAGCAGAGGCCTTGCGATGTGGGAATACAAGGGAGCCTGCCCAACCGATACGCCCCTACACCAGCAACATCAGCACAACCAAGGAGACGGCACGTGCGTGCGTAGCCAGCAGCAGCAGCAGCAGCAGCAGCAGCATCAGCCGCCACAGGGCAGCAATGGAGAGGTATTGCAGGGCAGGGGCGAGGAGGCTTGCTGTCTACAGGAGTCGAGGACGGTCTCTACACGCAGCAGTAGTAGGCTGCAGGCAGCCCAGAGAGAGCGGCACCAGGTATGGATTTCTGTGTGCGTGTGGGTATATTGTATTGATATTTTGGTGCCAGCATGTTACTGCCAGCTTAAAAGGGTCGGTACCAGGTGCAGCTTGCTGTGTGTTTTTACAATTTTAGCATTGTATGATATGGTGCCAGCCGGACGCAAGATAGAACGGATCAGCGGCTTGCTGTGTGTTTTTACGATTTTAAACTGGGTGTACGATTTGGTGCCAGCCGGACGCAAGATAGAATGGATCAGCACCAGGTACAGCTTGCTGTGTGTTATTACGTTTTTTAGTTTAGGTCGTCCCCATGGCTGGTATACCCAAACCGTGCCAATCAGCTACTATCCACCCAATTCAAAGCCCCCTGCACCTCATCTTAATGCAAGGTCCTTGATGTTATACCTAAACCATTGACATTTGCTGGAGATTTGGCGTTCTGGAGGGCTGTGTGGGGCCCGGTGCATAATTTGCACCCACTTTGGCAGGGAAAAGGTACATTTCCAAACTTGCCCCGATCGACCTTTGCTTCAGAATATAAGCGTGATAAATGTCATATAACAATGCTGCAATGTCGAATATAGGACAGGGGTACTGGGAATGCCGACAAGTGGGAGGCACTCACGCAAGGGACACTGGGGAAAAAGACAGAAAATCTGCCTGCTGCGCGTTTCAGCCCGGTTTTTGTTACCAGAGCTGCAGACCAAAACAAATAATATTATAGTCAGTGGCCTGGATGGGTTTTGATGCAATTGTGGCTGTAGCTTTTTCGCGATTGTGGCTGTAGCTTACAATTGAGTGACTGGCCGAGAGAAGTGGCCTGCGCGGGTAAAAACTGCTTCCTTGGTGTTAGTTACACTGTTTGTGAAATATCCGCGCTATCCTGATGCTGTATTTTACAGGTGCTTAAGATGCTGTAGCTTTGGTGTAGGGGTCGGTTGGTGGTGCTGTATGCTGAGATGCTTTCAAATGCTGTGCACACTCCGATGTAAGGAGCATGACAGTGCCACCATTTTGTCACCCAAAAGGCCATGCTGTGTGTTGCTCTATCGGCGTCGGCTTAGGTCTCAGCAGGTGCAAGCTTCTAGTAGCAATATGGTGTTTGTTTGTAGCGTGCACACAGGTACACAGTGTGTGGAAGGTGTGCAATCTAAAAGTTGTACGTGTGTACGAGCAGCCATTCAAGTTGTGCAGGAAGATGGTTGGCCTCAAAAAAGGTACACAGTGTGTGGAAGGTGTGCAATTTAAAAGTTGTACGAGTTGTACGAGCAGCCATTCAAACTATGCAGGAAGATGGTTGGCCTAAAAGAGTACGTGCTGCACATCAGGGGTTTCTGTGCTTGCCCCATAGCACTCCGCTGTACCCACTCATAACCCCCTCGACACCCAACCAGAAAATGTGAGGATTGTAGGCTTGTGTGGGTTGAAGATAGTGATGTGAACACATGTAGAGGTCAATCAGCGACACACGGTATACCTTGCCAAGGTGCATGTGTGGTGTTTAAACATGGAATATGCTTAGGGCTGGCCAGAACCATTAATATATGGGGTGTGTGCGTATACGGTATTGTTGGCAGGGATTGCATCAAATGTACGACGTATATACTGTTCTGGCCAGCCCTATACGTGCTGTATGGTCTACACTGCACATGCACGTCTGTAGTGCACACTGCACATGTGGTGCGTGTGTATGGTGTACACTGCACATGCGCGTTTGTAGTGCACACTGCACATGTCAAGTATTGAAGCGCACGTGCACATGTCAAGTATCTGTAGGTGTGGCCCAATCCATATCCATGCACTGTACGTGATGAACTGCACTGGCAGGGAGTTAAATTTTCTCACACAAGCTAAGCCAGGAGTGGATATAGGCCGGAGCATTCAGACACACAGCCTGCTTGCTACTCCTAGCTGGGAGGTTTTTGCTGTGTCTATTCTGAGAACGTGTGCTGGAAGTAAGGAGGAGTGTGTGTGTGTGCGTGTGTGTGTGTGCGTGTGCGTGAGCTGGCTTAGGCAGGTGCAAGTACATAAAGGGAGAACGAGTTGTTGGAAGTTGTTATAAGTGCCCGAGCTGTGGTTGCACGTGAGTACACGTAATTCTGGTGCGATTGATTGTAGATGTAATGTTTGGCGCTCATGTATGCAGCTCATCTATGGTAACGGTCAACCCTGCCAAGTGTTTGGCCCGCCTGCAGGTGTCTTGGCTGAGCTCTCTCGTACTGGTGGTGTTGCGCTTTTCTGCGAGGCTGCTGTTATACTTAAACAAGGTGCATTTGCTGTGATGCTGCATTTAGGATCGGTCCTAGCTACTTTGCGTGCTGGGTTGCTGCACCACGTGATGACGTGCTTGATATGTTGGGTGGTGCTGGGAGTTCCTTCTTGCGTAGTTTAGCGCAGGTACTTATGTGGTGTCATAAAAGGTTGGACCAATGTACCATCTTGCCGCTCTCACAGACGTCAAATGTACTGTTGCGGTGTTAAAAGCACTGTATTGTGCACTGGCACTGGCACTGGCACTGGCACTGGCACTAACACTGGCACTGTATTGTGCTTTAGGCACTTAATAGCACGCATAGATTCAGCTGCACATGACACGCATGCACACATCAGGTGATGTGATTTAGGTATGGTGCTGAATATAGACCTGAATGTAATGCCCCTCTGATCTTCTTATTTATGTGTGCATTCATCAGCAGCAGAGAGCTCCTGACTCTTGGTTTGCACGTATAAGTGTTTGCACGTATAAGTATGCACGCGTGCAAACGTATGAACAAGGCCGCTTGCAGCAGCAGCGATTGTAGAGCAGCTGCATCTTGTGTGAGTGCATGCACACAGATACACAAAACGTCCTCACAAATGCACGCGTGTGTCATTCCTCACAAATGCACACATGTGTTTCATTGTACTAGGGCTCGTGCAGCGGCAGTGCCGGAGCGCAGTAAACTTGTATGTGCGACTTTCATAATGCACTTACGCAAACGCTCGCACACACATACACACATGCATGCACATACACATGGCTGTAGAGCTCGTGCAGTGGCGGCGTTGGAGAGCAGCTGAGTCTAGGGCGCAGCGGAGAGCATCGTGACCAAAAAGATGTTATTGGACCGTCCACCTCTTTAGGGAAGCGATTCAAGGGGCCTCAAGAGGATGAAGAAAGTAAGTGCTAGGTATTCTATAGCACGATGCACATGGCTAAAGTCAGTGTGACGTGTCAACTGAGATCTGTTAGGGGCTCAAGGAACTGTTGTAATTGATACAAGTTGCGTGAGGAATACTGTGTTGATGGGTATGAGCCAGTAAGTGGGGTGTCAGTAGAGGGCTGCAGATGGAGACACAAGGAAGTGTCGTAGCTGTTTTGAGCTTCGTGTCGACATGCTGCATGTGGCTGCATGTGAGTGAGAGCCATACCTTTTCCAGATTAGCAGGTACGTGCAGCAGCAGAATCAAGCAGACCTCGAGCACCTTGCACACAACACTCTTGTGTGATGTGTGTCTTCAGCTATCCGTGTTTTGTGTAGTTTTAAGGATGTGCGAGACAGTGGAATTGGCAAGGGCAGAGAGCAGCCATATGAGAAAGCACGCAAAATACAGGGTGGTTGCATACACAGGGTGGTTGCGTACACAGGGTGGTTGCATGCACGCAAAATAAAGGGTGGTTACATACACAGAACGGGCCTGGTGAGGACAGCATGGTCAGGACAGGGGGCCGCATGCACATAACGGGTTGCCAAAGACAGGTTCGGATTTGTTCTATTACGTTTGCATCGTGAGAAGGCGGTGGATTATTTACAAGGAAATAAAAATGGGACTTGAGAGGAACAGATAGAAAGCAAGAGTGATATTGCTGTGCTTCACTCCAAGAGCTGGAGTTCAAGAGCTGCACACTGAACTCAGCAGTGTGCATGCTAAGATGGGGTGCAGTTCTCACGAGGACATTGGTGCAGTACTCACGAGGATGCAGTACTCACAAGGGCATGGGTGCAGTACTCACAAGGATTGGTTGCAGGACTCACGAGGATTGGGTGCAGGACTCACAAGGTGTTGTTGTGTGTGGGGGACATGGGTGCAGGACTCACAAGGTGTTGTTGTGTGTGGGGGACATGGGTGCAGGACTCACAAGGTGTTGTTGTGTGTGGGGGACATGGGTGCAGTACTCACAAGGACCTGGGTGCAGTACTCACAAGGACCTGGGTGCAGTACTCACAAGGACCTGGATGCAGTATTCACAAGGACTGGGTGCAGTACTCACAAGGACCTGGATGCAGGACTCCCGAGGGTGCAGGACTCACGAGGTGTTGTTGTGTGTGGGGGACATAAGTGCAGGACTCACGAGGGTGCAGAACTCACAAGGAAGTCATGATGTTGATGACAGAAGTCCTTTCCAAAGGCAGCAGTCTACAGCCTAGAGCGTGCTCAAACACTCTACTCAATCTCCCCCTGTCCTTATCACGTGACCCATTTTGAGTTTGTACTGCCCCAACGTCTGATTTTGCCCTGTCCCCATCGCACACACGGATTTCCCATCCTACTTTTGCGTGCTTCTGATGAACTCACAGGTCCAGCCCCCCCACAACACTCTCTACTGCTTCCCCTTGACGCCAGTGGCTGGGTCATGCCCAACACAGCACGCATGCTGAGCAAGCGCGAGTGCGGGCTAGGGGGCACTCCAGGCTTTAGCAAGTGCGTTGGCTTTTGTTCATGGCTTCTGGGTTCACAGAGGTGCATATTGTGATGAGGATTCACACAAGGGAGTGCTTAACAAGCACAATTGTGGCTTGAGCCTTAGGTTTCATCGAGTGCAACAGGGTTGTTTATACAGTTGATGGTTGAATACACAGAAGGGGATGCTGGGCAGCGCAAGTGTAGGTCAGGGGGCAATTTTGGCTTTTAGCATGATGTGCGCAGGGGACCTTGCAGTGCATTGTGTGAAAATTAAGCTTCCAAGTGCAGTTTAAAAAAGAGAAAGCATTTAAGTGCTTGCAAAGTATGTGCAGAGGGTTCCGTTTTTCTTGTTTCCTGGCCCATTCGACTTTTGAACCTGAATGTTTGGAATTAAAAAAGGCACAAGTGCATGCATGGGAGAGTTGTTGGTGAGAATTAAAAGGGAATTGAGGGTCAGAACAGAGGTCAAAACTTGACGGCTTTGGCTATTGATCGATGAAATACGCAGAAGTACACACACATACACATATTCACAGGTTTCCCAAAGTCCGTACAATAATACGTGCATGTATGCGCTGCGCAACCATCTGTCCCCACTCTCCCTTCACCCCCAAACACACACAGGTACATACGCACACAAACACACACACACAATACACACACGCACACACAAACACAGGTCCTCCCAGTGCCACCTGCAGTGCAGGCCAGGGTGCTTGCCAACACAACCAACACGGCAGGTATGCAGCGCACACCTACAACTCCTATAACTAATATAAATTTGTCATACACCTATGTCTTGATGCCTACATCCATGCTCAGTACTCCTTTTTGGTGGTTTGGTTCTATGTCGCGATGCCTACATCCATGCTCAGTACTCCTTTTTGGTGGTTTGGTTCTATGTCGCGATGCCTACATCCATACTCCTTTTTGGTGGTTTAATTCTATGTCGCGATGCCTACATCCATGCTCAGTACTCCTTTTTGGTGGTTTGGTTCTATGTCGCGATGCCTACATCCATACTCCTTTTTGGTGGTTTGGTTCTATGTCTCGATGCCTACATCCATGCTCAGTACTCCTTTTTGGTGGTTTAATTTTATGTCGCGACCTCTGTTCTTCTCTTAGTGTGGCAAAGCTTGCACTCAATTGCATCCTGAAGAAGGCATCTCAGGGTCTGTTAAATGCTCCGGGTCTGTCAAATGCTCAGGTCTGTTAAAGGCTCAGGGTCTGTTGAATGCTCAGGTCCTGTTCTGTGCCCAGGGTCTGTTTAATGCCCAGGGTCCATTAACTGCTCAGGTTCTGTTAACTGCTTAGGATCTGTTGAATGCCCAGGGTCAGCAAATTGCCCAGGGTCTGCAAATTGCTCAGGATCTGTTGAATGTTCAAGTTCTGTTACATACTCAAGATCTGTTGAGTGCCCAGGGTCTGTTGAATGCCCAGGGTCTGTTAACTGCTCAAGGTCTGTTAACTTCTCGGGCCTGCAAATTGCTCAGGGTCTGTTGAATTTTCTTGTTCTGTTAACTGCTCAGGGTCTGTTGAATGCCCAGGGTCTGTTGAATGCTCAGGGTCTGTTGAATGCCCAGGGTCTGTCAACTTCTCGGGCCTGCAATTTGCTCAGGGTCTGTTGAATTATCTTGTTCTGTTAACTGCTCAGGGTCTGTTGAATTTTCCGGTTCTGTTGAATGCCCAGGGTCTGTTAACTGCTCAGGGTCTGTTGAATTTTCCGGTTCTGTTATGTGCTCAGGGTCTGTTAAATTGCTCAGGGCCTGTTAAATTGCTCAGGGTCTGCAAATGCCCAGGGTCAATTAAACCTCTGTGTCTGATTGTGATTGAGGACTCTATCCATTTGGGCAGTTGTGGTCAGGTGGCTTGTGAGTGATGCACCGCCGCCTCACGATGCTAACAAATAGAGCGGCAGCAGTGATAGGGCCAAGTGAGCATTAAAGGTGCTTTGTGCTCGTGTAGCCAAATTTCAAATTTCCAACATCACGCGCTCTGCTTCATCAGACCTGCCCAAATTTCCAACATCACTCGCTCTGCTTCATCAGACCTGCCCAAATTTCCAACATCACGCGCTCTGCTTCATCAGACCTACCCAAATTTCCAACATCACGCGCTCTGCTTCATCAGACCTACCCAAATTTCCAACATCACGCGCTCTGCTTCACCAGACCTGCCCAAATTTCCAACATCACTCGCTCTGCTTCATCAGATCTACCCAAATTTCCAACATCACGCGCTCTGCTTCACCAGACCTGCCCAAATTTCCAACATCACGCGCTCTGCTTCATCAGACCTACCCAAATTTCCAACATCACACGCTCTGCTTCACCAGACCTGCCCAAATTTCCAACATCACGCGCTCTGCTTCATCAGACCTACCCAAATTTCCAACATCACACGCTCTGCTTCACCAGACCTGCCCAAATTTCCAACATCACGCGCTCTGCTTCATCAGACCTACCCAAATTTCCAACTACACGCGCTCTGCTTCACCAGTCCTGCCTTACCAGCTCAACAAGGCTGCCATCATACAAATCCATGCATTAGTCAATAGGTAAAATTTGGCTATTTCCATACACACACACACACACACACACACACACACACACACATGCACACACACGCGTTCATACACTAACACTAACACACACAGGTGGACAGCATGGACAGCCGGGCCTACATTGGGCAATTCTCTGGAATGGACGGGCGTTTTTTCATAGCAGCCTACCAAGTGAGTGCCACCGCCTCTGTTTCAATCGTAGCCTAGCAGTTGTGAGTGCCATTGCTTCTGTTGGAATTTCAGCCTAACAAGTGTGAGTGCCATCGCCTCTGTTGAAATTTCAGCCTGCCAAGTGTTAGTGCCGTCGCCTTTATTTAAAATACAGCCCAGCAAATGCTTGTGTCTTTGCCTCTGTATCAATCGTAGCCTGCCAAGTGTGAGTGCCATCGCCTTAATTTAAACGTTGCTCACAAATGAGAGCCATTTGTTGCCAGTGACCCTACATCTTTGTTTCAGCAAGCATGCTATTCCCACACACACACACACACACACACACACACACACACACACACACACACACACACACACACACACACACACACACACACACACACACACACACACACTCACACACACTCACACACACACACACACACACACACACACACACACCCACACACACACACACACACACACACACACACACTCACTCACACTCACACACTCACACACTCACACACTCACACACTCACACACTCACACACTCACACACTCACACACTCACACACTCACACACTCACACGCTCACACGCTCGCACGCTCGCACGCTCGCACGCTCGCACGCACGCACGCACGCACGCACGCACGCACGCACGCACATGTTAAACAATGTACATGTCTACAAATACACATTTCCACATACATGCACACTGTCATGAAAGCTTACTTGTAGGGATGGCCAGAAATGTGTATGTAAGTCTTACATGACCGTGCATTTGGTGATTTCCCTGCAAAACATCCCGTATAGGTATACACCGTTGCTCTGGATCACCCTACATACTTGTATACAAAACAAACAGGATCAAAGGGTGCGGCTGTACGACGTGGAGAGAGACTGGGAACTACGCAAGGATGTCCGTGCACGTGGCATAAGGTGTGTGCCGTACTTGGAAGTGTGGATAGGCTTTGCCTGCTTTTTTATTACGTGGAAGGAAAAAGACTGCGCTAAGTGTTTAATGCATGCGTTGAAGGACTCAAAAGCTTTGTCTGTTTTGTCTGAACAAGGTTAATATCTATTTGATTGATGTTGGGTTTGCGCTAGCTTTTTGATGCATGCAGTTGAAGGACTACAAGAACATGTCTATTTTGTTTGAACGTGGTTTGCATCTGTTTGATTGACGTTGGGTAATGACCTTTGTGTTTCAAGGATGTTTAAGCATATCTGTTTGATTGTCGTTGGGTAGTGACCTTTGTGTTTCAAGGATGTCCAAGCATGAAACATGATGCATTGCCTAATGTAGACAAGGTAGTGTGTCTATTTGGCCCTTTGGTGTTGTGATGTTGTATGAGGCATTGCCTAATATAGACTAGGTAGTGTGTCTAGTTGGCCCTTTGGTGTTGTGCTGTTGTAATTGTCTAATGCTGTGAGCGATTGAACAGATATCTTGCGTACTCCAATTGCCATTGCCTCTCCCACATGCTTATACCTGGATTCCGCTGACAATTGGCCTCTCAAGCGAATATTTATTATGGCTCCAACTATAAGCAGGCAATTGCACATATGAGCAAACATACACATCTGTCTTCGCCTTTGTCCTCCCTCTGTGTCTTGTAGGTCCCACCCTACATGGCGTTGCAAATGAACCTTTTTCAACACACACACACACACACACACACACAAACACACACATGCATACACCTTCCTCTGCATCTTTGATCGTGGGGTGCAGGTGGACCATCACTGACACAACACACACACACGCACACACACACACACATGCATACACTTTGCTCTGCCTGTTTGATCCGTGGGTTTGCAGGTGGACCATCACTGACACACACGCACACACACACACGCACACACACACACACACATGCATACACTTTGCTCTGCCTGTTTGATCCGTTGGTCTGCAGGTGGACCATCACTGACACACACGCGCACACACACACGCACACATATGCATACACTTTGCTCTGCCCGTTTGATCCGTTGGTCTGCAGGTGGACCATCACCGACACCACCCTGAGCCCAGACCAGCGCTTCTTACTGTATGCCTCTATCTCTCCCACTGTCCACCTGCTCGCCTTAGGAGGCAGCTGGGACGTGGTGGAATCGCTGGCCAATGTCACTGAGGTAAAGAGCATGTGTGTGTGTGTGTATGTGAGGGGGGGTGTGGGGGTTGAGGGTGTGGGTGTGGGTGTGGGTGCAAGTCTGTGTGTAAGTATAGGCAACTAAGAAAGAGATCATGCAAGCAGCCTCTGTTCAAATGCGCGACTGTCACCTGATTTGAGAACACGTGCGCTGTTGTCCAGTAAATCAAGCTTGCAGTAACCGTGTCTTTTTATGAGGTGAAAATTCCTGAATTGTTTCTCTTTGCTTGTCCCGAGTTTAAATTTAAAGTGAGTCCGCAATAACATTTGAACACGGGCTTATGTTTGACGGGGACTGATGGAGGAGCAAGGGTAACAGTCGGTGGGAAATGCACTCTGTAATCCATCAGCATTGTTTGCTTGCCTAGGTTTGCTAGTAATTATAATGGCATTTACCAATTCCCAGTGGAGCGCTTGCCTCTAGTAAATGCAATTGATGGTACCGTACTGTTTCAATTTGCTTGCCAACTTTTGAGCAATGGACGGGCAAGTGTGAATTCTGGGTAGATCTGTCATTTTAACGTTCAGGTTCAGCGATTGTGAGCTGATGGCATGGTACTGTGTCTCTGTGGTTGAGACCAGACCCTTTTGTAACATCTCTGCTGTAAACTCTTGTTTGTTTGTTTGTCAAAATTTTAATGCGTTTGTGTGTCAAAATTCTAATGCGTTTGTTTGCCAAAGTGTTAATGCGTTTGTGTGCGGCATCTGCTGCACTCACCTGAATCACAAGTGCTCGTTCCTGTCTCTTGCTATTCTGGACCACTTTAGATCAAACCCTGTGGTGACAGATTACGCCCATTTTGTATGCCCTCTCTCTTGTGTGTAGGTCCATGAGACTCTTGACTTTGCTCCAGACGGCGAAGAGCGCTTCGGAATCTGGTGGGTCCAAAATTTTATGCTAGGCAGGGACAAAAAGTTGTTCTGATTTGTTTGCATCGTGAAATGGCGGTGGATTACTTACAAGGTTTAGTCACAACTACTAATAAATTCAAGTCCTCACAAGTGCTGAGACTAATAAAGCAGGAACAGGCAGAAAGTTAAGCTCAAACTAGGAATGGAGAGCTGTAGTGAGGATAAGGAAATTTAAAGGTGGAGAAACTCAAGAGAACTACAGAGAAAAAGCAGGAGTGATATGAAAGACTCTGCTTCAATCCGAGACCTGGAGCTCAAGTGTTACACACTGAATTCATAAGTTTGTTGTTTATTACTTCTTAACCTTTTACGCTGATCACTGAAGAAATCTATATGACACCTGTGCTATGTCGAATGGGGGGCAGGGGCGTGGCATGTGTGTGCTTCGTGCATGTGTGTAATTTGTGCATGTGTGTGCTTTGTGCATGCCCCTCTGCAGTACCAGCAATGCGTACATTGTTGGCACACATCCACACAGAAGTGGGCTGATTGTGCTTTGAAGTGGAATGTGACGGCTGTTTGTGCTTTGAAGTGGAATGTGACACGGTCCACTTCTGTTTTTCTGTTGCTTGCAACCACGCTTGCAAGGCTGCTGAAGTGAAGACACAATAACTGCCTTTGCAATAATTGCCTTTGCAGCTCTTTGATTTGGTTGAATGTGAACGCCTTCTTGTCTGTTCAATCTGATTAGATGATGTAAACGCATAGGGCCATGGTCTGGTCAACTGTGAATGCTTTTGTCTGTTCAATCTGATCAGTTGATGCGAACGCAGAGAGCTTTCGGGGGTGAATACTTTCCCTTCAGAACAATCATTGCCTTGAAGCTGCGGCAGGATCTACACCACTAGCCACGACTTGCAGTGGCATACTTGATCAAAGCCTGAGGTGCTCACTTGAATCACTTCACTGGCTATACATTTGAATTGCAGTGAATACTCAGTCAAAGTGTAACGCTCTCTTGCAGGCGTTGATGGTACATGCTTAAACTGTGACAACCATGGGTCCTCAGTCACACTCTCAATTGAATCAGGTCACTGGCACAGAGCGTTGATGAGCGGGAGATTATCGCAGGCGCTGACAAAAAGAGCATGTACATTAACAACAACTTGTGATCAGGCACACTCACACTTAATGACCTGGCTCACAGGTCGCTGGCATGGAGCGGTGATGGGCGGGAGATCATCGCAGGCACGAACAACGAGAGCGTGTATATTTATGACGTTGCAACATCGACGGTGACAGCAAAAGTGACGGGGCACAGAGACGACGTGAATGCGGTAAAAGATGGAGAAGCGTGCATGCGTGCCTTTCGAGCTTGTGTGAGTGCCCTGCTACTGTGTGCTTGAGATGCTCCCTGTACGCTATTTCAGGTTACGTATGTGTTTGCAAATCACTTCCAGTGTGTGTGTTTGTGTATAATTGTGGGCACAAAAAAGTAACACAATTACATACACGCACAAGGCATGCACACAAGCACACTCTCTCTCTCTCTCTCACACACACACACACACACACGCACACACACACACAAACACACACACATACACACACACAAACACACACATACACACATATCCGTGCATGTTTTTAACTGCAGGTCACATACCTTGACAATTCCCCTAACCTAATCGTGTCAGGAAGCGACGACTCGTTGCTCAAGGTAGGAGTTCCAGGGGGCGGCAATCTAAACCCAGCTTGTAGTGAAACAAGGCAGGGGCGGATTCATTGTACAGCACCCTTCTAAAGCACCCTGACATTGATCTCTGGTCAAAGAGGTGGTGCAGTTGTGCGGCAGGATACAAACCTCCCCTGCGCAGTCGTGTGTAGGTAGGCTAAAACCATATATGTCAGAGTATATGCTGTATTTTTTTGCAGGAAGTAAATGAAATATACGGTGTATGTATACGATTGCGTGTACGGCATTTATATATGTATATATATATTATGGCCAACCCTAGTCATTTTATACTGCAGTCTCTAATATACAAACTTGAAAGGATTACAGCAAGCCGACCCCTCGCTCATAAGGATTTTTTCCCCCTCACCTTTTGCTCTCATCTTTTTGGGGACCACGCAAATCACGGCCTCACATACACACATATACTTACATGTCAGCTGCACACTGACGTTCCTGGTTTCTGTTGGTGCGATGTCTGTTGCACAGCTGTGGGACCGAAGAGTTGTCAGTTTAGACAGAAGGAATTCGCCTGTGGGGACCATGATAGGCCATACAGAGGGCATCACCCACGTGGATTCGAGAGGGGACGGAAGGTGAGCAGGTCAATTAAAGGAAATCAAGCCACGTGGTTGTGGGTGTGCTGATAGCTCACAGATTATGCATAACCCTTGGGATTCGAGAGGGGACGGAAGGTGAGCAGGTCGATTAAAGGAAATAAGGCCACGTGGTTGTGGGTGTGCTGATAGCTCACAGATTATGCATAACCCTTGGGATTCGAGAGGGGACGGAAGGTGAGCAGGTCGATTAAAGGAAATAAGGCCACATGGTTGTGGGTGTGCTGATAGCTCACAGATTATGCATCACCCACGTGGATTCGAGAGGGGATGGAAGGTGAGCAGATTGATTAAAGGACATAAGGCCACGTGATCGTGGGTGTGCTGATAGCTCACAGATTATGCATCACCCACGTGGATTCGAGAGGGGATGGAAGGTGAACAGATTGATTAAAGGACATATAGCCATGTGGTTGTGGGTGTGTTAATAGCTCGCAGATTTTCGGCCGCGTGCCATTGCAGTCTTTACCTGTTGGACTTTATTGCTGTCTTTACCTGTTGGACTCAAAAAATGCTTCAGTATGTGTCACGTGGGTGTAAATGAGGGGACTCAGTGAGTGTTTCAATATCTATCACGTGGGTGTAAATGCGGAGACTTAGTGAATGTTTCAGTATCTATCACATGGGTGTAAATGAGGGGACTCAGTGAATGTTTCAGTATCTATCAC
>Ga0307963_1002485_pt1 | contig 14563 bp, 16 predicted proteins | sample OrgLakmetagen594_FD_201829 | JGI IMG/M metagenome (GOLD analysis project Ga0307963, IMG submission 201829) | Saline water microbial communities from Organic Lake, Antarctica - #594 | ecosystem: Environmental > Aquatic > Non-marine Saline and Alkaline > Saline | place: Antarctica: Organic Lake...
ACGTCAGTTAGTACTCTCTTGGCACAGCTTGCGCTGTGCTAACCATCCTTTTTATGCTTGTGCCTTAGATAGTTGGCAGCTTAGTTTTAAGATGGGAAATAAGTACGTGAGAAAGGGAGCTGCAGCCGAAGTCGCCCCCCAAGCGCCCCCAGCCCAGCCCCAGCCAACGGCCCTGCCACCCGCGCAAACCTGTGTACAGCATTGATAGCCCCCACCTTCTTGTAGTGCGCAATAATCTTGTCATTTTCACGCAGCAGCGCATCACGCTCAGCGCAGGCTAGATGCAGCAAAGCGCCCTGCTCGGCCAGGGTGGCTCTTTGGACGACGAGCTCCTCTTGGGCCACCTTGTCCCACTCGACAAAGGGATCTAGCCTGTACGGCAAGAGCAAAGAGTGATTATTCCTAGGGTTGGCCAGAACCATATAACGGTGTATATACGGTATTTTTGGCAGAGAAATCAATAAATATACGGTCATATACGGTGCATACATACGGTTCTAGCAAGCCCTAATTATTCCGTCACTCCGTGCTGCGTATACAAACGCGTACAGACATCACAAAAGAGTATTTTTTCTGTCATTTGTGTGCTTCGTACACAAATGCGTACAGACATCACAAAATAGTGATTTTTCTGTCAATCCGTGCTGCGTGCACAAACACGTACAGACATCACAAAAGAGTGATCTTCCTGTCTTTTGTGTGCTGCGTGCACAAACGCGTACAGACATCATAAATTAATGATTATTCCGTAACTCTGTGCTGCGTATACAAACGCGTACAGACATCACAAAAGAGTGATTCTTCTGTCATTTGTGTGCTTTGTACACAAACGCGTACAGACATCACAAAAGAGTGATTTTTCTGTCAATCCGTGCTGCGTGCACAAACGCGTACAGACATCACAAAAGAGTGATTTTTCTGTTATTTGTGTGCTTTGTACATAAATGCGTACATACATCACAAAGAGCATCCTAAAACTGGACAGGGTGTAAGACAAACTGACTTTTAGTGTGTGTGGGTGTGTGTGGGTGTGTGTGGGAGTGTGTGGGTGTGGGTGGGTGTGGGTGGCTGTGTGTGTCCAGATTGGAGTCTGTATGGTACACACATGGCAGGATTTGTATGTCGGTTGTACGGCTGACAAGGCAAAATACCGACTGTACTTTAGAAAATGGATATCTCTGTGGCATTAGCTCTTGCTGGGATGCGCACACACACTCACACACACACACACTCACACACTCACACACACACACACACACACAATATTACCAGTGTTGCGCCAGTACGGTGTACGGTACAGTGTACGGTTATACGGTACAGTACGGTTATACAGTGTAGAAGAGTATTTATACATTCTTGGACCATATATACGGTAAAATACGGTACTGTGAAAGGCTGGAAATCGGCTTTTTTTGCACCAAAGGCCAAAGGGTCATTTTGGCTCATATTTACAGACAAATGTTGATTCACATATCTCCAATGTTACACTGGAATGCTCTGTTAAAGAGGACAAGTGTGGGAGCGTTGCTAGCGACGCTTATAAATTGGCAAAGCCCATCATGCACGCAACGTGTGCACTGCGTGTGTGCATATGCATGTGTGTGTGCACGCGCGTGTGTGCGTGCGTGCACATGTGTGCGTCCGTGCGCTTAGGTGTGTGTCTATTTGTGTGCGTGCACGTATGTATGTGTGTGTGCGTGCGCGTACGTGCGTGCGTGCGTTGTGTACGTGCGTGCGTGAGTATACGGTTGTGTGCGTACGTGCGTGCGTGCGTGCGTATACACTTGTGTGTGTGTGTGTGCGTGCAGGCACGTGTGCATGCATGCGCATGTGAAGGGGCTGAAGACGCCCTTCCTCTTGGTGTCCTTTCTCCCCAAGAGAGGGCCTCCAGGCTGTTTGTCCCCTTGAGGGGAGGCTTTCCCGGCGTGTCCCCGTTCATGCTTAAAATAAACTAATTATTGCAATGCGAGCTTTGCGAGGCCCTTGTGACTTAGTTATTTAAATTGCTCCCGACACACCGCGAGGGGGTGAAAAACGTTTGCGGTACGCGGTGATATAAGTACCGTACAATATACGCATATTTCGTATTTAACGCGTTTTTTACCGTATTGAACGCCCCAAATGACCGTATGACACACACACAGATACAAAGAATCACTTATACACCCACAAACAGCTCTACACACGTACGTTAACACTCTCACTCACACCGCATTAACACAAACACACACAAACACACACCTCTTAACCTGCCCTCGCAACTGCTCCACCTCCACTTCCGCATGGAATGCGATGTTGTTGGCACTTTCCATGCCACCCGTGATAAGTCCAACATGAAGATTCCACAAGTGCGATAGCAAAGCACCCTCCTCCCAGCAGCTCTCGCCCACATGTTGCACTAGGGCGTTGCTGGCAGCTGAAACCACCTGCACACACACACACACACAGACACACACACACACACACGAAAGTAATTGTCAACAATCATTCCTAACAAGTGTAGCACACGGGTTCCACACAAGCTACAAAAGAGCACACCCCTCCCAGCAGCTCTCACCCATGTGTTGCACTAATGTGTTGCCGGCACCTGAGACCTCTTGCACACACGCACACACACTTACGCACACATACACACACACAACAAGGCACACACCTGGAGCATTTCTCTCCAAAGCTCCTGGCTTGCTTGGACCATCACCTTGTCTCCGTGGCAGGATGCTGCCATGGAGCCTTGCACAAAAGTCGCGAACCGAGACGCCAGGCCCTGCTTGTCTGAGACGATGTCTGCTTGGGACTGTGAATCAGAGAACGACACGTCATGCGTCAATGGCATGTGGATATCTCAGTAGCATGTCAATACGTCAATGGCATGTGGATATCTCAGTGGCATGTCAATACGTCAATGGCATGTGAATATCTCAGTGGCATGTCATTACGTCAATGGCATGTGAATATCTCAGTGGCATGTCAATACGTCAATGGCATGTGAATATCTCAGTAGCATGTCAATACGTCAATGGCACGTGCATATCTCAGTGGCATGTCAATACGTCAACGGCATGTGGATATCTCAGTGGCATGTCATTACGTTAATGGCATGTGAATATCTCAGTGGCATGCCAATACGTCAATGGCATGTGAATATCTCAGTGGCATGTCAATACGTCAATGGCATGTGAATATCTCAGTGGCATGTCATTACGTCAATGGCATGTGGATATCTCAGTGGCATGTCAATACGTCAACGGCATGTGAATATCTCAGTGGCATGTCATTACGTCAATGGCATGTGAATATCTCAGTGGCATGTCATTAGGTCAATGGCATGTGAATATCTCAGTGGCATGTCATTAGGTCAATGGCATGTGAATATCTCAATGGCATGTCAATACGTCAATGGCATGTGAATACCTCAGTGGCACGTCAATACGTCAATGGCATGTGAATACCTCAGTGGCATGTCATTACGTCAATGGCATGTGAATATCTCAGTGGCATGTCATTAGGTCAATGGCATGTGCATATCTCAGTGGCATGTCAATACGTCAATGGCATGTGAATATCTCAGTGGCATGTCATTACGTCAATGGCATGTGAATATCTCAGTGGCATGTCAATACGTCAACGGCATGTGAATATCTCAGTGGCATGTCATTACGTCAATGGCATGTGAATATCTCAGTGGCATGTCATTACGTCAATGGCATGTGAATATCTCAGTGGCATGTCATTAGGTCAATGGCATGTGAATATCTCAATGGCATGTCAATACGTCAATGGCATGTGAATACCTCAGTGGCACGTCAATACGTCAATGGCATGTGAATACCTCAGTGGCATGTCATTACGTCAATGGCATGTGAATATCTCAGTGGCATGTCATTAGGTCAATGGCACGTGCATATCTCAGTGGCATGTCAATACGTCAACGGCATGTGGATATCTCAGTGGCATGTCAATACGTCAATGGCATGTGAATATCTCAGTGGCATGTCATTACGTCAATGGCATGTGAATATCTCAGTGGCATGTCAATACGTCAATGGCATGTGCATATCTCAGTGGCATGTCATTACGTCAATGGCTGCGTCTACACCAAAATGACACGCGGGTACGTGAACAGCTAAATATGTCAATGGCTTTGTCTAAGCCAATGACGTGTGAATACATCAATGACATGCAGACACGCCAATGGCTGCGTCTACTCCACGCGGCTCAAAACCGTGGGCATACAAATGAACTAGCCTGGCTTTGTGCATGCATGCGCTCCCACACGGTTGAACATCTCGTGCACGCATGCGTTCCCACACGGTTCAACATCTCACATCCACTCACAGACGTGTTCCCACACGGTTGAACATCTTACATCCACTCACATCCACTCACAGACGCGTTCCCACACGGTTGAACATCTTACATCCACTCACATCCACGCATGCGTTCCCACACGGTTTAACATCTCACATCCACTCACAAACGCGTTCCCACACATTTTAGCATCTCACATCCCACACGGTTGAACTTCCCACACGGTTGAGCATCTCATGCAGGCATGCGTTCCCACACGGTTGAACATCGCCCAAATTTTGTCGCTGCAAACAAACCACCTCGCAAGTCAGCATTTATGCTAAACGCACCGTGTATACCCACACTATGTATACATATATAATTGTAGGGTTGTCCGGAACCCTACAACTGTGTATGTATATTAAGTGTAGGTATACACGGTGTTCTTAGAAAAGAGTTCACCACAAAAACGGTCAGATACGGTGTAGATATTTGTTTCTGGCCAACCCTTAAATATGATAAATAATGCTCATGGTCACCCATCCTTGGCTTTACCTGTATCCTTATTGCAACAGGCATCCTTATTGCATGAGGCATCCTTTATTGCATCTGGTGTCCTTATTGCATCTGGTGTCCTTATTGCATCAGGTGTCCTTATTACATCTGGTGCCCTTATTACATCATGTGTCCTTTTACATCAGGTGTCCTTATTACATCAGGTGTCCTTATTGCATCTGGTATCCTTATTACATCAGGTGTCTTTATTACCTCTGCTATGTTTCTTCAAAGGCCTAAAGCCAAAAGCACTGAAACGCAAATGTGACAATGGATTTCAAGATCCACCAATCAGCCATCCACACCCACACCCACACCCACACCCACACCCACACCCACACCCGCACCCGCACCCGCACCCGCACCCGCACCCGCACCCACACCCACACCCACACCCACATCCACACCCACACCCACACCCACACCCACACCCACAGCCACACCCACACCCACACCCACACCCACACCCACGCCCACACCCTCACCCACACCCACATCCACACCCTCACCCACACCCACGCCCGCACCCACGCCCACGCCCACACCCACACCCACGCCCACACCCACACCCACACGCACCAAATCCCACATACACACCCGCACCCACGCCCACGCCCACACCCACACCCACGCCCACACCCACACCAACACCCACACACCAAATCCCACATACACACCCGCACCCACGCCCACGCCCACACCCACACCCACACACACCAAATCCCACACACACACACACACACACCCATCCCCCTGCACAAAAAGGTCACACACACACTCAAGCCCACGCCTAGACGAACGCACTTACACCCACCACTACAGAGAGCAACCATACAACACAACACGTGCACTTGACGTGCGGTCAAGGAGCGTCCTTGACTGGCCCTGCAAGCGTCGACAGCACATGCTGCATCATCAACACAGCACAACATACACCCCCACACACACACGCTGCATCAACACCAATCAACAACAACACACAGCACACACACTCACACCAATCAACAACAACACACACACACACATGCTGCATCAACAACACAGCACAACACACACACCCACACACACACGCAGCATCAACACCAATCAACAACAACACACAGCACACACACTCACACCAATCAACAACAACACACACACATGCTGCATTAACAACACAGCACAACACACACACCCCCATACAGCATCAACACCAATCAACAACAACACACAGCACACACACTCACACCAATCAACAACAACACACACACACATGCTGCATCAACAACACAGCACAACACACACACCCACACACACGCTGCATCAACACCAATCAACAACAACACACAGCACACACACTCACACCAATCAACAACAACACACACATGCTGCATCATCAACACAGCACAACACACACACACCCACACACACGCTTCATCAACACCAATCAACAACAACACACAGCACACACACTCACACCAATTAAGAACAACACACACATGCTGCATCAACAGCACAGCACAACACGCACCTCCCCACACACACACACGCTGCATCAACACCAATCAACAACAACACACAGCACACACACTCACACCAATTAACAACAACACACACACACATGCTGCATCAACAACACAGCACAACACACCCCCACACACCTTATTGTGCAATCGAGGAGCGTCCTTGACCGGCCCCGCGAGCGTCGACAGCGCATGCTGCAGCGCCATGTGTTTAGTGTGTGTAGTAGCGTCAAACGAGCTGTTCTGCATGGTGGAGTCAAATGCACTGTTGTGCTGTGGGGTGGGGGGTACGTCTACGGGGCCTTGCCATTGCCCCTGCTGCTCCCTCTCATCCCCTTGACACCTGCGTGTCATACCACCGTGTGGATCTGGGGGCGATCTGGTGTGTCTCTGTGGCACGCTTTTCTCATTCTGCCAGATCCGACTCCCACGTGGAAAGCTGCCTGCAAAAACGGTACCACCTCGTTCTCCTTCCAGAAGGTTGCCTAGGCTGCTGGAATTGTGAGCCTCTGTGATGGGGAGGTTGGTTTTTCCGGCAAGCGCAGTACGCATAGCGAGCTCAGATACCTGTGAATTTAGTTTTGTGTGCATGTGAGTGTGTTTGTGTGTGTGGTGTGTTTGCTTGTATGCCTGTATGGGTCTGTATCTGTATGCATGTGAGTGTGTTTGTGTGTGTGATGTGTTTTTTTGTATGCCTGTATGGGTTTGTATCTGTATGCATGTGAGTGTGTTTGTATGTGTGGTGTGTTTGTTTGTATGCCTGTATGAGTCTGTATCTGTATGCATGTGAGTGTGTTTGTGTGTGTGGTGTGTTTGTTTGTATGCCTGTATGGGTCTGTATCTGTATGCATGTGAGTGTGTTTGTGTGCGTGGTGTGTTTGTTTGTATGCAGCAAGGCAGTTGAGTTTCATTGAAGCAAACGTGGGCCCTTATGCCTAATTGGCCGCGGCGCGAACTCTACTTTTCAGGCACCCGTGTGCTGGATCTGACCAACCGCTGTAAACATCATGCCATTACAAATGCATTTAACTTTATTCTATAAATAAATATCATTGCAACAAAAATGAGGGGAAAAGATCCATTGGGTTGCAGAGATACAGAATTCCAGCCATTTCCCTAAGAGAAAATCAGCCAAGAAGGTGCCAAAAAGGTCATTTTTTACCTCCTTGTATCTTATTTTTGAACATGCAGGATGGTCGCATAGTATAAGGAATCATAAATACTTAGTTTCGGGAATGAAAAATGGTCCCAGGGCGGAGCTGTGGGCTTATTTGAGGTGATCTGAGGCCAGAAGTGTGATCTGGGGTCATCCGATGTTCACCATTTCTTGGTGAACGTGATCTTTCTTGACAAAACTTAGGTTGACATGGTTGCAAGTGGGAAAGAAAATCAGGAAGGAACATTCCCTGCAATTTGGCCAGTCAACCCCCTCTGGTATATATGTATATATACATGCGCATGTACAATGTAGACAAGCTTACAGTCTTCCTCCCCTTTCCTTATTTATGCTGGTAGCGATGACGCTTTCTACGTTGATGTACCCCTTTCATACACAAAACACACAACACGATGACGCTTTATACTTTGATGTACCCTTTCTACACAGAACACACGACACCAAGTTTATCATGTACATCCACCAACCTTCTCCACACGCACAAGCCTTTCATGCGTATGCCAGCACTATACACACATGTCAACACAATTGCACTGTGTAGGCAGGTGGTGTCATACACACACACACACAAACACACATGTTGACACAATTGCACTGTGTAGGCAGCTTGTGTTACACACACATTTCAATACAATGCACTGTGTAAGGCAGCTGGTGCTACACACACACACGCACACATGTCAACACACCGTGCACTGTAAGGCAGCTGGTGTTACACACACACACACACATGTCAATAAAATTGCACTATGTAGGCAGCTGGTGTTACACACACACATGTCAACACAACCACACTGTGTAAGGCAGCTGGTGTTAACACGCTGGTATAACGCTGAAAGTTTTTATAATGTCTGCGCAAATCTGGCCAACCCTCATCAGTTTTGGTCCGTAGCCACTCACATGCAGGAACAAGCATTTGCGTAACCGCCAGCTTCTGGGTAACCTGTTGTGCGTGCTGCTGCCAAAACGCTTAACATCATTTAACAACGCTGAACATGCCTAACGACGCCTGATCTGTTGTGCGTGCTGCTGCCACAACGCCTAAAATTGCCTAACAACGCCGAACATGCCTAACGACGCCTGACCTGTTGTGCGTGCTGCTGCCACAACGCTGAACATCATTTAACAACGCCTAACATGCCTAACGACGCCTGATCTGTTGTGCGTGCTGCTGCCACAACGCTCAACATCATTCAACAACGCCTAACATGCCTAACGACGCCTGATCTGTTGTGTGTGCTGCTGCCACAACGCTTAACATCATTTAACAAACCTAACATGCCTAACGGCGCCTGACCTGTTGTGCGTGCTGCTGCCACAACGCCTAACATCATTTAACAACGCCTAACATGCCTAACGGCGCCTGACCTGTTGTGCGTGCTGCTGCCACAAGCGAGCAACCGCATCGTCAAGCCAGTCAGCAATGAGCTGGGTTTGGCGTCGCACGCTGTGGCGCTCTGATGCCAAGGCTCCCTACAAAACATATGGGTGGGTTCATACTCAATGTCGTCATTTCAGTTTTTATTCAGCAATGCTCGACATCGCACGCTGCGGCGCTTCGATGTCAAGGCTCCCTATAAAATCAGGATGCTTGGATTCAAATGCTTGCGTTCACACTCTATGTAGTCATTTAAATCCAGTTGAGCAGTAGTGCCTGGAGTTGCATGCTGTGGCATTTCAGAACAAGCCTCCCTGCATAATGCAGACACAGGACTTAGAATTGTTACGCTTATATGCTACGGCGCTCCGATACCAGGGCCTTTTGCACAAAACAATTAGAGAGGTGAGAAAGAAGTAAGTGTGTACTCCAATGCTAGCAACCCCTGCAAACGCAAACCGAGCTATTAACTCGGTAAACAACTTCTTTATGATCGTAACCAGTCGTCCGATAAGTACAAGCAGCCCTTCAATTTAGAAGTGGTGTCACAGCAGCAGGAAACTGTAACACACAGCAGGCCTACACGTTACCGCACATACGCACACAAATACGCACACACTCGTGTACGCACGCACACACACATATGCACACACACATACACACACAAACACACGCACACACACACGCACGCACACACACAAACCCACCAGCGTCACAGGAGGCCCCCCATGAGCAGTCCCTGCCGATAATGCACTGCCCGCCAGCGTCGCCCCTGCTGTCGTGGCCCTAGGTCCAAACCCTGCTGCCAGCCCACTCCTCGACAAATCACGCGCCACTGCTCCTGTAGCCCTACTTACTTCTTCACCATCCCCTTGCTGCCCGTGCCCCAACCCTTGGCCCCCATTTGCGCCTGTTATCCCTCTCCTAGCAGCCCAGTTTCCACAACTGCCAATATTAGCAGGTTGGAGCGTGCCACTGCTTAGATGCTGCGACTGCTGCTGCTGCTGCTGCTCCCCCCCACCCTGCGTCGCTGCTGCACTCCCTGCAGTGTGGCTGGGCGGAGACCCGCACTTGTCATGTGGTGAGTGTAGAGAGTGATGCGGCAATGGAGAACGCAGACCGTTCACGCCACCTGCTGGGATATTGGGCCCCCCGGCTACTTCAACGTACAGCCCTTTGTGTCTGGCCCGCCTTGAAAAACCACTCCCTCCTGCGTCATTGCTCCCTCCCTCCCCCAACATGGTCTCGCTACTAACCCGCCCCAGCCTGCTGCCGCTGCCCCCGGAAGGAGGGGCAGAAGATAGCGGCAGCAGGGGCGGCAGGAGCGGGCTTGATGGACTGCCCCCTTGAGGCAGATCCAACCTCGTCGCATGATTCGGATGCAGTGGCGATAACGCGCTGCCTGGGCGGCTGCTACCTGTTTGGCAGAAGGGACACACACACACACACACACACACACACACACACACACACAGGGGGGCACAGATGGTATGAATACCTGGTACATCTCATTTACAGAGAGGGACCGCTTTTGATGACCCCTTGCATTTTTTGAGGAAATGCAGGTCATCACACGCACACCAACAAAGAGCATTATACCTAACGGAAGTCACTCTGACCTAAGGAGCAGTACAGCGGTGTGAGTGAAAATACCTGGGTACATCTCATTTACAAAGAGGGACCGCTTTTGCTGACCCCTTGCATTTTTTGAGGAAATGCAGGTCATCACACGCACACCAACAAACAGCATTATACCTAACGAAGCCACTCTGACTCAAGGAGCAGTACAGCGGTGTGAGTGAAAAAATATTTCTTTAAGGTGAGCTGAGCTCCAGCTGCGAGGTACACAAGAAAAGTTTGCTCATACAAAGCACGGGCCTAAACAAAGCACGCAGAGCACGCATAGCAAGCACCTACACAAGAAGACTCATGTAGTTCCCTGTCCAACATGTCCGAAAACTGTTTGCTCGTCTAAAGCACGGCCCTACCTGCTGTGCGAGGCCGCTGAGTCCTAGGACTAGAAGCCGCTGTGCGGGCTGTCACTGCCGCGGCGGCTTCAGACGGCAGTGCTAACCGCGGCATGCCGCTGACTTTCAAATCAATTGCGGCCTGGACAGAAGCTTGGCTCGCGAGATCTGGCAGGCTCATGGCACTAAGGCTGGGAGCACCCATGGGTGTGTGAGCAGGGTACTGGCTGTGAGAAACGAGTGGCACATTCCAGGACGGGGTGTCGAGTGCGTTTCGTGCGTTGAGGGCCCCATCCATGGGTGGTGCTAAAGTGGGGAAGGAGGCACCGTGGGGAAGTGGAAGGGGGGACAGGGTGCTGGCATGGGGGCGGGGCTGTGCTTTGCATGACACACGCGCACCAACGAGGTTAGTGCTGGTGCTGAGGTGCTGGTTGAGCTCCGCTTTCAAATCCTGGGACACAAACAGTGGATGTGTCGGTGGACAAGCAAGTGCGGGTGGGTGGCCATGCATATACGCGGAGGGTGACGGCCGAGGGGTTTGCTGGTATGGAAGCCATGCAGCATGGATTTGGTAGGGTCACGCATGAAAGCGTAGCCGCACACACATATCACACACGCACACGCAAACACACACACATACGCCAAACAAACATTGCACACACACTCTCTCTCTGTGTCTCTCTCTCTCTCTCTCTGTGTGTGTGTCTCTCTCTCTCTCTCTCTGTGTGTGTGTCTCTCTCTCTCTCTCTCTCTCTCTCTCTCTCTCTCTCTCTCTCTACACACACACACACATATATATATATATATATTAAACAACTGGTGACCCCCGCGCCTGCATGCTCAGCCATGTTATAATCCTTATGTACGGATGCCCTGCACCATCTTGTCTGCAAGTAAACATGCTGAAACCAAGAGACACCTGTGGCTAACCCCACGGGGCTTTGGAGATGTGAATAGACTGATCAAAGCAGCTCCTACTCCTCCCTTTGCCACAAATTTTGTCTGGTATGTGAAGCGCATCACTGGGGTTGGCCAGCACCTTACAAACACACCTGTTGGTCTATACATGACCGTATGTATGTTAGCTTCTCTGCTAAAAACACCCTTGCGCACGTACAGTATAGTTTTGGCCGACCCTACACGTGACCCTGTTATTTTAATCATTTTTCATTACGAGGTTTGTGAGGTTTGCCTCGTTCTTGTAGGTTGAGCAGACACCCCAGGTCGTCTGCCACAGACAGTTAATTGCTACAGCCACCCCAGGTCGACTGCCACAGACAGTATACTGCTACAGACAGAGACAGTTGACTGCTACAGACAGTTGACAGCCACAGACAACTGTGACCCAAACCAAACTTAACTGCACGTGACTGTTGCTTCAATCCAATCCAATCCAATCCAATCCAATCCAGTCCAATCCAATCCACTCCACTCCACCCCAATCCAATCCAATCCACTCAAATCCAATCCAATCCACTCCAATCCAATCCAATCCACTCCAATCCAATCCACTCCAATCCAATCCAATTCAAATCAATCCACTCCAATCCAATCCACTCCAATCCACTCCAATCCAATCCAGTCCAATCCAATCCAAACTTAACTGCACGTGACTGTTGCCCCACCTGTAAAGCTTGTGGGTCACACCCAGGTGGCAGCACTAACTCCAGCTGCTGCCAGTTGCGAGGCTGCAGGCCTGCGTAGGCGGGGGCGGCCTCCACCACGGACTCAAATGGGTTTAATGGGTTGAAGCCAAATTTTGAGGCGTTCAGGTGGTGTACTGACGAGCGACCTGAGAGAAAGAGAGGCGGAGGGAGGCGGGAAAGATTACAAGGTGGATGCAAAAGCCAATCACTTTTGTGGGAGAGAACGTGTTGCGGTGGCAAACGGGAGAGGAAAAGGAGGGGGGAGGCGGGAAAGGTTAGGTGGTTGATGCAAAAGCCAACCACGTGTAAGAGGGAGCACGTTGGTGGCAAACGGGAGAGGGACAGGAGGAGGGAGGCAGGAAAGGAAAGCTAGCTGAGTTGTTGGGTTCATGAACGCATTTGCTGACACAAGAATAGGCGCCTGAGTGCAAACTATTGCGAGCCTGTACGGTGTATAGGCACAAGAGTAGGGTTGGCCAGAACCATAGTTACGGTGTATAAACGATAAATGAGGCAGGCGAATGAAATCACCAAATATACGGTCATATATCTTGTATAAACACAGTTCTGGCCTAACCTACACAAGAGCGTAAGATGGACATCAGATGGTCTCATTGGTAACACAACAATGTCTGTTTACACGGCTACGTGGCATTGCGTGTCTCACCCCTTAGGTGAATTTGCCATTCATTTCGCCTGCTTCAGTTCTACCTTTTTGTCGGTGCCTTTGGGTGGGTGAAGATTGCCGCTTATTGCTTCGGAGGGAGGACTGAAGGGTGTGCTCATCGTGCACCTGGGAGAGAAACATGTCTCAGGGAACTAACAGAGCATTTTTTTCCCAAGACCAGAGCAGATTACCGCCGCAAAAGAGCTCCAGTAATGTGCTGGACGCTAGCAGTTACAACACGTTTATCACAGCAAGTAAAAGGAACTCTGAATATGTTCAGGCAAGCACATGCGCACACTCTGGCCCTGTCCCCCAATGCACATACACGCACACACACACACACATTCACACACACGCACATGCACGTTTACACACACACGCACACATAGATGCACACACAATAACATAAACAAACATGCATACACACATACACACACACATATGCACACGCGCACACACACACACACACATACACACAATAGACGCAAGCACACGCACACACATACAAACGCGCTCACAAGCGCAAAACCACGCACATACACACGCACACGCACACACGCACACACATACACACACACAAACACACACATGCGTGCGTGCACACACATACTCAAATACACACAATCACACACACACACACACACGCGCACACACACACACACACACGCATAGATACACATGCGCACACATATAAGTGTGCACAAGAACACCAATTGCACTGGAACAGCGCCAGCACCTCCTACCTCAGTGCCACGGTTGTTGAGCCTCGGTGAATGTGCAACACTCTGCACGTTATCACCACCCTGGAGGTTACCGGTAACCGGGAAGAAGAACTTATCCAGCTCCTGAACCCTCTTACTCTCCTCCTGGGTGACAGGCATGATCGAGAACTACCTCAAACCTATATATATCACGGTTCCCATACTATTCGGTAAACTAATTATTAAGTAAACAGTGGTATCATTAACTAGGACCTGCTTCGAAGGCGAGCATCACATGGGTGTTACTAGTTACATTATACTAGTGTAGTTACTAGTGACAATATAAATCCTGTGAATTAAGCACAAACACATGGGTGCCTGTCATTCTGTGAGCAAGCCACAAGCTGAGGAGAAGGGTTTAAGCAAGACTAGCACTGAGGGGACAGACAACTTGCAGGAGCAGGTAAGGAAACAATGTGTGGCTGCCATGTTATCACAGAAGGTCGTTGAATTGCATGTACAGAAGCTCACATACAGAAGCTTACATTGGTACGCACAAAACAAAAACACTGATGCACACGCGCACGTGCACACGCACACACACACACACACACATTTATATACAATTATACGCACAAGCGCGCACGCACAAACACACACACACACACACACACACACACACA
>Ga0307963_1002488_pt1 | contig 14561 bp, 15 predicted proteins | sample OrgLakmetagen594_FD_201829 | JGI IMG/M metagenome (GOLD analysis project Ga0307963, IMG submission 201829) | Saline water microbial communities from Organic Lake, Antarctica - #594 | ecosystem: Environmental > Aquatic > Non-marine Saline and Alkaline > Saline | place: Antarctica: Organic Lake...
CCCACAGAAACACGTGGAGCCCAATTTTGCGCAGTCTTGGCATACAGATGATTTGGACAGGGAGTACAACAGAGCTCAAGCTCAGGTGAGTTAAAAGGGAAAGACGTAACGACACATGTTTTAATACCATGAAACTACAATGCGTATATTACTGAATGTCAGAAAGGCAGAAACACCACAAACACAAAGCACTAATAAACTCCTCCTGGTGCGAGGCCTAGCTTGCAAGGGGAGACTCCAGCAGTCATATTGGAAATGCTGAAACTGCGTAACTTTTATCAACAGAAATCTGCCTAGATCTAAAAATAGATCAGTCGCTGTGCGTACAAAATGACAGAATTTGACGCTTGTCTAGAGCACAAATACCCTAATTTGATGCATTTTCTGTTTTCCTTCAAAACTAGCAGCCACATCCTTTTGCTTCATTTGTCGCAAAGTTTGTTCCTAGCATCCTATTTTTAAATGCATATATGTTTTGAAGAGGAAGCAGCAAAATAGGGTTCACACTGCAGTCAAAGGACACGTCCACGATTGGCAACCAAAAACGGAGTGCGTAGGATCTACATAATAGTCATGAGATTATTGTTGCCAGTGCACTAAATCTAGGAACATGGTTAAATGCATAATTATTCTGGGCCTCATTCCTCCCCTGTTGTTCTTGCCTTGGATTGCAGTTGTAGCAGTGACGGCTGCACAGAAAAACTTCTGTGTTTGATGTCATATAAAAGTGTGCCTTAATTCCTTTGCAGGTGTGGTTGGGAGCTGCTCGCTCTGCTCTAGCGATGGGGGTAGGGCGGCGCTATATTTTAGGTGTTCCTCCAAAGAGAGGTGTTGCTCTCAATCGTAAGTTGCCTGGTAAGAGAGCCAACAGTGCTCCTGCCCGCAGATTGGGCTTAGAAAGCAGGTTGGGCTGCGGCAATGGAGTTGTGAAAAGGGGGGGTGAGTTGGAAAACGAGAGCGTAGCGGATCTAGCTGCTGTGCTGTTCCCAGAGGCTCACCAAAATCCACGCTTAAAAGATGCTAATTTTTAATGATGATAGGGGATTTGATAAATTCCGAGGCCACCTCCGGGGTGCCAATGTATTTGTCCTCACTTGTTGTAATGAAGGGAAGGGCTCAGTGGAGGGGTTGAAATGAAGATCAACATGTGATGGGGGGAAGCAAAACTGTATATAGGCGTAGTCGCATTTCCCCAAGGAAACGGATGATGGTGGCTAATATAAATAGGAATGTGCTCTTTCATTTTTATAAGAAGTGGTGGATATATCTTAGGGCTTGCTGTTTCGAAGAAGGGAATAGCATGCCCATGATGTTGGCGTGGCCTTTCCAGTACTGTTATCAACTCTCATTAGGAGCCGGTTTCAGGCCAAGCCTGCAACCCTCCTGATCCCCATTGATTTTTCCTTTCCTTTTTTGCGGTGGAGGAGCTTTAAGGTACTCGGTACCAAAGTGGCTCCTTTTCCTTAATTAGTGTGGGGAGTGGTTTTCACTGCCTGCATAGTTCTTCTTTTCTGTCTCCTTGGATGGTGCCTCTCTCTACTGGTATTTGACCTGTGCAGACCCCTGAAGGAAGCTTGACTTGGATGGTGGCATCCTCATAGAGATTTTTGACAGCATCTATGGCATCATTCGGGAAACCGAGGTCATACATTATCCAGAGCATGCGATCGTGGTCAGTGGTATTGAAAGCTGAGGTCAAATCCACAATAAGGGCATAGATGTCTTTGTGAAAGAGTTTGGCATCTTCTAGTGCCATAATCACGTTTTCAAGCTGGTGAATGGGTCTTTTTGTTGTGGAAGTCCACCATTTGTAGTTTGTGAGTAATGAATGTAGCCAAGGCTGGGGTTTGTTTCCTTTTTGCAATTTGGTTTCTGTAAGGACCATAATATAGGGGGTGTTGGCTATCATGTGCTTTAGGTCATGCTGGCTATTAGTGAAGACGCCTCTGACATTGAGGGTTAAGATTTTGAATGAGGAGAGGTATTTGGTCTCAGTTTGGTTGGAGGTCTGTGTAGCTGGTGAGGTATAGTGATGGTGGTTGATGATGTTTTGATACTGTTCGGGGCTGCTATTTTTGGGAATGGAGGACAGGGGAGAAGAGCCTTCATGTTGAAAGTGCACGCTTTCCGTTTGATGGGTGTGATCAGTAGTAGATTGGGGTGTGGGGAGGGTTTGAGGGATTGTGTGTATTGTGGTGGCAGGGGGAGGTGGTGTGTCATCAATGCTGATCACAGAATTGTCGACATACGTATCAGGATCAAAAGGTATGTTGCTGTCTGCTAGGTGTAAGACTGAGGCTGATCCTAGGTGGTCTCATATGCTGCCGCGTTCAAGGGTGATAATTCTGCCTTTTAGTATACTCCAATCGCTTGAGCTTGTAAGGGAGATGGGGCTTTCTTTTTCAGAATCAAGAATAGGGTCACTGCGTGGCCTTGAGTGCCATTGCTGGTTATTGCAAGGATGGCAGCTTCTTTAAAAGCGGCTTCGTTTAGGTGCTGGTTTGCGATATCTGCCGTGATCTCTCCTTCTTTGAATTCTTGGGATGGGGCATATCTCAGCATATAATATTTTCCGTTGTTCAAAGGAAGGTGGTGCAGAAAATGGTTGAGGAGGTTGCTGTTGAAGTTACCCATGTTTTTGGTGTAAAAGTGGTCTAGGGATTGGTTGTAAACTTTGCGCTGTTCAAGGTGTCTTCCATATTTTGAACGTGTGCGAGAACTTACTTGCCGGAGAAAATGTGCTCCCCTATGGCCATATTGAAAGAGTGGAATAGACAAAAAGCTTTCTCTTGTTTCTCCATGTAGGGTCGGGGACGAAGAGGAGTTTAGTTTTGTTCAGCACTGTTTATCGCTCCTTCTTCGGTGGCAGGTACGATGATATGGATGTTGAATCTCTGTATTAGGCAGCTATTATAGTCTTGGTTGGCCTTTAGAGTTATGTCCAGAGGCTTACTTTGAAGGGAGTTTAAAAGTTTCCAGGTGTTTTCGTGTTTTGTGATGGCAAAGCTGTGGTTTTGCCCTCGGCAAAGGAAGGAGTTGCAGCTATGGGTAGCTGTCAGGGTATTGAGGATTTTATCAAGGTTATTTGGGCATTGATTTGGTACTTTGTATATTTTTTGGAGGCTCAGGTCCTTTTAATACTAAGCCAGGCATCAACAGCATCATCACTAAATCCTTGGTTTTTGTTGTAAGTGGCTTTCCAACCAGTGGCACACTCTGAGTCTTCCAAGGCCTTATTTCTGTTAAAATCATGCAGCATGCTAGTGGTTAGCAGACATTCACCGCAGACGTTGGCTGTTGATGGCGTGGACCTGGCAGTTATGGCTGCCAAATTCTTGCTGCTCAAAATACAGGCCATCAACCACAGGCCTACTTTCATCATTTCATTACGTCAGGGGTCTGTGTGATAGGTGATTTCAGCCAACGGTACGGGGGTTGTGCTATAAGAAACAGGTACATTGGGTTCAGTCTTTCAAGCTGTCTCGCGGCCTGCCAGTTGCTTTCCTGGTGGGTGCTTTGGTGTGTAAGTGAATGAGAAAAGCTGCTTGCATGAAAGTATTAAGCGCATGTGCGTCCTTAAGAGGTGCCTCATCTTTCCTACGATGGGTCTTGCGTTTATTTCGTGAAGCAGAGATTGTACTATCATGTTCAGGCTTGCTTCTGCTAGAAAGTGCATATGAGAGGAGGAGAAGAATGCTGGCAGAGAGGAGGGCGTAAATGGCAACTTCGTCCATTACTTCATTATTCCGTTTGCGTCTGTTTTTTGTTCCCAGTCTTGGCAGTCTGAGAAACACACCAAACATGGGTCCTGAATTGAAGTCAGAGGCTGAACGATTCGAACGATTCGTCACTAAATAGTCTAATATATATATATATATATATATATATATGCTGAACAACGCCAGGAACTGGTAAACTCGCTCAGGTCCGTCATGTTCTGCCGCGCTGATTTGACGTACAAAGAAAAGCGTACTCCTCTTGCAATGATCATCTTTCTAACAGGTATACGGTGAAATGGTTACAATTTGGGGGAAATGCCCTGAGTAACCTGTCCCGTCTATTTGCCAGAAGCAAGGCGGCACCAACCACATGCTGCTGGGCTGCAGCCATCCCAAGGTAAGAAAAGAAATATGCAGTTTGTATAAAAAAAGGCGGTCCCATTATATCTAAAATGATAGCATGTAATATGCACAGGATGCACAATGTCTGGAGCAATCTATACTCCCTAGCAACGGAACAATATACAGAAGCTTCTCCACTTGTTTTAAGATGCAAGTGCAAAAGCAACGGCAAGACTAGGATGCAGTGCCGCCAACAGGAAGCAGGTTTTTTCAGTCTAACAAGCCTGGCATTGTTTAAGCTTGATGACATCATCAGTTGCCCCTTGTTGGCTGTGCACGTGCATTCAATTTTAACAGGAGCGTCGTCCTTCACCCCTGGCACCTACTATACACTTCAATCACTGTTGCGATTGACGATGCGAGACACAATGTCCTCTGCTTCAGGAGTCTCCTTAGAGCTCAGCCGGCTAAAGATGGTGCTGGACGTGCCGTCGGTGGTGCTAATCTCAAATGAGCCAGGCCTGCCATCGCCAGCTTCATTGCCCTCGACAACGATAGAGGGAAAAGCGTCTTCAATCGCATCAGCCACCTGCAATTGTGTTAGTATGTGTGTGTGTGTGTGAGTGTGTGTGTGTGTGTGTGTGTGTGTGTGTGTGTTAGTGTGTGTGTGTGGGTGTGTGTATGTCACACGTGTGTGTCAATCGCGTAGGCCACATGCTAACAAAATAGGACTGGACGCGGTATGGTGCAAAATGTCATGAGAAAGTTGATCAGAACAGACTGCTTTCAAGGGTAGACAGGTACCTCAGGAACCATGAATGACAGCAAGGCGTGACATGACCTTGCTTCATCTAACGGTCTGCTGTTTGCAATTCCTTGCCAACTTGGTTTTGCGCCGAGTTTATGTTCCGGAATACCATGAGCCATGAGCAAAAGTTTCGACCAGCACTGTTATTTCTTACAACAAAGAAGCCCTCTTGGCCCCCCCCGCTAGGCAAGCAAGAGAGGTGGAACAAATTCTTCTCATACCCTCATTGGTGGACTTTTTTGGGCTGGAGACCGACACCGGCTCTGCTATGCTGGTAACGCTTGATTTTGTTTTGCTCTGCATTGCTAGGCCTTAACATCTCTTAGCACCAAGTAACTCCTTTCAGACATCAAGTGACTTGAACCTACCTGGATGTACAGCTCAGTATCTTCGGGATCGTACTCAATCACCACGCGCTCTGTTCAGGCATGGTAGATGGGTAAGGGTGGGTGATAAGCACACCGTCCACGCATGCTTAAATGTAGAAAAGCAGCAGAAAAAGTGCGCCCAGCATTGAAGCTGGAAATAGAGAGGGGTTTAAGAAAAACAAACATCCACCAAACCTGGTGGAGCACGATCCAGGCCTGAGCGTCAGGCAAACAGCCGTGTGTGAGCGAAGCCCAGTGGCTGTTGTTGGCTCAGCAGTTGGGAAAGCCCGCTTTTGGGTAGAGCCTGAGCAAGCAAGGGCTGCCTCAAAGATGGCAGTCTGCTGTGCAAGGCACAAGAGGCAGAGCTGAAAGCCTGGCCTCCAGCTGCGTTTGCCGCCTCAACCAATGCATTGCCTGCCACATAGATTTAATTTCATAAACTTTTGCCTACAGGGCATGGGTTCTTGCACGTGTGTGTGTGTGAGTGTGTGTGTGTGTGTGTGTGTGTGTGTGTGTGTGTGTGTGTGAGAGTGTGTGCGTGTGTGTGTGATTGTGTGTGTGAGTGTGTGTGTATGTGCATGTGTGTGTGTATGTGTGCGTGTGTGCTGTGTGTGTACGCGTGCGTGTGTGCGTGTGTGTGTGTGTGTGTATGTGTGTGTGCGTGTGTGTGCGTGTTTGTGTGTGTGTATGTGTGTGCGTGTATGTGTGTTTGTATGTTAGTGTGTTTGTGTGTGTGTGTGTATGTGTGTGTGTGAGTACGTGTGTGTGCGTGTGTGTGTGTGTGTATGTGTGTGTGTGTGAGTACGTGTGTGTGCGTGTGTGTGTGTGTGTGTGTGAGTGTGAGAGAGAGAGAGAGAGAGAGTATGTGTGTAAGTATGTGTGTGTGTGCGTGTTTATGTGTATATGTACAAGCATATGTGTGTACATGTGCATGTGTGTGTGTGTGTGTTCGTGTGTGTGTGTGTGTGTGTGTGTGTGTGTGTTTGTGTGTGTGTGTGTGTGTGTGTGTGTGTGTGTGTGTTTGTGAACCTACTATCACGACAATTCAGCGACGCATGAATGCATTTCCCACCTTCAGCGAGGATGCTCACCCTTTGCAAGTGTGCAAGCAAGTTGGAACTCCCATTACCGAATGCTCGAGAGGCCGTTAATATCATTTTATTATGAATATACAAAATTTATTTCGATCCAGTGTAAATAGCAATTTAAGAGCCACATAAAGAGTCTAGTAATGCTGAAAGCTCTTCCTGATGTTTTAATGGAATGGAGGTCCCCTCCTCTGGCGCGTATTCTGACGCTATGAGGGCTTGCATCTGGCCGTGCGCCTCCGACACGCTGCTCTTGATGGGCTTGAACAGGATCACGTAGGTCTGAGGGTTGGGCATGTAGGCGCGCAGCTTGTTGATGGCGGCAGGCAGCGGTCCGGCCAGCGCCTCGTTCACCTTGGACACCATTTCAGCTACTTTAGCAGGCGTAGCAAAGGCCTGCAGAATAGGGTAAAGGCCATCCGTCATTTGTACATGTAGATTTTATAGTTGGTGATCTGATAATAAAATTCATTCACTGCAATCACAACTGGTGTTATCAAAGGATCGCTTCGGCACAACCCTTCCTAGTTCTGACCTACGTAATCACCGCCCCATAAGGACTGCTCACGTACACCATGCTACTGCTCCATAAATTAATCACCTGGAACCATTCTCACTTAATTACCACTCGACCACTCTCACCCACACTTTCAGCCCCTCTCACTTTCTCCGTACCACCACCCACCTAACCACACCCACACCCAACCACTGACACAGACACTCACTCTCACACTCACACTCACTAGACACACATTCGCTCCACCCACCATGCAAGCCCAACGCTGCTCACCTGGTCCCGTAGCGGCTTAGCAGCAGCGGGATTTGCTTGCGCCGCGACACGCACAGCCGTGACCTTTGTTAGAAAAGACAGCATGGGGTCCACAGCAACCTTGGTGGCTGCCATGATAAAGGACTCACACACAGCTTTAAGCCGCTTTTCCAGCTCCTTTTTGCTGTCCACCTGCATGTATACATTATTGTGTGCATTGTTTGTATGTCAACACACGCGCGAGCATGCACAATTTGCTACCTTCATATGATAAATCATTAGAGTGGCTGAATGTGCAAGTGCATTTCATGTCTATTGCCTAGATCCCAAGCATTACGAGTAGATCATTCTCTTGTTTATAGTCAATACCCGTTTTGTTGCGACGCAATTAGACAAGTTATTTGATGTACTTTGACATTAATCAATCACCCTCAATTATACATCCCCACAACCTAACCACCCAACAGCACACCCCCACAACCAACTGCACCTACCTGGTACGTCAGCACCCGAGGACCACCCGTGCCCAGCATCTTCATGACAGCGTTGTTCCCCATGGAGAACAGGCTGGCTTGGCCCCCTAGGATGTTGCGCATGTGGTCGCGCATGTGCGAGAAGTCGAGGTCAAAATCGGTGATGGAGAACTGCACGTTGAAGGGGGCGATGTGCTCGCGCAGGAAGAGGAGGTGCTTGATCATGAAGAGCTGCGCGTCCAGTGCGCCCACCTGTGCAGGCGCGTGTGTGTAGTTGTGGTTTGTGTGTTAGTGCTGCAGGTCAGCATGTATGTGCGGTAACCATGCGGTGACCATGCGGTAACCATGCAGTGACCATGCGGTAACAATGCGGTGATCATGCGGTGCTGCAGGTCAGCATGTATGTGCGGTAACCATGCGGTGGCCATGCAATAACCATGCGGTGACCATGCAGTGACCATGCGGTGACCATGCGGTGACCATGCGGTGACCATGCGGTGACCATGCGGTGACCATGCGGTGCTGCAGGTCAGCATGTATGTGCGGTAACCATGCGGTGGCCATGCGGTAACCATGCGGTGACCATGCAGTGACCATGCGGTGACCATGCGGTGACCATGCGGTGACCATGCGGTGACCATGCGGTGACCATGCGTGACCATGCGGTGACCATGCGGTGACCATGCGGTGACCATGCGGTGACCATGCGGTGACCATGCGGTGACCATGCGGTGACCATGCGGTGACCATGCGGTGACCATGCAATAACAATGCGGTGATCATGCGGTGCTGCAGGTCAGCATGCACGTGCGGTGACCATTCAGAGCTATGTGCTGGTCTGTGTGTACTTTTTGTGCATGGAATGATCACAAATACAGAAGTACATGCTTTCAGCCCCATATCAGTACAACACCGTCCTTATTGCGAGCAGCACCGCTCAAGGCACACACAGTACACACGGGCACGTGAATATATGTTTTGCATGCAGATATGTCATGCAACTATAGTGCAAGTTTGCTTCATCTTTGTATGTTCGCAAGGCGTGGCTGTATTTACACTCACATCCACTCACAACCAACCAACCACACACACAAGCGCACATACTTGCACATACGCACCTTGCGCGCCACCATTGTGCTGGCTTGCTGCACAGAGACAGTGCATGCAGACACCGCCTCCTGCGCTAACCCACTGAAGATCTGAGCATCCACAGCACGGTACAGCTTGGACAGGCACAGCAGCGTGGCTCTCAAGGGGGGGTACAGCTGGCTGTACACATCCTCCTCCTCCTCCTCCTATGCTCCAGGTTGTGCGTGTGGGAGAGCGTAGGGGTGTGTGTTTGCGTGGTATGTGTGCTGTGTACCAGGTTGTGCATGTGGGAGAGCGTAGGGGTGTGTGTTGTGTGGTGTGTGTGTGCAAACATATGTACGTGCGAGCACGTGTATGTATGCATATGTGAAAGGGCAGCGCATGAAGATGCCCCTACCTACCTACCTATGTACAGTCCTGTGTAAAACCCACTCTCTGCGCAGAAAGTGAAGCATGCAAGGCACCCACCAACCCTCGCGTACAAAGCCTGGACTGCACCTTCAAATCACATACACAACTGTCTGCGATGAAATCAGCACCGCATCCATACCCCTGATCAGCAAATTTGACACTAACGCGAACACACACTCGCTGTACCATAGGCTCAGACAGAGCTTCCCCTTGCTGAGGCAACAAAGCCTGCATCCACATTCACAATGAATGAATGCACATGCAAACACGCACCTGCTGTGCTTCAGACTCAGCCTGAGCTCCCCCTTGCTGAGGTAACAAAGCCCTGGCCTCTTCTGCCAAACCACCGTGTGCTGCTGCCCCTCCCCCTCCCTCTCCTGCTGATCAAAATCAACGCACGACGGGATTTAGCTCATCCTTGCTCACTCTCTAGAGTTATCATGTGTATGTGTGTGCTTGCAAGTTTGGATGCCTCATTGCACGCAAGTTTGTTTATATCAAACTGTGAACCTGTGCTTGCGTAATACCTCCTTACACACGCATAAGCAGGTGACTGAGCAGCCCTTTTTCTTGATTGATGTCAGGATTTGCTGCACTGTCTGCACAAGTTTTGGTTTCCTGGCCTTAGCAGCCGCTTATATGCTCATTTCATTTGTCTGTCAGTTTAACGACACTGCAGGCCTGCAAACAAACTGCGCCACAGAAACAAAGTTTGACCGAGTGGGGCTAGTAACACAGTGTAGGATGCGTATAAAAGTTAAGGACCGGAACGCGACTTTATGCATGCTAGGCATCAAACAAAAGGAAGCATTCGTGGGGATAGCATCAAACAAAAGGAAAGATTTGAGGGGATCATTTTCACACGCAAGGCGTTCAAGTGGGTTTTCAAGTGGGTTTTCTGGGTTTTAAGGGTTTGAACTCATGTGGGTTTTCGAGTGGCTTTTCATGTGGGTTTTCAAGGAAGGATATGAGGGGATAGCATCAAACAAAAGGAAGGATTTGAGGGGATCATTTTCACACACAAGGCGTTCAAGTGGATTGCTTGCGCGCACGCAAGGCGTTCAAGTGGGTTGCTTGCGCGCACGGTGGTGGGTGTGAGTGGTAAGTGCCCACTTTGCTTTGGCTTTGTATGTACAAGGCTGCGATGCTATCAATGCAATAAATCTGAATATGAGTTTCAGAACTTAAGAGCAGCGGAGACTTTTGACGTCACCCTGCTGATGTATACATTGCATAATATCAAAGAGCTGCTGCTCAATCCAAAGCTGCTGTTCCTGTGGGCTTGATGAACACCCACACTAGGACTCACCAACAGGTGGGGCTGCTACGCCAGGCTTGTGCTTGCTCTGGCTGAGCTTGGCAGGGTAGTCTATGTCCTGCATGCATTTTCAAGTGTACGCATGCGTATTTGCGCATGTGTGGGCGGGTGTGCATGCTCACGCGCGTGTGTACGTGCATGTGTGTGTGTTTGTGTGTGTGTGAGTGTGTGTGTGTGTGTACCTGTGTGTAAGTGAAAGCACATAGTCATACTATCACCCTATACTTTTTGAAGCTCACAGCAAGTATCAAATAATAAAATAAATGTAAGGCTTATAATAAAGCCTAGATGCCTTGACAGAAGCTCAGGTGCACAGATTGGCACACAACTTCGAACTCTCAAACAGACAGACAAATAGAAAACACACACGCATACACGTACACACCTGAGGCGAGGGGGCATAAGCAATGACGCACTCCTTGATAAATGCTTGGCATCGGTAGATAAGGCGCTCCTGAACATCTGCCAGAATACGCATCAGCATGGGGCGGAGGGCCTCTGCACCGCTGCCTCGCTTTGCCAGCTGATCACCCAACACCTGAAGAGGAAGTGTGTGTGTGTGTGTGTGTGTGTGTGTGTACATAAGTGTGTACATGTGTACGTGTATGCTGTGTGAGTGTAAATAAAAATTATGCAAGCAAGTTCAGGATGAGCCTCTGCATCCCTGACATGCTTTGCCAGGTGAGAGCCTAAAACCTGCATACCAATACATATATTGGATTTCTTCAGAGGCAGGCCTAGTGCACAATTGTGTGTGGGTTCCTATGCCAGCTGTTCACTCATTGCAGGCATCGCAACATTAGCGATTAGCTTTCCAAGATCTGTTTTAGGTGCTCCACAACTTGAAAGCAAAAGCACACATAAAGTGGTGCGCAGCGCGTTGCTTGAATGCCATGCTGGAGGTATTGGCTGTTTCACCACAAAGCAAAAAAGCAAACGCATCGCAACTGCACCTTTAACATCCATTGATGTGTACTGCTTGCCCACTTACAAACACATATACGTATTTAAACACACGCATTAACAAATCAAAAGTAAACATACCTCAATTGCACCTCAAAGGCCATTGCCTGGTTCTGCACACCCATACCATGTACACACACAGATACGTTTGCATACACACACGCACAAAAACACAGCAAATACTCATACGTGCACACCGCAAGCCTACAATGCACACCTAGCGTTCCAGCATGTCCACTTCCACACAAGTAATAAATAATTCAACACAATGCTCGACATGTGCATGCACCTATGCACGCACATGCCACACCACACCCCAAGCCCACGGCGCATCATGTTTTCAGTGGTCCACCAGCTCACTCTTGATCAGCATTCAATCTATTACACTCACTTGTCGCCCCTCACAAGTCATCACACGCCCACACTCCACGCACCTTGTGATTCAAAATGTCCACCAGCTCACTCTTGATCAGCATTCAATCTATTACACTCACTTGTCGCCCCTCACAAGTCATCACACGCCCACACTCCACGCACCTTGTGATTTAAAATGTCCACCAGATCACTCTTGATCAGCATTCAATCTATTACACTCACTTGTCGCCCCTCACAAGTCATCACACGCCCACACTCCACGCACCTTGTGATTCAAAATGTCCACCAGCTCACTCTTGATCAGCCTTTAATCTACTACACTCACTTGTCGCCCCTCACAAGTCATCACACGCCCACACTCCACGCACCTTGTGATTCAAAATGTCCACCAGCGCACTCTTGATCAGCCTTTAATCTATTACAATCACTTGTCGCCGCTCACAAGGCATCACACGCCCACACACCGCACACCTCGTGTTTCAAAATGTCCACCAGCTCACACAGCTCGTCTATGTCATGCAGCATTATGACTGCAGGCCGCAAGGCATCGTACAGCAACGTGCACAGCGGCTCACTTAAGGTCATCAGCCTGTGCACATTTGTGTGTGTGTGTGTGTGTGTGTGTGCGTGTGTGTGTTGTATGTGTGCGTCAGCATGCTGTCGGATTCGGTGCTGGCAACAATTTGAAGTTATATGTACAGCAAACTTCAGAGCAGCTCACTCAGGATTATCAGCCTGTACACAAACATGCAGTTTCAGTGCTGACTTTGTCCGTGCACTTGCAAGTTAAGAGATCTTGATTTGCACAACTTCAAACAGAGCAGCTGTCGAAGGATATCCCAGTTAGCCTGCAATGGTTTAGTTACATATGTGAGCTTTTTAAGTTGTAGTGTCTGTCACTAACCACGTTTTTGCCCATCTGCGCTGACCAATGGACCAGCAGCTCCCAGGCTGTACTACTGTACTACTGTACTACTTTCGCCCATCTCTGCTGACCAATGCACCAGCAGCATCTGTGCTGACCAATGCACCAGCAGCATCTGTGCTGACCAATGCACCAGCAGCATCTGTGCTGACCAATGCACCAGCAGCATATGTGCTGACCAATGGACCAGCAGCATCTGTGCTGACCAATGCACCAGCAGCTCCCAGGCTGTACTACTTGATTGGAAGTTCCTTATTTGAGGGTCGCGTAGCCGAGAATGATGTTGGGAAGTGTTCTAGGAGCAGTCTTTAGCAGCCTTGGGAACTCTTTGAAAGAAAACAAAGAGCGCAGTGGAGCAAAGCCAGTGCTCTGCTTCAATGAGGTGCCTTGGGCAAACACATACAGTATACGCTCGTGTCGATTTGTGGCACCAATTTATTTGATCCCAACCACTGGCGCATTGCCTGAGCAGCTCGCATTTGAACCAAACTGCGTTGTATAAACATCATACCACATTTTGCTTCACACCCACCAACATGCGGTTAAAAGAGGGCTTGACTCGACATTCAAAACCTTTCATGAATTGCTAAGCGCTGACAGGTATGCGGTTTGACTACAGGCGTTATCCTGGGTTTGGTCCCTATTTCTCCCCTGGTCCACAAAAGACATTCGAGTAACCAGACATTTAAGATAACATTCTACAGATGAACGCACACAAACGCACGCACGCACGCTCGTGACTGCATGGTCTACACACAAACAGGTGCAAGCACATGGAGGCGTGCGCTGCATAATGCAATCCTAAACCTTCCCTGTCTTCAAAGAATGATTATAAAAGTTGCTTCTGAACACAATTATTTGGTATCCAAAAAGGGTATGTAAAGGGCCATTTTGTGCACAGCATGCATCACACCCACACTCACGCTCATTCGCTATCACACACTCTCACACGACGCCACAGCATACTCTCACGCACCTTTCTGGCACATTGGATGCGGAGGGGAAGAACTGCTCAAACAGCTGCGCTTCCAGCTGACAGGTACGCAACAAGTGCTCGCAGCCGGCTCGTGTGAATGCAGGGAGCAGCATGTTGGCCTGTGAATGGATTGGGTGTGTGTGTGTGTGATTGCAGCAGCAGATCTGTGCAGCGTTGTGTTCTGCATAATGACCGTGGTGGAACAAAGGAGCAACTTAGTGTTGGGCATTGTGCAATCGCAGCATGGGTTTGCGCGTGCCCATGCAAGCGTGCGTGCTGCTCCAGCAGACACGCTGGCGTGGTTGCTCATGCCACACCTACAGTCTACTGCTGAGCGTTGAGCCATCAAGAGAGACACAAGCTGCAGGCGTGCATGTTGGTGCGTGTCAATGTGCTCATGCAGGCGTGAGAGCTGTAGGCACACGCTGGCGTAGCTTCGCGAGCCACACCTGGTCCAGGGCCAAGCGCTGAGCTAGCAAGGGAGACCCAAGCTGTCAATGTGCGGATGCAAGCGCAAGTGTTGCATGCACACGCTGGCATAAGCAGTCCTGCCGCACCTGGTCTAGGGCCAAGCGTTGAGCTATCAAGGGAGACACGAGCTGCAGGCGCGCTTGGCTGTACAAACTTTGGCACTCTGCCAGCAGGCGCTGATACTCGTTGCGCTGGCCTCTGGCCTCGATCTCCTTCAGCAAACCTGCAGAGTCGAGCAGCGTGCACATCTTTGATGTGTGTGTGTGTGACAATGTGCATGTTTGCCTATGTGTGTAAGCGCGCGTATGTGTGTATGTGTGTGTGTGTGAGCAAATGTTTGAAGGATGAGTGTGTGTGCCATGCGCCATACATATGAGACGCATACAATGTCCATATCCAAAAGAGATCCATAAGAGAAGGCCACGGCCTACTGTGTGCATAGTATGCGTCTCATATGTATGGCGCA
>Ga0307963_1002496_pt1 | contig 14536 bp, 8 predicted proteins | sample OrgLakmetagen594_FD_201829 | JGI IMG/M metagenome (GOLD analysis project Ga0307963, IMG submission 201829) | Saline water microbial communities from Organic Lake, Antarctica - #594 | ecosystem: Environmental > Aquatic > Non-marine Saline and Alkaline > Saline | place: Antarctica: Organic Lake...
ATGATCAATCCAGAGCATGGTTGAAAGGTGGTCCTCATCACGAAATTTCTTATGCTGGCACACTACGTGCTCCCTCCCCTGTCAACCCACAAGCTCTGCACTAACCGTACGTTTGTGCTGGGCGACGATAGGGTGTCACTCCGTGGATGGTTCGGAGCTAGAGGTCGCGGTGCACAGGCGCAGGGCTCTGGGATACGTACGTTCTCTGCACGCGAGTTTTCCGTCACACAAATCGCGTCAGTGGTCAATCGCGGACGTGGACTCTGTCCACAGGGGTTTATTGAAGAATGGTTTTAAGCCAGGGTCGAGTCTCTCTCGAGCAAAGGCTGGGAACTGCACTACAGACTGCAATTCTCCTGATACTCTCTCTCTCTCTTTCTCTGCTGTTTCTCAAATCCGACTTACATGAAACACTGACGTATACTATACCACACACACACTAGTCGGCTGCCGCGCCTCTCCTCCCCAGGGCTGGGACGTTTACTCAACCATTTGGCTGAGCATTGTGTAGTTTACTGAGCTAATTGAATACCGCAATATCAAAACCAGAAAATGCTATCTTCAATAAAGTGGCTTCCTAGCTTATTGCACGAGACAAGGCAAAACAACCTCAACTGAAAAACCAACTAACCAAATCACACGAATCGTCACTGCCAACAATTGGGCGTGACAACTCAGCCACAAAAGGCAACACTAGACCATCTGGTTAGTAAAAAGATATCTAAGATTTACATGGGACCTTCAGCCAGACTCTTGCTGAGGTAAGGTTACATCGCTATACATGCCTCAGGGGGCATCTGAGCGGAAGCTTAGAAGCCTGTAAACACACCTAGCTAATAAACAAAAGGGGAAACGTCTTAGAGAAAAGAGAGATGAGGTGGAATTGTCGACACATTTTCGATTGCAAGGTTTTAAAAAGTGTCATGCTAAACTAGTTGCATGGACAAATCGTGTGAGCTTCCCTGGTTCTCCAAGGTGCGTTGCTTGAGCCGTCGCTTCCTTCTTCTCTCACGTCGAGAGAGGGGGAGGAGTCGATAAACAGCCACACCTTCACGGGGGGGGGGGCTTGGTGGATATGGCTTATACTTGCATTTCCATGCTTAGGTTGGTACTATAATTTGTCGTGACAAGACTGTTTGGCTGATCGGTGACTGGTCCTCGCCTTTTTTTTAATTTCAAGGAGTACAAAAGCAACGGGCTGAGGGCACGTCTAGCTACACTAGAACCTCGAGGCACTCAACACAAATTCCAGGGAAGCTAAGAGTTAGCCAGGTTAAAAGCAGCTAAGGCATTGCGATGACTGGTGCGCCAACTCCAACACAACCTAAAGAGAGTTCCCCTACAGAAAACGCAGCTGCACCAACACGTCACTCAGCATTACGAACCCATACTAGGGAGACAAGAAAGGAGAACAGTCACTGTCAAAAAGCCTCGCGTTATCAACGCGCTTCTGAACTTCAGAAACGCGTTTCTGAACTCTCGCGCTCTGCACGCTAACAACGGCTGCTGAACGCGCGTTTTTGAGTCAAAAACGCGCGCTTTCGGGCACTGCAACCGCGTTTATGAGTGTGATGAGCGCGTTTCTATGAATAGAATCGGCATTTTAATGGGTTAAGCAGCGTGTTTGTAACATGCATAAGTAAAGTACAATTTACTTATCGCTCATTATTCATCCGGTTAACCATTTTGAGCCACTACGCTACATTTGGCATCGAAGCCGAGGTTCTCGGTTCGAGTCCTCAGGCCCGCAAAAACGTTGTTTTTGCGCACGCTTTACACTTCGCCGCATAACCTCCAAGTGGACTCCGTCTTAAATCAAAAGCCTCTATCATGTAAAAACCGTACAGGTTTAGGGAGTTGTGATATGCTTACGAGGACGCAAGCACTTGAGGGTGGGGCGAATGTAACATGCATAAGTAAAGTACAATTTACTTATCGCTCATTTTCATCCGGTTAACCATTTTGGGCCACTACGCTACAGTGTTTGTGGCGCGGGAAAAGCCAGCTGCTTCGATGGCTCTCTCTCCGGCCCCACGCCAGCCCCCTGCACGCACACCTGCAGCAATTGACACGGCATGCTCATAGCGTCCATGCTGTAGGAGATAGCGCAGAGCAGGAGGGAGCATAGGATCAGAAGAGGTGGAGAGGAGGAGAAAGCTGAAAATTTGCTCTCAAGAGAGCAACTGGAGGAGGCCCACCGGGGCTGTGCTCCTGCTCCTCTCTGTGTGCAAAGCAACAAGCAGTCAGTGCGCAACATGGCAGGAGGGGCAAGGAAGGAGATCAGGAGAAGAGGGGGAATGCGCACTGCATGTTTGCAGTTACACAAACCACACGGCAGGGCCTCACAGCAATGCCCATAGGAGCGGCCTGGTGGTGATATTCGCAAATCCAGGAAGGAGGGAGTGGAGAGGGAGTGGAGAGGGAGTGAAAAGGGAGCGGTGGCAAGCCGGTCAACACTGAATTAAAGCGTGCACAACACATCTCCTGCTGAGACACAGGGAAGAATCATTGATTCTAATTATTTATAAATTTCAATGTCTCTGTGCGCGATAACAGTGGTGTATTTCAAAAATGCGAAGTGTTGAATAAATGATTCTGAGCTTTCCTTTTCCCTCTCATCAAGCACAGCATCACCCTGACGAGGATTGGATTCCTGTTGCCTGGTTGACTGGTTTGGCTGAAAAGATATGTGACGTGTGGCTGCCTGTTGTTCCTAACCTCCCCCGAATTCCAATTCCGCTTATGAACACGTTTTTCCCGTTTTTCCCGGCGCTTATAAGCCTCAGAAGCGCGCTTATGAGCGCTTATGGGACTCATAAGCGCGCTTGGAAACAACACCGCTTTTGGCGCTTATGAACACGTTTTTCCCGTTTTTCCCGTTTTTCCCGGCGCTTATAAGCCTCAGAAGCGCGCTTATTGTCATCATAAACGCGCTTCTGGGGATTGAATGCGCAGACAGGTACAAACTGCCTCCTGCTTTGTTTTGGAGGCTGCAAGCACATTCTTGGGACAACACTTCTGCAGTTCTAGCGGCAGGACTGGGAAACAAGCCTTTTAAAAATTGAGTTATGTTCATCATAAGCGCGTTTCCGAACAGCAGAAACGCGCTTCTGAATTTCAGAAACGCGATGAAGATGCGCTTCCCGGATTCCGCCCCAAACAGCCCCTTTCTGATCCCGATTAAATAAATCATATTTAAACACGCCCAAAACAAGCCATCGTCGCCAAAACAAAGGCCTTACAGGACCGTTTGGAATGCCTCAAAATGTTCGCGTTCACGCTTCTGGTTCAGAAACGCGTTTTTAAGCTCAGAAACGCGTTGATAACGCGAGGCTTTTTGACAGTGAGTGAGCTAAAGGTTTAGATAACAAGAGTCGGGCTGTTCTACTGAGAGCCGAGAGCAAGGGGAAGCAGGCTAACCTATACCTAGATCAAAGCAGCAGACACGCTACGAAGGGAGCTGCAGTGAAACAGCTATGGAGCCGTTTGGCCTAGCATACACAAAGGGGTGATCCTGGCCTAGGTCAGAGAAACTGGAGGCACTACCTTGGCAGGCTACAAAATCCTTTAAGGCTGCGAGGAGAAGGTCAGCTGCCCTATATTCTACATCTGCAGGCACTAAGCCTGCCCTGGCTAGCATGCTCTAAACATCAAGCTCCTAGCTCTTTACATGCATGGCAGTTAGGGCAGCTAGGCACACAGCATACCACACTTCTTTCCTCACTGTTTGGCATGGCTGCACTAGCAGCCACACATGCTGTGGTAGCAGTTGCACCCCCTCTGGGGAGTTGTGTTTTATGGCTCGTCTGATGGCTGAAGCTCCTGTGCAAGTCCAGAAGAAGTGCTCCCGTAGCTGCAGTGCCTGTGTATAACGTGATGAGGCGGCTGCGTGTTGCCAGCCACACGGGCAAGTTGTCCCCCGCTTCATGTGCCAACCGTGGCCCCCTGCTCCCACCACACCATGCTTATTCTCCCATGGGAGCCTCCATACCTGGCGTACTTGCGCTGGGAGCACCTCTGCTATGGCCAGGGCTGTGGGGCGCGGGTCTTCCTGCAGCTGGGTGAGGGCGGCTAGGATAACAGCTGACTCTGCGCATTGCTGCCAGGCTTCCATCCTGGCTGTTTGGCTTGGCTGCATGAGGATATTTGTCGCTGTACGCACTATAAAGGTGGGGGAGCTGAGGCTAAGTGGACTTGGTGCTGGCTTTAATTCGGTGTTGCTGGCCTTGATGGGGCTGCTGCTGAGGGGAGGTGTGGGGCAGCCGCTTTGTATGGTTTAGAGTCAATAAACCTTAGACACAAAGGCAAAAATGTGTTGTGTTGCAAGAGGAGATCATAAACCATCAGGGCATTGACTTGCTGTCGAAATTAAGGTTGCTCTACCAAAAAAATCTTCACGTTAAAAGACTCCAGGACAAACAGAAATAATCATTTTTTAAAGAGGCCTTTTGTAGGTGGTACAACCCAATCAAGATCATCCCTTAAGGCCCTTGTGTAAGTAATGTGATACTCTTCATAAGAAGCACCAAAGCCATAAATTGCTTATGTGCAAGACACATACACTCTTCACTCTTCATAGAATGCGCTGAGGCCTTGTAAGTACCCAGTACTTTCTACAGCTCCCAAGACTGAGTTGGTAGCATATCGACAACTCCTTTCTTATGCAGCTTGCGCAAATTCCGCACAAACGGTGAGCCACGCCGCAGTTTCAGATTCACTGGATTGTTTTCCTGCATTTATGGTTGAGCAAGAAAAACAATGTAACGACGTAGGTTTTGTAAAAGAGTAGGCTTGTCATGCATCATGAAGGGAGACCTCAAAGGCATTTCATTGTGTGCAAAGACATGTGCCATCCTTACACTGAAAAAAGAAATTGCGCTAACGCGATTGGTACTTCTTAGCCCAAAACTCTACAAGCATTATATAATGTACCCGTGACCTGCAACAGCTGTAGACACAGAGTCAGTTCAAAGTGCAACATTTAACCAGCAGGTTATTAAACGATGCTTTGGTATTTGTGTGCCCTGAGAAGAACAGCTCCCAAGAGCTCAGTGGTCAATAAGCCAGTTCTTTGTTGCCTGACAGAAGCGGTGTCTGTCTTCTTAACCTGTACCCTAGTGGTGCATACCAATATATGATACACAAACAAGCGGCCCTGAAAGCCTGGCGGTCAAGCTACGTCTTTGCTGCCTGGTGGCAACCTGCTTTCGTGTAACTTAGCAATGGTTGAATTGTTGCTTGTGCACAGCATTGTTTGAAATGTTGCTTGTGTGTGTGTGTGCGTTTGTATGTGTGACATTGTTTAAATTGTTGCTTGTGCACAACAATACGTGAATTTCAGAGAAGCGGGCATTTTTGCACTGCGGAGGACACACACACACACACATACACACACGCATTGCACCTGTGGAGGACACACAGACACACACACACACACACACACACACACACACACTCAAACACACACACACACGCATTGCACCTGCGGAGGACCGATAAAGAAAAGGTTCAGCTGGGCCCGAGTTGCTGCCACGCAGACCAGACGTATCTCTTCTAATTTGTTTGCAGGAACGAAGCCTTTTGCCTGGCGCCACGTCCTTGTTCTTGACAACAAAGGGGATGATTCCATCTTCAAACCTGTTTACGTGTCACGTGCACATTTTTACGCGAAAGCACGCAGGGAAGCTCAAAGAAAGGTAGAGGACGCTTCTCGGTAGGGTTTAATCACCAGCAGGTTAAAGGAAAAGAGCGCTTATGAGTCAGCCAACACCTAAAAGCCCATCACAGCCAACAGATAATAAAAGCAAGTGGATTGCGTGCAGACACGCCCATGCCCACACCTTTGGCAAATACGGCAATTGCTATTCTGTACACGCTGTTGTTCTACCATTGAAGGCGTCAAGGGGCACAAACTCCATAAGTCTATAATTAAGCTGTTCTTGATTTAGAAATCCAACTCTAGACCTGAAACTAAGTTGTTGATCATTTCTTTACAAATGGTGCCATTAATTCGAACTAATTGGGCTTATATCCCTCCCCAGAGGACGTTGTGCCTTCAATGCAAGCTCAAGACCTGATCACGCAAATCCCACACGGCTACAGAAGTCGAGAGCTCAAAAACTTGCAAACTTAACGCTTGCAGTCTACAGAAGTAGAGAGCGCAAAACTCGCAATCTTTGGTGAATGATTGGGGGCTCGCCTACACAGCATCACCGCACAGCATCAGCAGCTTACCTCTCACAGCATCAGCAGCTTACCTCTCACAGCATCAGCAGCTCACCTGCATCAGTAGCTTACCTCTCACAGCATCACCACACAGCATCCGTAGCTCACCTCTCACAGCATCAGCGGCTCACCTGCACAGCATCACCGTGCGGAACTCTTGTCCCTGCAATTCATGGTCATGACAGGAACTGTGAGTGTGGGTAGCTGCCCTGAAACCTTTAAAGTCGTTTGAGATCACAGGCCGGACCCCTTAGGGGTGACAGAAGATATCACTGTGCCGGTGTTCCGTCCTATGCGTTCCTTCCTTTGTAGAGGTCACCCCTCTTTTTATCAACACGTGAGTATGAATGACGCTTCAGGGTGGCTGTCAAAAAGTGGCCTACATTACAGGCAGTCACGCAATTAGAGTCCAGACATCAATGGCGCTTATAATATTAGGCCTATGCTAATCATCGTCAGGAACCAAATCCAAACCAAGCCTGCAACCCTCCTGATCCCCAATGGATCATTTTTCAAATCACATTTGTTTTTTCTGCGATGGAGGAGTTTTTACGGTACACATCACCCAAGTGGGTCCTTCTCCTTGATTCAGTGAGGAGTGGTTTTTTACTGCCTGCGTAATTTATTTTCCTCTTTTGCTTTTCTATGCTTTCATGAGCATCTGCATCATTTTCCCAAGCAGGCACACACAAAGAGGCATGAAAGCGCCTTGCCTTTGCTTTGTGGATGGTCATGAGGCGCACACGATTGCCCGGTTCCTCAGCTTCCCTCTCTCCAGCCAGTGCAGTAGTTTAATCCTTGCCAGAAATCTATGCAGATTGGAGAGGTCCTCATCATCATCACCACCTGTAGAGTCGTTGTATGCAACACGCGAACAAACAGTAAAAACATTACAGATCATGTGCAGTCCAAGCAAAACAGAAATCTGTGCAGATCAGAGAAGTCATCAACACCACTACCTGTAGAGCCATTGTGTGCAACATGCGAACAAACAATAAAAAACATCACAGATAATGTGCAGTCCAAGCAGAACAGGAATCCGTGCAGATCAGAGAGGTCTTCGTCATCATCGCCTGTAGGGCCGTTGTATGCAAAACACGAACATACCGTAATAACATTACAGTTCTATTTCGCTTGCATCATCAGATGCATAGGGCTCTGTCATTATTACCAAGGAGACACAACAACTCAGAGAAACCGGAGAGAAACGGGAGAAAACTAAAGACTAAAATTTAGAAGAGGTGAGGGAGGGGGGAAAGTATGCTAAACAGAGAGTTGTGTTCTCCAAGGAATAAAAAGAATGGAGAAGGGAAGCAGAAATTGTAGAAAACCAGAAAGTGATAACATCTCACTTTATGCTACACTTCAAGAACCTGAGTTTAGGTGTTTCACACTGAACTCATAAGTTCCAGCATTGCCTTGTTGATGAGATGCAGGTATGTATCTGTATAAGGTTTACAAGGTTTACAAAGGGGATAACCGGCAGCCATATATGTTAGGCCGATGGGCTTTTTTTGCTAGTCCCAGCCAGTGCAAATTTGTATCTATCAGGTACGTATGGATGAAGACAAAATTTACATCGCTCACACCTGCCAAGGGCTGTCTGCTGAAAGCCCGCACAAACCATAGCCTAGCCATATCAAGTCGACATGGCTTATTAAACTTGAGATGAGTGCTGAGCAAGGAGGTGTGTACAATTTGCAAGCTAGCAAGGTAAAGGAGGTGTCGAGGAGGGAGGCTGGGCAAATGGAACACCACGAAACCGCAAGCTTGACATGCTAACGTGACATGGGAACAGGCGTCGGTTCCCCAGATCATCACCTCACCAATTCACTACACACCTTGCCCTGTAAACAGGACGTAAATGCTCCGCAATTTCAGCTGCTGAAACTACTGAAAGGATAAAGTGGGAATTTATTCACTGTTGGCGACACAGACCAGGCAATTTTTGGCTGGTGAGTGCAACATTTGAGCTGCATGCGCCGTAGGGTGGCCATCACTAAGATAAATAGTATCTGGTATTCTCAGGTTGGCCAGAAGCATACAGGTTGTTTCAACAAGAAAATGAACGTACATATGGTCATTTACGGCGGATATAAATAGTTTTGACAACCCTACATATTTTTAAGTTTGAGCTGTGTGCACCGTAGCTTTGGTCACCACCAACCAAGAGCCATGTGCTATTGTGCCCTTTTTTGAGAAGGGAAATGTCAATGGTGTCGTTGAATTTTAGCCAGGACCTAAATTCTTGTGTATGGTTGACTACACTCAAGCGTGATGATGAGATGTGAAGTGGCCTGTATATCGTGTGGCCTGCCACGATGGTTATGACGTGCCATGACCCAGTATTTGCACATAGGGTAGGACAGCAATAATAAGTAGGGTTGGCCTAATTAAATATATATATGCGGTGTACATATGGTATTTTCGGTAGCTTAGTCATCAAATATACGGTCATATACGCATTTACGTTGTACGTCTATAAAAGCCAAATCCAAGCCCCTACATTATAGGTCCCACCACATTGACTGTTTTGAGGCTGCATTGCGTTGTTGAAAACTTGACCATAGTACCGCATTGACTGCATGGGTCGCAGCATGCCTTGTTACGGCTGACCAGAACTATATGTTACAATGTATATACAGTATGTTATAATGTATTTACAGTATATGTTACAATGTATATACAGTATATGTTACAATGTATATACAGTATTTGTTACAATGTATACACAGTATATTTGACAGGGATGTCAGGTCATTTACAGCGTATGTATGCGATTCTGGCCAACCCTATCTATTATTGCTGACCTCTTTTGTAATTGGATACTGGAAAAATCCTTTTTTCGTGCTCGCATCTCCCTAGGAGGGGCACCAATCCATAATTAATAGAAAGAGGTTCTGTGCTACAGTTCGCTATAGGCTTTGTCATTACACCAAGCTGCCGTGGAGGGAGATCAAAACCAAAGACACGCTAGAACCAAAAATGGGCTGCAGGCCCTCATAAAAGCAAAACTACGCAAAGAAGCAAGCGGCAAGTCCATAAGTCAAATTCAAGCGAGCTCAGATGGGAACGCCCACAAGTCAAAGCACAAGCTGAGGGGGGGGGGCGGGAAAAACAACCCGAGCAAAAGCAAGGCATAAAAAGAATGCCTAAAATGAGAGTACACAGCACTTAATGCAAAGTGCCTGCCAAATCTCAGCCTACGTTCACTATGCAAGAACTCCAGTTCTACAGCTGAAGCAGAGAACTGATGATTTTCAAAGAGGAATGGCCGGATCATGTATCAAGAACCCACCCACTTAATTACAGGTAAAATTATGCTGGATGGCACAGAGGCACAATAACAAGCACATGTTGACGTGTACAAGTTTCTGCTTAGAATTTGCCTGCTAATGAGACGGGTGCACATTCAACGATCATTTACGTACATGCCCTTGGAATTGCTGTAGATGAAGCTGGACTGCTCTTCACAAAGCAATGCAAGCAAGCAAGCAATGCGAGTAAGCAAACAAGCATGAACTGTATGTGTCAGGTGGAGGGGAAGGTGAGAGATGGAAGGTGGGGCATGTCCTTAACGTCAGAAGCATGTCGGATCTAGATAGACATGAAAAGTTAAATTTGATAATGCGTTAAAGTAAAGTACACTATTTCTGTTTTTGCATGTGGGCGTTCACGGTGTTGATTATAAAATGATACGATTCCTGCGACATCCTTTGCGAGAAAGGATCGTCCCCGCTCGCCTGTGCGGGAGCACGGCCGAGGCTGTGCCGGAAGACTCCTTCAGAGAATGGGCGTGAGTAGTTGCTGCATGTAGTTATGGCATGTTTGGGGTGCTCCCAATTGGATGCTGGACTTCCAAGGACTTCGTGCTTGCAATGGCTTGCATAGGTGTGTATTGGTGCGCGCGTTCTGACCTGTTTTCCTCATGTTCCTGATGCAGGTGGACAGCCCATCACAGGTAGTCAGCACTTGCGCAAACGTCAGCAGTGACATGATAGGATGACCCGTCGCGAAGCTGCAAGCCGAAACGCCTTATGTACATTGCGTATTACCTTAAGACCTAGGGTAGACCAAGACCCCCAAGTCAGCGCATTAGATGAAATAAGAGTGAAGCTGTGAAGACAGGCTCGTTCTTTATCTACTCTGGCCAGTAGCCGAATACGAGAAGGTTCCATGGCCAGGCAGTTGGCAACGTAATGAATCATCATGCTCCGCAGGTCCTTCATGAAGTCGTGGGCACTGTGCGCAGTTGCCTACATATGCCTCCTCCTACGGTGAGTATCAAAATCTAAACTAGAATGCCACGCAGGCATTTCGTTATTTCCAGGACATGGAAATTTCTGACCTTAATGACCATGGTTTCCATGTCTGTTCCCTCCTTCTCTGCTTAAAATACCTGCTTTGAGCAATTTGACAATGCCTTGCAACACAATTTGTCGTCCGCACAGGGACATGGAGGGGTTTTATCAGCAAATTGCCGGGTCAATGATGGGGGTGACTGCCGTGTCCATGGCCGCTATTTCGTTCAATGTTATGCCTTTCATGAAGACCTCGCAGCAACAATACTGGGTAAGGGGTCTGATTTGCGATGTCTAAACTTATGTTTCTAAGAATGAGGTTGTGCATACAAGCAAAAAAGGTGTTTCTCCTTCGAGGAAGCCTGAACCACACGACTCAAAGGGCGCCCCTCCCCCAACCAGCTGCTTTGCCAAAGTCCCTCCTCTCTAGTTAACAATTGCTCAGAATAGTTCCTTGCATTTAATTGTCACGACTTGTTTTGTAGAACCCATCTTCAAGGTGTAGTTAAGTATGCAGGTCTAGATTAAAATGTTGGAAGATGTGTGGCCTCCAATACAAGGCGTACATAGGGACGCAAGTAACCTTGCAAATCTTTCTGCTGCTTTGCAATTGTTGTCATATCACACATAACAGAAACTCTCACATGCATTTGCAGGCTCGCAACGCCATCATAACATTCTCAGTGCTTCAAATTTCGCTGACGTGGATCATAACATTCGATAGCCTTTACCCTGGAGATTCATTGGTAAGCTCCTACGCTTTGACTGAGTTATTGCTTTGCCTGCTTTATTATGAGAGCAGCTCTTGCTTTGCTTCAGTGCCCATCATGTCTCGCCTTGCAAGATCCACAGCAACCTTAAAATTAACACAGACACATGCACAAACTTACTTGTGTCGCAGATCCTCGTGTGCACCTATTGGCTCGATACAATAACCAATTGCTTGGTCACCGTACCTAACCTGGTGGGTAACCGTACACTAAAGAAACCGTCATATCGCTGTTGTATCTACTGCGACCATAGGGGGACATTATGTCTTTCCAGACTCATCACATGTTCACAGTTTCACAGTTTCACAGTTCACAGCTTCATTGCCCAGTTTCACAGTTGCCCAGTCACACAGTTTCACAGTTCACAGCTTCATTGCCCAGGTCGGCAGCTTTAGCATTGCTCAATAGATATGTGATGAAGCGTCGTGCCTGTTATTAAATCAGAAACAGAGGTTGGGAGATGCAATGCAGTCAACTTTGCTGCACAATCGACCTCTTTTTCAAGCAATAAAAAAGTTGGAAGGTGCAAGTCAGTCACAATCCTATAACGTATTGCAGCCTACAAAGCCTATGCCACGTTTTACAAATGATTAGGGTTGGCCAGAACCATACATTTTAAGGCATATGCGGTGTATATACGGTATCTTGGGCAGGGAAATCACCATACATACGGTCATACGTCTTTTTTTACTTGGTTTGTTTTGAGGTTTACCTCATTCTCATAGGTTGAGCAGCCATTCCAGGTTGAATGCCTTTGTAATCCAAACTAAACCTATACGGTCATATACGGTGCAGAAATACGGTTCTGGCCAACCCTACAAATGATGCATTCCGACAGAACACTCCCTGAGTGTATACAAGTCACTCAGTACATGTGGCATAGAGTGTTAAGAAATGAGTGCAACTGAGTTTAGGTGCAAGACTTGACCTAGGTTTGTGTTGTGCAGCAGTAAGTGGTTTTGGGTGAGGAATGAACACTGACTGCTCTACATGTTGGAGCCAAACATTAAAAGTGTACTGGCTGCTCTGAATTGGAGGAGCCAAGCACGAAGTTCCTTTGCCAACAGAGATGCCAAACTCCAAATAAATGGGCCAATGTGTTAAAATGTGGTCCAGGTGCACAGGTCAAGCAACACAGCAGTTGCAGACAGCATCTGCTTCTCAGCCACTGTATGTGTACCGGTAGATGCGCCTGAGCTTGTGGGCTGGCAAGAAAGAAAGGCTGCAGCCCATGCCACAGAGGAAGGGCAGCAAGGACAGCTGCAAGTTTTGGGAACCGCACGTGGTATGTGCCTGCCTGTCAAGGTCACCCAGCAGCCAGTTCCGTGTCAAAAACCAGGCAGCTCAGCTGGGCTTAGCAGGGTCACTCATGAGGAACGCTTCATTCAGGTGTGCGCAGTTTGGAGGCATTGTTTTCACCATGAGGTGTGGCAAAACACGATTGAATGGTATCCTAGATAGCACCCTCCTCCTCCTCGTCCTCCTCCTTCATCACATACCATTTTAAAGCAGCTACGTACTCCGAGGGGGTTACGTTGACTAGAAACATCAAGTTAAAGTTATCAACCAGCGCTCATACTAGCCAGTGGCCCAGCAAATGCAATCTTAAAGTGTGTCATTCTATTTATGGTATTACGACAAGTTTGGTTTTGAACGCTTTCTGTAAATCTTAGACCTTAAAATTTCAGATTGCAAGCTGATCGTCACAGATACGCCTGCGGGTGCATGATTTTGGAACTTCAGTGAGCACTTCTTCGTGATCATAAACAACACATTAAGTTACTAACAAATGTTTCCTTCAGGATATGTACAAGCTATTTGTAAAGAACGAATCATACAAGCAAGTTGTAGAGAATGAATGGTGCAAGCTAGTTGTAAAGAATTGAATCTTAGTTGTAAAGAATGAATCGTACAAGCTAGTGGTAAAGAAAAAGCCGTACAAACTACTGTTTGACCATGGCCATTCCAACTGTGCAGGTGTGCATGTCCGTACCACCTGACCTGCTCACACCTGACAGCTGTTTCAACTTGAAGCTTGAGCTGGCCAATGCAAGCACGCAGCTGTGCAGCCGCAGCATCCTGTTGATGGGCAGCCAGTATACTGAGGAGGTACAGGAGCTAAAAGCTTGGGCACTGCCACCCCGCACTCCAGATCAGATTTCCACCTTTTTGGACGACCTTGCAGAGTATCTGTCGTTCCAGAGCCTCGTCTCTTCTTCTCAGGCCAGCAGCTCAGATACGGGAAGCAGTAGCGGGTTTGGGCAAGGCCTGTTGCCAGTGCTTAAAGCAGAGGCACAGCGGTCAGAGATGAAGCAAATGATGGCAGAGGTGTGTTCTTGGTGTGTGTGCGTCTGCTGAGGGTCTGTCTGCCTGCAATGCTTATCAATCTGTCGTTAAGTGCTTGTGGTACTTTATATGATTAGTGCTGCGTGTTGACTGTTTTGTTTGCCATTAAACGCGTTTGTGGTACCTTGGATGGTGGCGCTGCGGAGTGTTTGGCGTTCATACTAGGTTTTGATTGACAACAGTTCCATCAGAATCTCAGAAAACATACTGTACAGCCACTCTCTTGACCCCACCGACATGGGTTTCCTGCATTGTGTCTTCTTGCTAGACACCAGTGTTTCTGTTAAGGCGACATACCATGTCGATCAACATTGAAAAATGGATTTCGACTTCTGGAATCGACATGAAACCGAAATTCTGGGGGTGTCGACAAGCCCTTGTGTAAGACAGTTCTTGGCCCTTTCGGCCCTTGCAGGGCCATCAAAGGCCCTCATACACCACAAATTCCAAAACTTACACACAAACATAGGTATACATGAACACACACGGGCCGCACACACATAGGCATATGCGTAGGGTTGGCCAGGACCGTATATATATACGCCGTATATGACCGTACTTTGTGTGTTTTCCCTGCCAAAAATACCGTATATACACCGTATATATATGGTTCTGGCCAACCCTACATATGCGCACAGGCACACACATGACCACACATACGCACGCACACACAGGTATGCACACATGTACGCACCTAGACACTACTGTGCCGTTTGCCGCAGGTGGGTTTGGAGCTTCTGCAGCATGCGGTGGGTTTGGGCATGGTGGCATTGGCTGATCAAATTCTGGCTGGTCTGCTAGCCAAGCCCCTCAGCATTCAGTTCGACGCCCTGGCACGTGGTCAGCTGCCACACATCTCACAGCCTGAGCAAGGCAGCGCACAGCAGCAGCAGG
>Ga0307963_1002498_pt1 | contig 14533 bp, 15 predicted proteins | sample OrgLakmetagen594_FD_201829 | JGI IMG/M metagenome (GOLD analysis project Ga0307963, IMG submission 201829) | Saline water microbial communities from Organic Lake, Antarctica - #594 | ecosystem: Environmental > Aquatic > Non-marine Saline and Alkaline > Saline | place: Antarctica: Organic Lake...
CCACCCCCCACCCCAATCGCACCTCTGATGCCATTTTAAAGTAGAATATTCTATTATAATTTTCTGCGGTCAGCTGGTCCTGACAGATGCTTGATTGTTAACTGATTTTATTCCGTGCTGCAATGTCACATACAGCGTTGTGCCTTTTTCCCCTTTCCAAGGGCTTTTTTGTAGGTGCCACAAGTCTGGTGCTACAACAACAAATCTTCACTTGTTTTACATGTTTTACATACGCAGCCTAGCAGTCGCACGTTTTGACTGATGGCTTACTCTGTAAACTCTGTAAACTCTATAAAGTATACTTTGTACCAGTTGAACCACTATGTACTTATGTTGCTCAAGCTGGTCCAAACCATTATGTACCAGCTTCGACATTAAACTTGAGGGATGTACATATCCTGCATACATTTATTTGTGTTGCTTTGTCCTTGATAATACGTAGACAGATTATTGAGCAGGGGATAGACAGATATTCATCACCACTAACTTGGCACTGTTTTGGCTTTGGATTCCATTGATTGCTGTAATGCCATGATTTCCAATGAGTCACGTTGTGATTTACACAGGGATTTGACCTACCGTCGGTAATAAAGGCAACATGATATGATAACAAGGATCATAACGTGTATTGGCTAGGAATGCTAGAGAATATGAAAGGCTCTCAATAGAAAGGGAAACGCAGGCCGTGAAAAAAAACTTCCCATATTAATTGAGGAGAAGGAGCCACTTCAGTACGGGTGCTTTAATAATCCACCACAGAAAATAAGACAAATCAGTTGGGGTCAGGAGCTTTTGCTGGATGGGTCTGAACCTGGCCCCTGGTGAGAGTTGGTAGCAGTTTTGGAAGGGTACGCTTGGTATGGACAAGTTTAGCAGCATGGTTGACAGAGTGCAGCACATGGAGCTTGGAGGCAGCTTCTTTACTTGTGGATCAAGATCCAGGTCCTTGAGGTAAGGTGAGTTAAGGTAAGGTCACAAGGTTTTACAAACAAATGGCATTCAGTCAAGAAATGCGCCTGCTAATAAAAAGCAATTAGTTCATGGAGGAAAAATTTAAGCTTGTAATTGTTCTGGCTTAAGAAAGTAGACTCATCGTGGGCTCCTGTTGGGGGAAACTGAAATGCATATTTCCTGTGGAGAGAAATCATGTGGGGATTGACGCAGTGGAAACACGATCCTTCGCGCACGAGTGATCATGTTGGGCTCAAGTGTTTATGCATGAAGTTTGAGGATGGCAGCAGCAAGGATTTCAGCACTGTAGAGATTAGGAATAGATGTATGCCTGCTTTAGGACGAACTGACTATGATGTGCAGCCGGGTAGATCACAATGTTCCTTCTCCACGTGGACTGAGACATGCAAAGCCAGCATATAGGCACGTGTGGCATTGTGTGTGCATCCAGTTAGATGCAGCTGCCCTAGAGGCACACAGCAAGTTAGCTGTGAGGTTGGGGGTTTAGTAATGTTTCCCTGCTTCCGTTTACCTGGCTGATTTGTGTGGCAGAAGCAGAAATGTAACGTGCTCCTTCTGTTTACAGGAGAAACACCGCAGGATCTGAGATGAAAGAGGGGAAAATAAATGTGCTAGCCATCTAGCGCTTGTAGGGATTGCTTTTGCTTTTTGCGTACTTATCAACTTATAAATCAGGGGGGTATTGGTGGCGCTATCTGTCTTGCACTTTGACTGATATAGCTGCTGGTCATGGCACCCCACACTGATTGAGGAAATGAAGCTTCTTTTGTACCGAGTAGCTACTTTATTCTTCACCACAACAGAAAAATCAGTGGGGATCAGGAGGGTTGCTGGACGAGTCGGAATCTCGCCCTTGGTGAGAGTGAACAGCGGTGTTCTTGGAAAGGGCACGGCTGATATGGACAAGTTAAGGTTCACAAGTTTTACAAAAAAAGGACTTCAGTCAAGTGCGACTGCCAGCCTTGATATGGACAAGTTAGCAGCGTTAGCAACAGAGCGAAGCACAAGGATCTTGGAGGCAGCTTCTTTACTTTTTGGATCAAGACCCAGATCCTTAGGAAAGGTGTGGTTTACATCGTTATATGCCTCAGGAGGAATTTGATCGAAAGCTTGGAAAAGGCCTGAAAAGGGCTCATTAAGAATGCTGCAAAGAACCATGTGCTGTTCTTTTGCGGCGTCCAGCTGAGGTGAATGATATGCCAAATTCCGCCGAGATCGCTAGATTGGTGCTGTCTGAGGGAAGATTGCTTGAATTCTCTTTTATATTTGAGAAGTGGCCCGATAGGTATACAAGGTTTACAAAAAAAGGCCTTCAGTCACGAAGTGCGACTGCTAGTCTGCTCATAAAAAGCAAGTATTTCATGGAGGAAAAAACAAAGCTTGTTGTCTTCTGACTTAAGAAAGTGGACACGTCGTGGGCTCCTGTTGGGAAAACAAACAAGTCAGGCCACAGGCCACTCATGAGGATCAATGGGACTGTGTGCAGAGGCAATCATCCTCACAACTCGGCATTTAATGTTACTGCTATGTAAGGTACCTTTTTTATTACTGAGGAGGCAGCATTGAGAAAGTCACTGAGCTTAGTTTTCATTGTTTTGCTGCGTAGAATTCCAGTCCTGGATCTGGGACAGTTTTGTCGGTGTACTTTTGGAGGATGGAGCTCTTTCTACCACTTGGAGTACTTGAGTACATCCCAGTGGCTTTGATTGGGCATTTTGTATTTCACTAGCTTGTAATGCTTGTGGACAGCCTGGTGGGAGAAGTTGATTGGGCATGAAAACATTCAGGACTATCAAAAGCGTTTAGGTCCTGAGTTGTGAGGTTTGGGAACAGCAATGATGACAGCAATTTGTTAACAGCACTCCCAAAACCTACGCGCACACGCCTTCTGCTGCTAGTTCTAAGCACTGCGCATACCTTAGTAGGTAGTGGTTGAACTGCTACATTTCTTCTTTAAAGCCTCATTTAACTTGACACTAGCTTTGTTGTGGCAATTATAATATTATTCTTGACTTCTGTGTTTACAGCCTGTGAGTATGTGTAGCGTGCTGTCTGGAGACATAGCGGACCGTTAGTGATTGTTGCAAAACCAAAGTGCATGGCATGCTTTTGGGTAAAGATCGGTGCTATTCCAGAATGCATCGGAGCCTGATGAGTCAACCTCTGACAGGTTCCTTTCAAAAATTGTAGCATCCTTTGTCCGTGCCAGCCTCAACCAATCTGTGCATGATCATTACGGAAATCAGGGAGGGCCCAAGTGAAATGTATAATGCTTGTGCTTGTCATGCTAAATCAGTGGCATGGACGAATCGTTTGATTGTCCCTGGATTTATAATGTGAGCAATGGATTTACGGCTATTTGGTTGTTTGGCCAGTTTAGACGACTCTCTTGTAACAAACTCGCTCTTTTCTCAGACCGCAAAGTCTAAGTAGATATGGCTCATACTTGCAATCCATGCTTGAGCTGGTACCATGATTCGTCGTGACATGCTCCTGTTCCATTCTGTCTGGCTGTGCTTTCAGTGCAGGCCAGTGCAGATGCGCTAATGTCATTCTTCCATTTGAGGCAACCGGCTGGAAAAACAAGTCATGGACATCATGGTGTAGGTCAGAGTGCTTGGCTTCATTGTCATCAATGCCGCTGTATGGGATTTGACAAATTTTATATAATTACCCTATCACGGTCCATAAGGCAAACAATTACAAATATAATGGAGGAGGAACAGACAGTTTAAAAATGTCTTGGCAGGCTTAAGCATGAAGTCCATTGAAATTAAGAACTGTGTAGATATCACCTTCCAAAATCAGCTGACCGCCGCAATGGAACAATACTAAATCTCTGCAACAGCTCCTCAGCATATCAATCATCCTTTTGGGTGTGGAAGGCACCATTGCCACACGCCCTCGCTTTAACGCACCATTTAATGCCGCAATTTGAGTGCGGCAAGTTTTTGTTAATTAATCTTACCTTACCTTGACTGATGGCTTACTCTGCAAACTCTGTAATGCTCCCACTCACTCCTCCTTGCCGTTCCATGAAACTTTCAAAAGCAAACAACGCCTACCAACACAAACCAAAATCGGATTTAGCCCATTGCACTTAGGGTTACACAGTGGTTTTTGCAATCAAAACCGATAGCATAAAAAAGTCCAAGGATTGGGTTAAGAAGAAAACAAGAAAAGAGGACGCCGATCTGTAGGAGCCCGGGTCAGCCACCACTTCCCAGCTGCTACTTCTCTCCTACTTCGGCTGGGGTCTTGGTGCTCAATGATAGGGCGTGCAAGCCTGCATTGAACTCTTCATCCAACAACTGCAGGTGCAAGCAGTGAAGACCAGGTGAGCGTGCAGAGGCATAGGCGTTAAGGAATAAGTTTGTGGGTGCGAGAGAATTTTGTGAGCTTCCTCCCACATTGCCTATTTATTGAGGGGATGTTTTGAGGGGAACATGTCACATTTAAATGAGGAAGAATCTGAGTGTTATAAGTAACAGAAATGACGAGGAGCACAGGCGGAAAAAGTGACAGCAGCATTAGAAGTGCCGGTTAATTGCGTAGCTATTAAATCAAACACCGCACGGGGCACTTGTGCTTTACTACCAAGTCTTGTACTTAGCTGCGACAGTAATTTGCTTTGACAAGCAGTTCTTGGACAACAAAAAGTAAGTATATGGAAAAGGAGCCACTTTGGTTTTGAGTGTCGTGAGACTCGTGAGTTATCTGCTTGCAGAAGAACACCAGTTCTTACAGGCAAGTGACTTGCGTGATGCTCTTTTGCACAAAAGTGCATGCTTCCCTTTTTTGTCCATCTTCAATCTATTTGTGTTCCTCCTGCCTGTTTGCGTTCCTTTTGCCTACTAATTGTGTTCCTCCTGCCTATACTGAACAAGTGCCGGAACATAACTCCACCACACAGAGGTGAAGTTACAGGAAAGGCTTGCGTATTCAAGTGTAGTCGATTTAGGTATGGATGGCTTAGGCCTTTTACACACAACCTCAGCACATTGTTAAGAGTGCTGCACTTTTTTAACTTTGCAAGAGGAATACCCCTTTCACATAAAAACGGCGGGAGCTTGGGGCGGAGAGGCTCTGTGCGGCCCAAGTAATTTGGACTTGCTCCAGAGATTTGCACTTCACCAAAAATTGGCAACAGAGAGGCTGTATGACTAAGTTGATTTGCTCCAGTGTTTTGCATACGTGCAGCGGACTATATTTCCTGCACCTTACCAAATTGAGGGCCACGAAAGCGCAACTTCAAGGTGTGGGCCCTCCAAACTCTGAGGACGCGTTACCCAGTATACATCGCACAGCACATTCAAAGTTGCAATGCCGCACCATATACCCACTGAACAGCACACCAAAACGTACAGCGTCACCCTATCCTTGCTATGCAGTACACTAGAACAAGTTGCAGAGCAACACACTGTACTGGTCATGCACAGCACATGGCACACAGCACACTAAAATTTACATCGCCCACACTGTGTACACACCCGCTATACAGCACACTGTAACAACTTGCAGAGCAAGTGCAAAAGGCCTGTAATGCCTCCCAATTTGGTGCGAGACTGCGCCCCTGTTCATTTAAGCAAAGCCCATGTGCAATAATATCAGGCTTGGGCAAAAAAAGCCGTCTTAGGAATTTTTGACCGTAGTCACGGTACCGTATTTTATCGCACTGCTCTAAGGCAGTCGAATTGACTAATAGTACAGTCTCAAATTGTACAGGACAGGACAGTGGTCACTGTACAGTACAGTACAATTGCACAGACAGGACAGTGGTCATTGTACAGTACAGTACAATTGCACAGACAGGACAGTGGTCATTGTACAGTACAGTACAATCGTACAGGACAGGACAGTGGTCACTGTACAGTACAGTACAATTGTACAGGACAGGACAGTGGTCACTGTACAGTACAGTACAATTGTACAGGACAGGACAGTGGTCACTGTACAGTACAGTACAATTGTACAGGACAGGACAGGACAGTGGTCACTGTACAGTACAGTACAATTTTGACCGTAATTTGGCCGTTTGGTTCCAGTTTCGACCCAAGATAATTATTTTATTTTTGCAGCAATTGCTCGAACGCTTATCATTAGACAGGAATCAAGAACTGCGTCCTACTTTCCATGCAAGCCACTGCTGGGCCCTTCCCCCGAGCTGATGCAGCCCCAACCCAGCCTCAGGGTCGTTCAGGGAAGCATTGTGTGGCGTCAAGACGTGAGAGGAGTATGCTGGAGGTGGAAATGGGAGTTGTTGGGGCGAAGAGGCCTCTCTGAGGCCATTTTTGCACTGGCAGTGCCAGCTTGGCATCGTACCGTACACCGTACTGTGCAGTCACCAATATTTTAAATTTTTTTTTACCGTATCGTCTGACCGTCTGAGCACAAGCCTGAATATTATATACGATCTTCTGATACTGCTTAACTGGAACTGTGGTAATCTTACACCCGAAATACATAATCAATAATCAATGCTCGAATTACACTAACTTACACAGATGCACACTGATACTACATACGCACATACATGCAAGCAAATGCACACGCACGTACGCTCGCACGTGCACACATACACACGCACGCTTGCACACATGCACGTATACATATACACACACAATCACACGCACAAACACGGACACACACGGACAAACACGCACACACACAACTACACACACACGGACACACATGCACACACACATACGTCCAAATGGACTCACCGAGTACACCAAACGTTGGCGCTTGACGAGCATGAGGCCCTCGAACTTAGGGGACACAATCTGGACAGTGAAGTGTGTCTCTCCACTGCTGCCAGACTTGCCTGGAGCAGTCATCATGGCGGCATGGCCGGCGTGAGACGCACTGTCGTCCATGATGACGAGCCTGCAAGCCGTAGGCATGCATGGTGAGTGTATGTATGTGTATGTGTGCCTGTGTATGCATGTGTATGCATGGTAAGTGTATGTATGTGTATGTGTGCCTGTGAGGGAGGGGGGAGGGGAAAGAGGGAGAGAGTTGCATAAGTGTGTGTATTTGTGTTTGTGTGTGTATGTGAGAGCACAGCCTGCAAGCACTTTTGTCCAGTACAGAAGTGTATATGAGTGGCACAGACAATGAGATTGTGTGCACGTATGTGAGGTGGCATGCAGCCCCGACAACGAGCCACAATAACAAGCATCTGCGTGTGTATGTGTATGTGTCTGCGTGTAAGTGCGGACAAATTTTTGCATCCTCAGAACAAGAGGGTTGAAAGTAAGTTTTCAAGTTTGAGCACTCACTCTTATCTCATGCTCTAAGGGTGGGCCACGAGCGTACAAAACACTCCCATGGTATCAGAGTCAATAATAATACAGTTTGCCTGCAAAAGACCGCACACACACACACAATAACACACACACACACACACACACCACCACCACCACCACCACCACCACCACCACCACCACCACCACCACCACCATCACCACCACCAAAAGCACTCCTGAGATATAAGACCGTAAATAAGAATACAGTTTGCCTGCAAAAGACCGTACACACCACCACCACCACCACCACCACCACAATGTAGGTCTTCCCAACCTGAATTTGGCTGTAGCACTCCCTTCCTCGTACTACGTAAGGCACTCTTTGCTAAAAGGGCAAGAAGCCATCATATAATATGACTACACAACAGCCAGTCAGATGAGTGCTGGCCAAATCCTGCTGGGACTCCCACCCACAAGTCCAAGGCATTGGACTACCCCCACCCATAAAAAATCAGTGTCAAATTTTCACAGCCTGCACCCAAAACACACCCTTTCCGAACTGTACCGGCGTGTTCTGCAAGCAACTTAATGATTTATGATCCTGGCTTTTAGTCTGGCATAGGGTTGATCGGCCAGAACCGCATATTACCGTTTGTCCACAACCAATTCGTGACATCAAAACTGCTGAGTTCAGTGTGTAATACTTGAACTCCAGTTTTTGAAGTGAAGCAAAATAATACCTCTCATTGCACTCTTGCTTATTATCTGTGTTCTTCCCCAGTTTCTCCATCTTTTTACTTACTTGGTCCTCTCAACTGCTATTTTTTCTTAGTTTGAGTTCAATTTTCCTACCTTTCCATTTATTTATATACCTTTACATATGTATCAGAGGGGGTCAACCGAGGAAATGCCTGAAAATGTGCATTTTGGCATTCAACAGGCAGCCACTCACAGCCACTTCATCCGATCGACACCATTTTAGTACCAAAGTGTAGCTGGCATTGAGAGCTACCCGAGCACGTGCCCAGTTTTACGTGGGTCGCTTTGCGTGCTGAGATAGACTGGATTAGGCACACATGGTGCATGTACACCCTGTTGGTGATTTCCATGGGAAAATGGCTCAAATCCTCATACAGCACCAACCACTCAACCGTTTCCTCTTTTTTCTTGTTGAACGATATTCTTTTCTAATAAGATTATATACTATTAAAAATATTCCAGATTGGTGCAGTGGGTGACCTGGTATGAAAAATTTGTGGTAATAAGTGGGGTTCACGCTGCGGGCAATTAGGCATGTGCACCCCTCCTTACTGGGAGTTTTCAAGCTCAGGTGTTATTAGCAGCTACGTCTGGGTGCTAAGCTTAGAAACTGCCAGCTGGGGTGCGCATACTCTGGGAACATTTCAAAAACGCCCCCTTTTCAGTCCTCCGTCGACCACCTCTGATGTTTCCCCTTTTTCTGGGCAGTTGTGAGGACGTAATTCACATGCAAACGTAAAAGAACTTGACATTTTTCCATTTCTGGCCAAATAATGATTTAATATCCGAAATTCATCGTGGACAAGCAGTATATGCATTGTATACGACCGTATTTTGGTAAAATTCCTCCAAAAATACCGTATATACACCGTATATACATAGTCCTGGCCAACCCTGCTCTGACACCATGGGTCGCCTGTGATGTTACGCTGCTGTTTGCATATCCCTCACTTACACAACACGCAAGATCTCCTCAGTCATTATTCTCTCACGCAACTCCCAAGGTCCCCTCACTTATTCCTGTTTCAGACCTACAAGGTTCCAGCAGGTTAGCGCACTACCCCCTCCCTTGCACGCATCCCACTCAGCTTGGCAATCATTAATATGGTCGCACGTCATTCCCCCCTCCCTCATCTCCATTATGAGCTGCTTTGTTTGAGGGCCGCAGAGCTGCTCCATTTTTCTGCGCAGCCTACACTCAGTTTGGCGCTCTTCACTTTTGGCCATCTTGTTTCGTCCCCTCCCTCATCACATCGCGGATTGATTGCTCAGCACACACACTCACACATGTACATACACACAAAGGAATCGCGGATTGTTCAACACACACACTCACACACAGGTATGTACACACACATACACACACAAGAACAAGAAGACACACACCGTGAGGGCTGCAGTGCCGCCTCTATTTTTCTGCGCATGCCATCCTGAATCGGCGTCCGACTGCTGCTGCCGCTGCTGCTTCCTGCATCCTGAGCGCCGCTGCTGCTGGCCTGCGTACCCTCTTGCGCACTGCTGCTGCTACTGCTGCTGGCATCGTGAATTCCGCTGCTGCTATCCTCCTGCTCGTGATTGTGTGCATGTGTGTGAGTGTGGCTGTATGCGTGAGTAAATGTGTTTGTGTGTGTGTGTGTGTGTGTGTGTGTGCATGCACACGTGTGAGAGCATGTCCCAGTAAGAAAGTTGTTGTCTAAGGCTTACCCACACACATAAACAGCTGTGGGACAGAGACACAGCCTGGCCTAGCACACCTTTGCTGTTGCGTGTAAGGCACCCAAGTACAAAGTGAACCTTACGCAATACAGTTATGTACGGGTTAAAGTCATGCACGCAAGTGTTGAGCGAGTGCTGTGCAGCACACGAGGTAAATTTGTACATGACCAAGTGAACCTTGTGCTGTGTAGCGCAGAATTTCAACCTGTACGTGACTGTATTGCGCAAATGTTGTGCAGGTACTGTGCAGCATATGAGGTAAATTTGTACATGACCAAGTGAACCTTGTGCTGTGTAGCGCATGATTTCAACCTGTACGTGACTGTATTGCGCAAGTGTTGTGCAGGTACTGTGCAGCATATGAGGTAAATCCGTACGTAACTAGCAGGGCCAAACGTGTGCATGACATGAAGGCTTATTACTTACCTTTGGGGCTGGACAAGATGGTATGTGTGTATATTTAGTAATATTTATAATTAAGAGTGGGTAAATAGGGTGTCTGATTTTGCCAGCGAGGCTCAACGAGCCTCAACGAGGCTCGGCACTCGCTGGGGAGGCTCTAGTTGGTGCATTACGGTTAGAAAATCTTTTTCTTAAATCTGCGCGAATTGAGCCGAAAATTTTCATGTTATTTGCCTATATATATTAATGAATATTAACGTTGAGATCAGATGGAAAATATGGGCGTGTGAGCCAGGAAAATCCGGTTTTCGTTTACACCCCCCCCTGTTGCACACCCATTTTCAATTTTCCTGGTGTTATATAATAATAAATAATAATTATTAATGACGATACTTCGTTAAAAAGATGGGCCTGTCAGCCAAATCAGCCATTAAAAAGTCGGATATGGGAATGTTTGGGAATTTCTGGGGAGATGGGGCTGATTCCGCCTAAAAAGTGGACACCCTCGCTGGCCGACGAGTGTCTTCCACACCGGGAAAGAGGCCCGCCAAGTCTCGGCGAGCCTCACACTCGGCGAGTCTTGGCGAGGTCATGACCCACCCTTAATAATAATAATACATTTTACAGTAAAGTGAGGTAATTGTTTTAACGCACCGTGGGTGACGGCAGCATGTTACAAGACCTGCTCAAACCTCCAGTGTAAACAGTGATACATGCTATACAGAAAAATCCTTACATTGAACGGCTCTGGCTTTTGCCTGGTACGTGCTGCATCAAAGCAGCTTATCAAGTGCACTGATACGCGCATATGATTTAGCAATACACGTGCAGGCACGTACGAAATGGCTACATGCTAGATGCAGCACTTTTTTCACCCACACCCACGCCACACCCACACTTACACCCACGTCCACACCCACGTCCACACCCACACCCACAACCACACCCACGCCCACACCCACACTTACACCCACGTCCACACCCACGCCCACGCCCACACCCACACCCACACCCACGTCCACACCCACACCCACGTCCACACCCACACCCACGTCCACACCCACGGCCACGCCCACACCCACACCCACACCCACACCCACGTCCACACCCACGCCCACGCCCACACCCACACCCACACCCACACCCACACCCACACTCACGTCCACACACCCCACGCCCACACCCACACCCACACCCACACCCACACTTACACCCACGTCCACACCCACGCCCACGCCCACACCCACACCCACACCCACACCCACACCCACACCCACACCCACACCCACACCCACGTCCACACCCACACCCACACCCACACACCTGCTGCTTCAGCGCACTGGCTGCCATCTCCAGCGTCTTCCGTTGCATGAGCTTGAACATGTTAAGGAAACCGTTGTTGCGACTGGGGGTTAAACTCTGTTGCAGCCCAAGCATCCCAATGAAGCTTGGCTGCAGGCAGGCATTAGGCAAAAAACAAACTTTTGCATGCGTATGAATGTGTGTGTGAGTGTGTGTGTACATGCGCACACATGTGTGTGTATGTGTATGCGTGTGCATGCCTGGTGTACACTTCGACATGGATGTTTGCTTGATGTGCCCTTCATGAACAATTCGTGCCGACAAATGGAACTGCCTGATAGTATATACGCTCACAAGTGTGTCTGCTCGTAGCAAAGAGTGAATCTTAATCCTGATTCCAACCACGTATCCTAGCTGCGCTAGAAACATGTTGGCCATGTAGACGAACAAAAAAGGTTAAAACGTTTGTTTGCGTGTGTGGGCGTTCGCGCTTTTATGTGCACGTCTTTGTGCAGCCATTTTGTTAATGGTGTGAGGGTGACACACTCTTGCGACCGTGTTTATAGTGTGAGGGTGACACACTCTGTGTGTGAGGGTGACACACTCTTGCGACCGTGTTTATAGTGTAAGGGTGACACGCTCTGTGTGTGAGGGTGACACACTCTTGCGACTGTGTTTATAGTGTGAGGGTGACACACTCTTGCGACTGTGTTTATAGTGTGAGGGTGACACACTCTTGCGACCGCAAACAGGCACGATGGCTGGCAACCAAACCACAATCTTCGCTAAGCTCCTAGAGGGTGCCTCTGCTTCAGCCACAAACCAATATTAAACCAATAACCGGTTCTTCAGTAACACACTGCACATGGCCGTGTGTCTGAAGTGCTCGTCCTCTAACCTTTGCTGAACGTAGGTCTTGCTGCAAGAGCCTGAGCTCAACCTTTTAGCACCTGCTACAATTTAGCCAACCCAAGCCGTTACAGTCTGACCCATGCTGCATTCGAGCAACCAATCAGGCTTGGCTCAAGCGTACAGGCACGCCACCAACCAGTCGTGCCACCAACACACGACAAGTCTGTTACAGTCGAGCCAAGCCTTTCACAGTCGAGCCACCCAGCCCAAGCATTATAACAGGGCGAAAGAGTACGAGAGTGTGAGATTTGCCGCGTCCTAGCCCAACTTACGTCCAGCTGCAGGATTTCCTGAGGGCTGCACCCACTCAGGCCCAGCACCAGTAGCGCGGCCAATCCCTTTGTAAGCTGGCTGTCACTGTCCGCTGCCCAGTACAGCTTGCCGTCGTCACGCAGCTCTGGCTTGACCCACACCTGCGAGCACCAGTGTGCCATACGCTGCATAAAAGCTACATTGCTGAGCATCATGCCATGCCACGTGGAAAAATTTGGCACTCAGTTGGCATGCTAGGTAGGGTTGGCCGGAGCCGTGCGGAGTATTTTGTTCAATATCATGTGGACATTTGAGACTCCGAGGTAACACCCTTCATCTACGCACACACATTTATAACTTGCCTGCTAGCAGCTATGTTATACGGTTTACGGTAGTGCATAACCATGCTATGTGTTTAAATGTTATGGTGGACCCTACAATGCACAGCTCGGCAAAGCATATTAAGTCTGATGTTAAAAAGACGCCTCGTTCGTGAGAGAGACGATCAAGCACTCTAGAGCAAACAAGGTGTGTCTTTGCGTGTATGTGTGTGTGTGTGTGTATGTGTGTGCGTGTGTGTGTGTGTGTGTGTGTATGTGTGTGTGTGTGTGTGTGTGTGTGCGCGTGTGTGTGTGTGTGTGTGTGTGTGCGTGCGTGCGTATGCGTGTCTGTTTGTGTGTGCGTATGTGTGTATGTGCTCACCTCCTTTGCGTGTTTGTGTGGCATGCACAATTAAATGAGGGAAAGATGGAATTACAAGACTCACCTGCGAGACGCAGCCTTCCACCTTGTTCTGTGGGACGTGGTCGTCCACAGGCAGCTTTTCTAGCTTGTTTGCAAAGTAGAGGAGCTGCTTGTAACGTGCCATGGGATCTGGCACCATTTGGAAGGCCCCAACAATTTTCTGCAGACTGGAGGGGAGGGCAGGGGAGGCTTGCTGGGCTGAGGCACGGACAGTTGGCGACCTGCTGGGAATTCTCAACGCTGGCTTGCTGTCGAAACTGGGGCGAGCCTGCGTATGGGCGTGTTTTATGCAGGCACGTTAAGTCTCTTTTGAAGCAGGGTCCACAAAGTCGAAGCAAATACTTGAACACGTCGCACCCCGACGCTGGTCCGCGACGCAGTGATGGCCATTTTTGTTTAATTTAGATACCAGGAAAACACTATTAAAATTTCGATCACGAGCAACAAACCTCACATATCCACAAACAGATTGCCAGAAAAAAGCGATTGATTACGGAAAAAATACACTACTATCAGTGAAGTTTTCCTAGCTATCCCTGCTGAGGGTTGGGTTATCCATGCTCTCTCCTTTCTCATCAACAACCTCTCTGTTTCTTTAATGAGGTTATTTGGTTGCAGGCTTCCGCTCCAGATGCCGGCCGAAGAAATCTTACCCTTCCTTTTCTAAGGATCAGCAGACTTCGGATTCCCAGGAAAAAGCTGCATTCTATAATTCTCACATCTACGCAGGCAGTGAAGACCAGGATCTGTATAATGTATTGCGGCTCAAATCAGAATCATCCAATGTCACAAACCACCCCCTCCTGAGTGGGTTTGAATATGAGAGTTTTCAGATTCAAATCAGCTCAGCCACCTTACAAGCTACCACCACAACATGATGAAGTGGATAGCCTGTACTCCTGTTACTATTTACAATAGCTGCATAGGTGCAAGACAGCTTGTGCAATCCTTACGCGAAGGCAACTTTTAGTTGCACAATGATCCAAAACTTTGACAGGTTTGGATCAATATAACGGTGTTTAGGATCGGATAATACACAGTTTTTCTAAAGTTGTCAAAACCGTGCATGCTCAACTAATCGGCATTCTGAGTGCTGAATATGGGGCTATGACCGCTGTGGAGCACACCAAGGTTCCAAACTGTGACTATGCTGACGACATCGTTCTTATGACAAATTCTCCTACCCACTTGCAATCCCAGCTGGACAGATTTTACAGATACACACA
>Ga0307963_1002516_pt1 | contig 14492 bp, 13 predicted proteins | sample OrgLakmetagen594_FD_201829 | JGI IMG/M metagenome (GOLD analysis project Ga0307963, IMG submission 201829) | Saline water microbial communities from Organic Lake, Antarctica - #594 | ecosystem: Environmental > Aquatic > Non-marine Saline and Alkaline > Saline | place: Antarctica: Organic Lake...
CCCCCCATCTTCAAATCTTCCCAATTATTGTGCATGTCTATAAATAATTATAGGGGGAATTATAGGGGGAATAAAGGGGCTGGAATGGGACCATGTCATCATTGTAGAACAGAAAAGGAAAATCTCCAGGTGCAGTGCAAGTGCCGCATTGTACAAGTCCTTAGCAGTTCAGAAATGTGTGACGGGGTGGCCTTCAGACCAAGAAAAACTTCCTGGCCTGATACAGATAACAGATATATATAATCATTGCTATTATATATAAATATATATTATTTCATATATAAATAATTGAACATGTTACAAGGAAAGAGTGAGACTGAACTGGGGGGGGCTGCTGTCCCTTATAATTTTGGCAGACGCACGCTGTAAAGCTCAACAAACTCTTTAAAAATTGTCAAACTTTGACCGAACTCCGAAAGGCACTTTTCATACTCGTTAAAATGCGTGAAAGTTTGCGAACTTTTGGCCGAACCTCGAGCTGAACAACCCTGCTGAGAACTGAATGCCACGTTCTGCCCTACACAAGACCACCACTGCCTCTCACCAATGCGGTTGTGTCTGAGGTCCAGGACCCAGATGCTTCCCTGCGTTACTGTGAGTAGGCCTGGCACCAGCACAGATACGCCCTCGTCTGTCAGGCTGCAGTGGCTCATGGTCACCACATGCACGTGCTGCAGCCACAGGATGCAAGCATGACGACGCACACGTAAGTGTATGACGGTGAGACAAATGAGAATCAACACAAGAGGCAGTGTACATCACCCGCCGTGACAACAGTTTGTTCACCAGCCACCAAAGTGCAGAGAGCTGCCTGCGCAGCAACACGGTGTCCTTTTTCTGGTGCATACATAGCAGGCAGTTCTGTCCAAGGTAGTAATTATTTGAGCAGTACAGTGTGCACTAAGTCCAGGTACTTTCTAGGAGTCTTGCAGGTGCTTTTCAGGAGCCCTGCCATTCTTCCTCCCCTGAGAAATATGCCCCTCCTCAACCCTGACCCTTACCCAAAGCTTGTGTCCCTCAAGATGTTCACCTTAACTTAGGGTAGCACTGCATTTACCTCCACAGTCGATAAAGTCGCACACACAGCATGAATGTCTTGAAGGCTGAGCTTTTGCTGCGACAGGACCAGGTGCTTTGGACGACCTGGAGGCTCCAAGCTCAGCTTCTACACGCATTGCAACATCAAAAAATAAGATTCAGCAAAGTTGAATACCTTGTACAAAGCCAAATACTGTACAATTGAAAGAAAGGCAAGGGTAGCAATTGTGGTCTGAGGTTGGCACGCGTTTTACACTTGGGCAGGGCAGAGGGTGGGTGATGTCAGAGGGCAGAGGGTGTGTGATGTCCTTGCAGGGCAGGGCAGAGGGTGTGTGATGTCATCGCACAAGCGGGGCCACGACAGCAACGCGTGCTACTAGAATATAATCCTTTTTAGAGTGTGCCCAACAACTCTTTTTGACATAGTCAAAAGTCTAGCAGAGGGCACTCCAAGGTAATGATTTGGTATATCATTTCAAAAGTGTGTGTCCAGCAGGAAAAGAACAGGCCCATGCTGCTCTGTTCATGCCGTGTCGCCTAGTGACAGCGCTGGGTACTAGGCAAGCACCTACGGCCCCTGAGTGCAGCATTAGCACGCATTTCTCAACTCAGCCCTGTGCAAGCACCTGCAAGTAATGCTGAGGCCCCAGCTGAGTCAGGCCGTCATCCTCGCCAACAGGTGCTGTGGGAGTCACATCTCCGACGCTTGTTCGCTGATGGTTTGGCTGCAGTGGTTTTTACAGGTTAAAGGGCAGATGAAAAAAGGATCCGACACGTGAGCACTCGGGTGCACATTTTGTTTGTTATGTGTGCTGATGCCTGTGCGGCTTCTTTTACATGCATGCATGCGCAATTGTGTTTGTATATGTGTGAGGTCGCCAGGCATTCAGCCTTTGCCCTTTCCTTGGCTGGTTCAACAATGCACTACTCTGTGCTTTCGCTCTTCCTCTATGCCTGTCATCAGCAACAACACCCATTCCTGCGATTGTTCCTACAAGTATATAAAAACCAAGCTTCGCACACAGAAGGCGGGTTCTCAGTCGTTGGAATCGTTTTTCCTGGAACAGTTGAACCAAACGCATGTCCCCTTCCGTAGCAAAGGAAGCATGTGCTCCACAATGCAGCACCTCTCCAGCAAAAGCCACCGCATGCAACCCAAGTACAGCCACATACACATTTCAAGTCCCAATTGATAACTTGCGATGGTGGTGAGCACGTGCTGCTCCGCTCACAACCTAGGTTAGGAGGTTGCAGGTTGGAGGTAACACCGAGACAGTTCGTCATTTCACAGCTGTTCACCTGCTGAAGTGGAGGTGGAGGCAGCGCGTGCTGCAAATCGCCCAGCATCTGCCGCAGCTGGCCTGGTTGTATGGGCTGCTCATTACCAGTTGACGCTCCGGCAATGCTTGCCAGCTGTTGGTGCAGGCCAGCCGGCTGTGAAAGGAAGTGTAGGGAACAGGTCTGAGGAAGAAATGCGTTCTCTAATGCATTGCCGTCCTCTTCTCTGCCGCGGATGTGTACGCGCATGCACATGTGCAAGTGTGTATGTGTGAGTGCATGTGTGATATGCATGGTGTTCTTTGTTTGCTTTAAAAATAATCAATGTATGTGTACAGCACAGATGATTTATTCTTGTGTGTGTGCAGGAAGGTGAGCGTGCGAGCTGCATTTTTCTACCTTCTTACACGTGGACATACGTTTCATGTAGCTTAGGCTATTGGTGGCTGTCAATAAGAGCCTGTGCGAGAAAGGTAATGTTGACACACTTTCATGGGATTATTCTAAGGATCGCTCATCCCTGTGCATGCTATGCACATACTCACACACCTCCAGGGCCTGTGCGGAATGCGGAACCGGCAAGGAGCGGCACTCCCTGGCTTCTTTCCCCAATAGGGAGGGGGGTTTGTGTGCAGCAGATGCGTGGGGGTAGTAAGGCAACACACAAGCTCCGATGTTGCTGACGCCCCCTGCTGTGCTGAAAGGGGAAAGTGGTGGCCGGGGGTGTGCATGTGGGGGTGCGGGAGGGTGCGCGGGCAAGGGCACACACTGTTGCTGTTGCTGCTGCTGCTGCTGCTGCTGCCTTTGCTGGAATTCTAGGTCTACTCTGGCAACAGCGTGGTTGTGTGCTGTAGCTGCGCAGCTTTGTGCAGGCTGACTCTGTGCAGCAGTCCTATTTCCAAGGCATCCAGCTCTGACCTCTGTGCACATGCTTTCTATTGCTGCCGCAGCCTGCCCTTCTGCCCCCTCACTATCCTGCGTACCCACGAGATCTCTCACAATGACAGCATCAGGGTCCGGCTCCGCTGCTGTGCCTGTCGGGGAAGATGCTACTACGTCTGGTCCCGAAGGAGCAGAGCGATGGGGTCCAAAATCGCACACCAGCGGCTGCGTGGATGCCATGTTGGAGGTGGCTTGCGAGGTTGCTGTGGACAGGAGCGATTGCTGGGACAGCATGGGAGTCAGCATGGGGATGGCATTGGGTCCTGAGCTGCCCCTTAGCATGGCTGATGAAGTCTCCTGCACAACAGGTGCAGCCAAGATGTGCAAGGATACACTGTGTGTGTGTGGGTTTGTGCGTGTTCCTGGTGGTCGGAAACCTACGAGCTCGGGCTGGTGGGGGGCGCCGGAGAAGACAATCTGGGGGTCCCTTGTGCAAGTGCGCCCGACAAGACCTGTTGCTCAAGGCACTTGAAAAACTCCATAACCTCTCACCTGCTGAGAGCTGGGGCCTGAAACTGGTGGGAGGTGCAACCATGCTTGAGTTTGAGGGCTTTTTGAAGTGAGGTCCCCCTCCTTGACTACATCAAACCCTTTTGATGCTACTGCTGCTTCTTCTGCACCTGCTCCACACCCGCTGGGCGCAGCAAGGCTGGGCGTGTGTGGCCCCGTGCAGAAATAGGGGGAGGACAGGCAGGGGGTGGCTTGGGAGCTGGAGGTGCTGCTGGGGCTGCACAGGTGGGTCGGGCAGCCACCTCCGGCAGTGCAGCTGCTGGCTGCGAGTGGGGACGGCTGTGCACTGTAGGAGCTGACCGAAGCAGCAATAGGGCCTCTTTCGGAATGCTGCATGAGTGCCTGGGAGTCCAGCAAGGAATGTTGCTGCTGCTGCTGCTGCTGCTGCTGCTGGTTCTGCCCGGGCCTTGACAGCAGCTGGGGACTGGACTGGGTGAAACGGCAGTCAGGCTCCTTTGCCTGGCTACCGTGTGCTGCCTTCCCCTTTGCTGCCGATGCTTCATCATTGCTGGGCCCAATCGGTTGCTGCAGCCCGTACTTACTGCTATTGCTGCTGTCGCACGAGGGCGCCATCCTGCTGCTGCTTGTACTGCTGTCATTGGTGAAGTGGGTGCTGCAGGTCATGCGGCTGGACGTGCTGCTGTCGTGGGAGACCTGGGAGCTCAGTGTGCTCCCCACTACAGGCCGTGACTGGACGTCATGCTTGGTCAAGCCCTTTTGAGGCGAGGGCGGCTGGGACCGGCCCCAAATGCGACTTGAGCGGCTTGCCTTGGTGCCCCAGCCCAAATCCTTCAGGCTAGTGATGCTGGACTGACTGGAGTTGCTGCTTTTGCGCTCTGTACTGCTGCTGTCTGCACTGCTACTGCTGTTCCCGCTGCAATTGCATGAGTATTTGTGGATGTGCCTATGTGCTTTGTGTGTGTATGTGTGTGTGTGTGCTTTGTGTGTGTGTGTGTGTGTGTGTGTGTGTGTGTGTGCACGCACATATCTGCATACATGTGCAAACAAGGACATTGCATGTCCTTGACTTGTGCTCGTGTGCAAGTGTGTGTGTGTGTGTGCGTGTGTGCGTATGTGTGCATATGCAATTGTGTGCGCACCTGCCGGTCTGTGTATGTGTATGTGCATGCGCATGTGCACGTATTCTAGTACTCTTATAAATCATGTAGTGTGTGCACTTATATTGTGTGATCTAGGTCTTGAATTTCTCTTTGTGTGCTCATACACAATAAAGCAAGAACCTTGTTGTACTGGGGCGATTGGGTCTCGGCCATAGGCAACCGTACCTTGCTGGCAAGCTAGGTGGTTGCTGAAGGGGCGTAGCTTGGGATGTCCCATGGTGGGTGAGCATGGCCTGGAATTTCCTCCATGTTTTCTGCATGTCTGTCTAGCGAGCGAGAAAGGACTGCAGGACAGCACAAGTGTGACGCCGAAACTCAGCGCATACACCATCATAGATTTGGGAGACACGCTGTGTGTTTGTGTGTGCGCGTTTATGTGCGTGCGTGTGAGTGTGTGTGTATATGCGTACGTGTGTGTGTATGTGTGTGTGTGTGTGTGTGTGTGTGTGTGTGTGTGTGTGTGTGTGGTGTGTGAGAGAGTGTGTGTGTATGTATGTTTGTTTGTGTGTGTGTGTGTGTGTGTGTGTGTGTGTGGTGTGAGAGTGTGTGTATGTGTGTGTGTGTGTGTGTGTGTGTGTGCACGTGTGCGTCACATGAGTTGAAGTTATATGCCTCCCTCCCCTGTCCTGCACGCCAGTATTCATCAATGACAATAGGTTGCTGAGGTTTTTGTGTGCTTGCATTGCAGTGGTGCCATCCGCCGACCCGTGCCCGGCCCGTGTGTGCCCGACACGACAGCACTCCCCAATGGTGCAGGGGGGGGCTTTCAAGATGATTGAGCCCTTCTTTCCCAACGCACCTGCCACCTGCTGAACAATCCAGTGACTTAGTCAGACACCGCAATGGATTCCGCCCGAACAACACGAGGCTTCACGACAATTGTTCTTTATAAGACGTGTACTTGTTTTTGTGCATGACAAGAAAAATTTTCGCAACTCACCATTTTCGCAACTTATACCTATTAAAAATGGACAAAGAAAACATCGATGAGAAGCTCAAGGCATTAAACTTGTCGAAAGAGGTAAATTTACCTCTTTCGACGCGCCCCGCGCCATGCACGAATTTCCCCTCTTCGCTTCTAATTTCAAGCCTTCCTTGTGCTGTTGTTCGTAGGAGAGTGACAAATTCACCAAGGCATTCAAAGACCCAAAATTCATCGAACTGTTTGCTGAGTATGCCAAGGAGGTCTCTGATCCAAAGGTGAGGGTCACACACACCACATGCACGCGCAAACATAGGCATACACACACATGCACACGCAAACATAGACATACACACTTGCAAGCACGCACGCACACACACACACACACACACACACACACACACACATACACACACACACACACTCACACACACATACACACACACACACACACACACAAACATACACACACGCGCACACACACATGCAAACACAAACTAACATATAAAACATACACATACACATAGAAGGGCTCCGCCTGCCCAAATTTCAACGCGGTAATTTTTGTGTGGTTTGTTTCCGTAGTGAAGCGCTCCCTTTTTCGTGCCCTCCCTGCTTCTGCATTGCAAGTTAACACAGTCTAACTTGTATTTTCTACTGAGTTTGGCAACACCTGAGACCCTCTTTGCCTGGATCCCCACTTAATTATTCCATGCAACCCTCTGATTCTAGCCTGCCAGAGTCGCTGCAACAGCTGAATGTATTTTAATTTGTCCGACAGGTCTGGCACACAAGCTGCTGTAATTCCTTTTTGAGTACTCAACTAGTTTCTTCTTGAGTAGACCTTTTTGCAACACATGACTGTGTCCTGCCTTTTTCTCATGTGCCAGACCGGCATATTTAGAAGTGTCAGATGCACTCTTCAAAATCCACAGAGTATGTAGCAAACAAGTCAGGAAGACAAGCAGTAGACATAAAATAATAGTTTATATCAGCGGCACTAAAATGCTCGAAAAAGTCGCGGACCAAAAATCCCTCCTCGGAGGTCTCCAAGCAGCCACAGAAAGCGACGGCGCATGATAACTGCACGATTCCTGAACGGAATCAAATAGCGACTTCCGCATTTTTACGCCGTCACAACGCGCCGCTCCGCAGCCCATCTCGTCACCAAAAGTCCGACCCTCACAGCTCGCCACGAAACTCAACAGACCTGTAGATCGGCACCTGCCACAATTGTCTACAGAATCTTACACGGAACGGACGCCCGACCGCGGAGATATTCAGGCCCAAAGTACTTCCAACAGAATCGGTTAAAACCCGGACTTCACAAATTTCTTAGAAATTTGGGTACACAGGAGCGCACACACGCGTAGGAACGCTAGTATCATACGATCATATGATTGTGCATGCAGCTTTGCCCACTCCACTATTGACATAGGTACAACAGGTACTAGTTGCTGCAAAATTCATTTGGCCACAGGTGAAAATTGAAAATGATCTGTACCTTCGTCAGCTTGAAGCAGAAGGCCGTGGCGAAGAGACGTACGGCAAGGATGTCACCCTTATTGTGCCTGAGGAGGGTTTTGTGGTAAAAACTTTAGAGCCAAGCACAGGCCGCAGGACGTACGTCAACATGTGTTCCTCCCCAAAAGTAAGGTCACCAGGGTGGAGTGCTTGCAAAATTTGTTTAGCTTTGTATACAGGTAGACGAAAAAAGAATTCACATCACATTGTCATCCTTTTTCCCAGCTTTGCCCTTCTGCATGTTGACTGAACCTGAGTGCAGTTTGACTGATCACTAAGCAGGCAACAGCAAACCACTCTCATGGAAGGCATGCCCCTCATTTACTCAGGTGGATCCCTTACGCATGTCGCCAGCAACCAACCCTGACGGGCGCCGAGGGCAACAAGTGGAGATCCCTCTGAGCCTGGGTCCACGGAAAGAGGGGCTGGACAAAGAGGGTGGCGTATGCTTAGTGTTTGATTTTGTGGTGGCGCCCGCCACCTTAGAAAACGCGCTAGGCAGCCCTGGCATGATGAAGACAGTGGTGGAGACGGTGAGTGGCGTGCTTCCATTACTTATGCGTAAAAGCAAAGGGACTCATGACTTATGCGTGCAGGTGGAGCAATAAGTTTACGGTGGTGGAGACGGAGAGGTGGGGTGGTGTGAAAGGAGAGTTCTGTAAGGCCCCTAAGCGTAGCCATTCACACATACACCATGCTCACAGTGAGCAAAGCTTCGTCTAAAGACGATCGACCTAACTCATTTTTCATTTTTCCTACAAATGGCACTAGATGGTCGGCAGGTGAAGTTTAATAGACGGGGACAGGGTTTTGCTGTGCAACTTTGTTTTTGTGGCATCTAGAGATAAAACCCTTCAATGAATTGATACGACCTTGGTGGTGGTGGTGGTGGTATATGGATGTTTGTTCCTCAGTGCCAGCTACAGAAACAGCCTGTATCTTTTGAACTGCAACATTTTTGCCTCACCCTCCTGCTCTATCCACACCTGAGGTGCAGGAGATAATACTATGCTGTCAAATGTATTATATTTTATATTAGACATTGATAATCAACCCCAGAGCTCAAGAATCTGTCTGAGAACAAGTGTGGTTGGGTTTTTGCACCCCAGGAATTGGTTGGTCAAGTTCTTGCGAAGACATCACAAAAAGGAGGTGGAACTGTAAAAAGATGGCTGCGTGCATTGTATTTTCAAGCGTGTTTTCTGGTTTTATCTGCTTTGCTACAAAAGCAAGGCAGGCATAAACATGTTGCAGAGACATACCTTTAGGGGGAAGCCAGAGAAGAGGTTCGGCTAGAGAATCCATCTGCTGTTGCAGTTTAATTAGTTTAACAAATGGGGTCAGAGAGTCACCGGGCTTGACGGTCACCCTCCCCCTTAGGGTGCTGCTTATCATCCTTCTTCCCCCCTCCTCGCCCTAGTTCATCATTTCTCCATCACAAAGGGGCCCTTTCAGCTCGCGAGGTAGGGGTTGGGGCTAAACACCTAACCACATGTTACCACATATGTGCAAACACTCTGTCTGACATTGCATTGTCAAGGCAAAGTTAACATCCAGCTTCTTGCCAGGTGCTCTTCGCCTCAGCAGGTGTTCTGCGGGCACCCATACACGCCTGGCAAGCCTCGCCACTTACATCCCTTTTAAATGTGCTTTGCCCTCAAACCGTTTGTTTCCTAAAAAAAGGACCCCCCCCCCCAATTAAAAACCTGAAAACATGATACTTTGCCGACGTCATATACTTTTTTATCATTACAATATGACACTGCTATTTTGTACCCTTATCACACGTGACTCCTAGGCAATGGAAAATATTGAGCGCGGGTACAATGTGAAGCTGGGCCCTAATTTCAAGCAGCTCCGACTCAAGTACAAAGCAACTGCTGAAGTCCCCTCGTGAGTGTGCGTGCTCACACACTTGTTTGGTTAAGTGTGATGACGGACTGCTGTTGCTGTTGATGGAATGACCTAGTTGTACACGGCGTATGCGTGATTTGTATTTCAGCAAAATTTTTTTCTAAGCTCCTGTTAGCTAAGCTCCTGTTAGCTACATAAAAAATGAACGCAAGGCATAAAAGGTGTGGGGCGACATGAACAACAACGTGCCCTGAGGCCGGTCGTGTGCCTTTTCAACCTGCAGTGCATGGGTCTCAGACTGTCCCAGCTTCTATCTAATCCATCCCACAAGTATTTACGCATCCGTTCTTGCACCTCGACCTTGCTCAGGCCTCATGTGCTTTCCATCCGAGGCAACAAAGCAGGCAGTAAGCCTCCCAGTACTGACAGCCCTAATACAAACCTGAAAGAGCTGCAGGACCAGCAGCATCAGAGCAGCGCTAAGCGTAGCAGCTTTTCTTTTGCAGCAAAGCAGCGCTCAAAGGCAGAAGATGCCACGGTACGTCATGGTGTAGTATGTGATGATGTGGATGTGAGTGCCTTGTTCAAGGAAACCTAGACAAGCAAACAGACGATCCGTGTATCTCAGAATTACTGCACAGTTTTGACAGTAACCCCATTCAATCGTGATCCGTTCAACCGCAATACTTTCCTGTTGCATTTTGACCTATGCAGGACCCAGCGAAAGCAGGTCATAAGCATGCAGGGGGGGAGGTTACCCCCAAGTGGGACTTAACGCATCGCGGCGAGGTTGGTGTTCGGTTGCTTATAAATGATTTTGTTTTAGGCTCACAATGTTTTGCTTTCTTTGAGGTATTTTGAGCAGTATGGGACAAGTGTTGAAACGTGCAGTTCCAGGCAGGGATGTTTCATACGGCGTATTCGTATAATACGCCGCACCATATTGAACTCGTATTTAACAAATCGGATATTATCCGATTGCAATTTTTACCCTTTTTTTGGCGAGTTTTGACCTTTTTAGGCATTTTTCCATCCAGAAACGACCTCACAGCGAGCCTCAAATGCCATTACATAGTACATTTACAATATATGAGTTATTGGAGAAGAATTGGAGACGTTTTGGGTGATTTTGGAGCAAATCAGGTCCATTTTGTGTCCAAAAATTGTTGTGTCCAAAAATTGGCACTCCCAAGTTTGCTTTCAAATACAATCGTATTATACGCGTATTTTATCGTATTGAACGTCCCAAATGACTGTATGAAACATCCCTGGTTCTAGGAGTTTTTTGCCCAGCATGCAGGTGGTCTTAGCAATTTACCTCCAGAGGACAACCATGCCACTTGCATCAATCAAACCGCTCTAAAACCAACTGTTGCCTTTTAAGAGTACCTTGAACATGCCTCTCTACAAAGCTACCGCGCATTATTTTTTGAGCACGTTGACGCACATGGCCGTACCAGCATACCCCTCACACCTCTTGCTCGACACAGATTGATCTTGCTCATTGCTGGGGGGACGCCTCCCGCAACCTAGCTGTGGCCCCTGCAAGCTATCCTCAGGCCTTGGTGGTTCGCCTGCAACTCCCGGGCATTACTTCAGCGGCAAATGTAGAGCTGGATGTGGGGCCTAGTTCGCTCTCTGTGGTGGTGCCTGGAAAGTGAGTGAGAGCAGAGTGAAGCGATAGACAGAATTGTCACGGGGCTGCATTGCACAGTTGGCAAAGGGGCAGGTGGCAGGTGCAGGTACCTTGAGGTTGTGCACTATTTATATTCTTGTATTCTGCGAGCCTTAAGTGGCGGTACGTTAAGGTAAGGTAAGGTTGCATCGCTATATACGCCTCAGGGGCATCTGAGCGGAAGCTTGGAAAAAGCCTGTAACCACACCTATCTAAACAAAAGGGGAAGCGCCTAAGATAAGCAAGAGAAAGAGTGGCGGCACGCTAAAACCTGCAGTCGCTGATCTGCATTCGCTAAAACCTGCAGTGCTTGGCATATCATCTCCCGTAGGTCTTTAAATCATGCTGCTAGTCATTGAATGGACAGCAGCAGTAACTTCATACCTAAACTCTTTCTCTCAGGTACATTTTGGACACCCCACTGCCATATCCTGTCAAAGATGAGGAGGGCAAGGCCAAATTTGATAAGGCCAAATCTGTGCTCGAGGTTGTGCTGCCGACACAACCGCCTCCACCTCCTCCAACACTGCAAAAAGAAGCAGCAACTCTAGATGCAGAGAGCCCAAGCTTACAAATTGGAGATGAAGAGGACACCACAAACAGCACCCCCATCATGTCATCTGACCCACACTCCATAGAGCAGCAGCAGCAGCAGCAGCAGCAGCAGCAGCAGCGGCAGTGTGAGGAGAGGCAGGTGCTGAGCAGCTCTGTAGGAGGGCCAGGAGATTCAGATGTGGAGGGCGGCTATGTCATGGTCTCCTCACCTCACGCAATTAAAGACCGCAGCAGCGCAGCAGTAAAAAGTTATGACAGTTCTCCTGAGGGCCGCGGTGAGCCGAGTCCAAGTGATGCAGTGAAGGAGATGACAGGTTCAGTTCACAGCACTGCCGGTCTCAGTGAAAACCAGCTCAGGTGGCAAGAGCTGCACAACAGCCACCAGGAAGCCGCTCAGGGGAGGGAGGGAGGGGGAGGGGAGACACCGGCTGGTGGTGAAAATGGTAGCTGTATAGAGGGCTCTGCAGCCCTTGGGCGCGCGTTTGAGGCAACTCCAAGCTTCCAGGGCCCTAGAGAGGGGTTTGTATTCAGGCTGGGCGACCAGGGACTGGGCTACTATGCCGACTCCCCTCAGCACAGCACAAGTCCTGGGGGAGCGGCGGTGAAGAACGGACCTGCAGCACAGAAGGCTCTGGCTGCACTGGCAGCTGCTGGAGTGGCTGGGCCAGCAGGTATTTGTCTTCATATGAATGCTCAAGATAGGGTTGGCCGTGTTTTGCCACAAAGGGTATCGTTGCGGTACCTAGCTTTGCATGTTTTAGAAAGAAGTGTTGAAAAAAACTGAAAATGATGTGAAGTTTTAAAGCAACCAAGAAAACCCTTTCTCTCTTCTTTTGATCTTTTGTGCTGTAACTGGGATCCTTGAGATCATTCATTGAATTTACAGTCTCTCGTGACATCGACATGTTCCATACAGGTGCAAGCACAAAGCAGGAGCCAGGGTCTAACAAGGATTCGGAGACGAGCAGCACTGCCACAAGCCTAAAACCCAGACTTACCTGTAATCTGGCTCATGACCTTGACTAGTTGACTAGTTGAAAGACGACGCTTTTGGCAATTCCAGAGTTGCATTAAATACTGCACGTGGGCAAACGCCACTTACCCAGCATCAATTAAGTGGGGCGCTTTTTACACTGCTTTTATGGCATTTTTATGATGAAATTCCCTTTATTGTTCTTTTTGCTTCGAATAAGGCACGCTACGGATTGGGGTGGAAAACCATGCAGATGGATATGTTGATGGATAAGCAAGGATATAACTTTATAGATAATTGCGGTCATCGTCTTTTTGTACGGTGCATGCTGTGCACCCCTTCTGTGTGATCTTTGTAACTGGTGACTTCTTCTTGTGAGGAAACATAAATGGGAAAAGTGGTCCAGCAAGCACGTTTTGCTGACGGTCTGTTACAAACGCCATGTTTAATGTTCCAGATCCTCTTGTTGTACATGTGCTGCTCCTCACACATGAGTCTATGGTTTATGTATATATGATATTTGCCTCCCTCATTCTTGGTATCCTCAGTGTGACAGTCCATTATTTTCATGTGCCCAAAACACACAGATGATCCCCCCTCTTTGATTCAAGGGCAGGGGTAAGGATATCATTACTATGTATGCCTCTGGGGTGCATCTGAGCGGAAGTTTGGAAAAAGCCTATATCCAAACGAAAAGGCGCTAGAAATCAAGGGGAAAAGGGAAAAGGTGATTCCCCCTCTTTGATTTAATGCGGTCGGCTAATCCTGGCAGATGCTTGATTGTCTACCGTACTGTACCGTAACCAATCCGAGATTTGAAAAACTCCAATTAATAAACCCCAAAACGATCAATGCGAGGGGGTGTCCCACATAGTTAATAAACACAATGCGAGCTATGCGAGGTCCTTTTGGCCCTCTGAGCTGCACGTGCACGAGTATTCACGCGCGTGTGTGCGCATGCTGCACGTGCACGAGTATAGCTACACGCGCGTGTGTGCGCATGTACAGGGAGGCGCCCTCTTGGAAGGGTACGTGCATTGATGCTCCTTGAGGTCAAAACCTGGCTGCATTCAAACTTAAAACGTTAGTTGGAGTGTTCCTTTAGGTAACTTCTAGCAGCCACCATACAAATCTAGTACTCCTCCTCCCCTTGGCCATGCCACTCCTCTTCTGTGTGCTGAATCCACTCATCGTCAATGCCCTACCTAGGTGGCCTCCTCTTTGCTGCTGCTGCTGCATCCCGCTCTACCTGTGCCGCCCTCTCCTCTGCAACCCACTTAGCATTCGCCACTCCTGCTCGCTGCTAATCTGCCCTCTTCTCACTTGCTGTACGGTTGCTGGGTTTGAAGAAGTCTGCAACCCCAAGCTGTATGTCCCCCTTGGGGGCCTTGTTGTGCCTTTTTTCCCTTTCCAAGAATATTTTGTATGTGCTACGAGTTTGGTGCTATCATAACAACAATTATCACAATTTTTACATGTTTTACATACGCAGCCTAGCAGTCGCATGTTTTCACTAATGGCTTTATCTGTAACCTGTATGTGCTCCGCGAAACAGGCCAGATGCCCATCTTTTTCTACTGGTTCAGATGCACCATAAGGGTAAGGGCAAGGATGCACCATAAGAAGGGTAAGGATGCACCATAAGAAGGGTAAGGATGCACCATAAGAATCTGGAACAGTTTACTCTCTTCAAACAACCCTCTTCTTGAGAAAATTGTGCGGGCTGATTTACTTCTTGCAAACAGAAGGGATACATGGACTTACCAGGTTCTGCATGCGCTCCAAGATTTACCTACATCTCAACAGTTTTTGGATGCCATACAATCTCGTCAGACTATCAATCAACGACAGTTTGAACTCACTCTTCGTGAACATATCATTGGGGGCTGGAGAGATCTTGACATTTTGACACCACATGAAGCTCACCATTCCAGCAGAATTATGAGGACATATCACACACATTTCGGTGTACCTTTGGGGAATACTTCTGGATGGTGGGATGACAGAAAAAGAAATCAAAAGCCTGTGTTGCCTCTCTACCTTCGCTTGGACATTCCCAGCAACCTCAGCCGAGCACTTTCTTGCCTTCGCCTTTCTGGC
>Ga0307963_1002517_pt1 | contig 14490 bp, 10 predicted proteins | sample OrgLakmetagen594_FD_201829 | JGI IMG/M metagenome (GOLD analysis project Ga0307963, IMG submission 201829) | Saline water microbial communities from Organic Lake, Antarctica - #594 | ecosystem: Environmental > Aquatic > Non-marine Saline and Alkaline > Saline | place: Antarctica: Organic Lake...
CGGCAATCCAGAGTTAGGCAAGTGTCATGCTCTGTCTGTGTCATGCTCTGTCAGAGTGCATGCTTTGTCTGTGTCATGCTCTGTCAGAGTGCATGCGTTGCGTGCCGTCAATCCAGAGGAGGCAAGTGTCATGCTCTGTCTGTGTCATGCTCTGTCAGATTGCATGCGTTGCGTGCCGGCAATCCAGAGTTAGGCAAGTGTCATGCTCTGTCTGTGTCATGCTCTGTCAGAGTGCATGCTCTGTCTGTGTCATGCTCTGTCAGAGTGCATGCGTTGCGTGCCGTCAATCCAGAGATAGGCATGTGTCATGCTCTGTCTGTGCCATGCTCTGTCAGAGGGCATGCTGTGTCTGTGTCATGCTCTGTCAGAGGGCATGCTCTGTCTGTGTCCGTACATTTGACTATGACCATATATTTGATGAATTCCCTGCAAAAAATAACGTACATACACCGTTTATGTATGTTTCTGGCTGGCCCTACATATACCGGCCTTGTACCACCCATATACCAATTTTACTTCCTACGTAGTTCTTTCTTCTTTTCCCCTCTTCAACCCCCAGAAAGATTGCGTCAAATAAGTTTTGCGGCATCATCACTGTCGAGAACGAAATAAAAATGCCACTGTCTCCTCATTTCAATGCCACTCTCTCCTCATTTCATGCCACTCTCCTCATCTCATGCCACTCTCTCCTCATTTCATGTTAGCGCTGGCGCGCACTGGCCCTGCATCACCACTGCAAGGAAGACAGGCACCAAGTGTAACCTACAGTACAAAACTGATGCGCAACTCACACTCTGTGGTGGTAGGTGCTTGCAAATACCGGCCTAGTGTCACCGCTGCAAGGAGGATGGGTACTGAGCATACCAGGTGTGTGGGTTTAGTTTGGGTGTTTGCTCAGTCCTGTTTGGATGTGTGTTCGCTCGTCGCTTTGTGTGGCACAGTGAGCCAATTGGCAGCAAACACAAGAGTGTGGGTGCATGTGTGTGTATGTGGGGGGGAGGTGGGGGTGGGGGAGGGTGTACGAGCATGTGTGGGGGGGGTTGGGGGTGGGGGGTTGTGTGGGTGTACAAGCGTGTAGGGGTGTGTGTATGTGTGGGTGTGGGTGTGGGTGTGGGTGTGGGTGTGGGTGTGGGTGTGTGGGTGTGTCATGCTGTGATAAATGTGAGAGCAGCCTCACCACTTAAGCGTGTGCTTTTGTTTCTGTTCTGTCGTGCTTCCATCCTGTCCTGAAAGAAAAGAAAACCATGCAGGTAGTGACAGCTACTCCCCACATCAACAAAGCTAAGGGAACCTTGCGCTTTGCTACATCATCATGTGTCCATACTTCCAACCTTTCGCTTTGCTACATCATCATGCGTTCATACTTTTAATCTTGTGCTTTGCTACATCATCATGCGTCCATACTTCCAATTTTTTGCGTTCCTGCAGGCTTGAAGGGGGATGACGTCCCCTCTTACTTGTAGGTCGACTCGACCTTAGCAAGCTGTTCATGCTTTTACCGCCAACGAGGATCCTCACCATCATGATGAAGGTTTGCCTCGCAGCAAGCATGTGGCATGTATCTTTGACAACTCACACAGCAGCTCACACAGCAACTCACACAGCAAGCGTGAGGTAACTCACACATCAACTCACACAGCAAGCGTGAGGTAACTCACACATCAACTCACACAGCAATTCACACAGCAACTCACACAGCAAGCGTGAGGTAATTCACACATCAACTCACACAGCAAGCGTGAGGTAACTCACACATCAACTCACACAGCAATTCACACAGCAACTCACACAGCAACTCACACAGCAGCTGACACAGCAAGCGTCAGGCATATATTTACAACAACTATGAGCACCGCCTTTTACAGTGCACAAAAAGAATATTGAGGGATGCAGTGAAACAGATGCACGTCCTTTCAAAGCTGCCACTTCCAAATTTAGCAAGCACCTCATGCACTCAAATAATGGCTATGTCCTCTCTTTTTTATAACGCTCTTTTTTCACCCTTTACACGGGCTTAGTGCTCAGTGTTATGTGTATGTGTATGATTTGTTGCCTTCTAGTGTGAACGTGCTGTTTACTTCATGTGTGTAGCTTGTACACAGGCTAAGTGTTCAGTGTTGAGTGTATGATTGTTTGCCTTCTAGTGTGTAGTTGACCACTTGTGTAGTTTGCAAGGCGTTAATAATGGCGTCAGGCCAACCCAAAAGGAGTGCCAACACAGGGTACAGAGGATCCAGACTGAGCCATCAGTCAAAAAATGTGACTGCTGGGCTGCGTATGTAAAGAACTGTTTAAAAAGGTTAGGAGTGTTGTCTAGAGTGCCTACACATTGGTGGATTCTTTGAGCAAGTGATCAACTTGCCATTGTTCCTGTAAAGGTGTATGTACGTACTTTGTAGCTATGTTAGGAGCTACGTATGTACGTTTGTAGCTAGTATGTACGTTTTGTAGCTACGTTTTTAAGTTTGTATGTACGTTTGTATGTATGTTTGTAGCTACGTTTGTATCTACGTTTGTATCTAGCGTATGACTCACCTTTTCGTAGTTCTCCCTTGCCTGTTTTTAGTGAGGGAGATTCGTGGTACCGAGTCGGAGAACCGTACAGCTCCTCTGCAGAATCCCTGTGTATATTTCCATCACTTACGTTTACCGTCATTTCTTGATGGAAGACTACAACATTGCTGTTTTATGTTTACAGACCATTAGGCACTCCTTTTTTTTACAAAAAAATGTCTTTTCAATGGCCTCAGACGCGTGTTCCATGTTTCCAAGTATAAAGTGGCATTCTCTGGACCTAGCCGTTAGGCATATATAGCGATGTAACCTTACCTTAGCCGCGGACTTAGCCGCTTGGTACTCGGGCTGCTACATTTTTGATGTAAGAATTGTATGGATTGTATGGAAAAAGGTCGCAGAGGAGGCGTTTCGCACAATCCCCATTATTTTTCCTTTTTGTGGCTGGAGTTTCAGTACCAGAGTGCTCCATTTTCTAAGCTTGTGCCACGAGCTCACGGTAGTGGTTATCAGTACAATGGTTGCAATGGTTACAATGGGGGGTGACCTTCAGCCAGGTTGTTTGGCTGATCGGCTGCTGACTGGTCTCGGCCAGCCACAAATAAATCCATAATTCAGAAACAGAAACTGTTCTGCTGAGAAAGGAAATCATGAACAAGTTGGTTGTTGACCTGTTGCAGCAAAAGGGGTTGGGCTGCTGTAAAGTCCTCAAAAAAAGGTGGAAACAGAAAGGAAAAATTAGTACCAAAGTGCTCCATTTTCCAATGGTTACAATGGGGGGTGACCTCCATTTTCCAAGTTCGTGCCACGAATTAATGGTAGTGGTTATCACATTACTCACTTGGATTTCCTCGCTCCCCTTTATTCTCAGTAGCAGGTAGTGGTTATCACATTACTCGCTTGAATTGTCTCGCTCCCCTTTATTCTCAGTAGCAGGGTACAAACAGAAAGACCGGTTGAAACACGCCCGTAGTGCTTTTACATGTTACAAGCACAAGGTTTACAAAGACCTCCAGTCAAGTGCGACTGCTCGTAGCCTGCTCATTAGTTCATGGAGAAAGCTTGTTATTGTTCTGGCTCAAGAAAGTCGACACATCGTGAGCTCCTACTGCTGGGGGAAACAGAGGTGCATATTTCCTGCGGAGAGAAATCATGTGGGGATTGGCGGAGTGGAAAAGGACATGTTGCTTATCTTGGACATTAATCAGTATCACACAAGGTCACAAGTGGGGGAAATATTTTGATTCCATGTTACGTGGATACAAAGGGTTGACAAAGGCTTTACAAGGGGGTAACCGGCAGCCACACATGTTGGGCTGATATGCATTGCTGGATCAGCCAGCGAAAAGTGAACATAAGGTTGTAAAAAAAAGAACTGGTCTCAGCCAGTGCCACTTTATTTCCTCAGAAAAGTGATAAGTAATAAGAGGAGATGATTGATGAAAGGCAAAACCCTGAGACAATAAAAGAGCCTGATGGAGAGCCAAAACAAGCAATTCAGGCGTGCTAACTGAACACCAGAATGTATAACCCAAGGGGAGGAAGGAAGTGCCACATTAGAGACCCATGACTGTTCACGCAAACGATTTGGAAGCTGAGTTCAAATTCGACATTTGACTTGCAACAATGCACCAGCATGAGCGTTCTTAGAAAAGCACAGAAAAGTGTTGGAAGGAAAAACCTTCACCTCATATTGTTAGGTTGTTTGAGTTCCATCCTGGCCTGCTGCACGTACATACCTAATAACTTAATCATCTCAGTTCACACTCCCGGGTGTTCAAGACACAGCAGGCTAGCCAAAAAACACCACAGCGTTTTCCACCCTAGAGGTACAAGGTGTGCACTGCAATATAACAAAAGCGACAACAGTCAAGGATTGAGTCCGAGTGTTACGGCACACAACCCTTCTGACCCACATTAAATTTTTTTTAATTGTTTGTGCGGTGCCTGGTGCGGGCACCTAAGTAACCCCTCCCTTTATCATGCTGGCTGTGTCATCACTAGTACCAGCGGGGCCTTTTTTTCTTTTCTTTTCTTTAGGTGCAACTCGCATCACATCACCCAGCTCAGACAGTTGTGCTTACACAGCTTCAGAAAAAATTTAAAGACTCAGAATTTAGAGTAAAGGCCTGTAGTACAATCCAGGGGCAAGACGCCACATGCTAAACACAGCCTCAAGACTCTCAAGACTCAGTATTCAGAGCAATGGTCTGTAATCGAATCCTTGCATATCCTTTCTGGAAGCCAGCACACTCAAATATTTTTTCAGTATCATTGATCATTAGAGAGAGAGGGGCTTGCAAAAGTTGATTGAAAGTCGCCACTCCCTTAACTGATGCTGAACAAACTGGTGCTGAGCAGCAAGGAGAGGGAGATTGTTAGGAATAGGCTGGCTAGTTATACTGAACGGAAGATGAGGGGTAAGTGCTGGCCTGCGTGAGCCAGTTGAGAGAAGCATCAGTCTGATCTTTGAGACATGAAGGATGGACATGTGTAATGGTATGCTTGTGAGGGGGTGGGCAGGTGCGTTGACAAAGCTAATCATGAATTTTAGATCAAACCAGAAGATCGTGTATGTGTGACATTGCTTCTTGTGTTTATCGTTTCAAATGACGGAGACAGAAGATTGTGTATGTGTGACATTGCTCCTTGTGTTTATCGTTTCAATTAATGGGGAAAGGTCAGGCGAAGAAGACGGAGGGTGACCATTGTTTCCCAGTATGTGTGTTTACAAGCTTCGGTGATTGCTCATGCTGATTGGACCTGCAACTTCAGTTCAGCGCTGCCGTAAAAAAGTCACTGTCACATAACATGTAACAACGCTACATGCAAGAGGCTCGCAATACTGAAGGCCATGAGGTCCTAGCAGTCGCCACTTTGATTGATGGCTTACTCTGTAAACTCTGAAGACCATGAGGTAACCAGCTGTCACTGAAGCAAGCTATGTTTCGTTCACAGATAAATAAGAGGCTAAACAGTGGAATGGACACCTGGGCTGAAAAATTTGACCGTTTGATCTATGTTGCATTACACATGCATGCTAGAATAACATGAACATTATTTCTTCCTCATCAAATGAGATGCTACAAGAGCAGCGTTTGACCTCTTAAGTAACAACCTTACTCTCAACAATTGATCTCTGTGAAAACAATCAACGCCATCATATTATTCCTCGCTTTGAAAAGGGCAAGTCCACAGATGCTCCTAAAATTCTCGTTAAAGTGACAATCAAAGAGCACGTAATAGCTCATTGGTTAATACATAAAGTGTTTAATAAACTGCAAGACCTATGCGCTTACCTTTCTCGAGTTGGTGATACTGTTAATTCAACAAGTACGAAATGAACTTGTATCTCAAGCAAGAGAAAGAGATCGCATTGAAACATGTTTAGGTCTAGTGCCTTAAATTGCCACCAACCACAGCTCAGGTTAGTTCTGAATACCGAGTCTTAAGACTTTGACCTATAATAGATTCCGGGGGCGTGTTGCCTCAAGGACAGGCACATGCTGAGCACAGCCTCAAGACTCCCAAGGCTCAGTATTTAAAGTAATGGTCTGTAATATAATCCAGGGACGTGCTGCCTCTAGTATAGGCATTCGCTGAACACCGCCTCAAGACTCTCAAGGCTTAGTATTTAAAGTAATGATCTGTAATATAATCCAGGGACGTGCTGCCTCTAGAATTGGCATACGGTGAACACAGCCTCAAAACTTTTAAGACTCAGTATTCAGAGTAATAGCCTGTAATATAATCCGGGGGCGTGCTGCCTCAAGGACAGGCACATGCTGAAACCGCACATGCACCAAGGGCATAGCAAGGCTGCTTTTGTCGCGTTGTGGGCCACTTCCGTTGTCTCCTAACAAGTGCGTAACATCCTCCAAGTGCAGCCCAGCACGCAACACGTAAGCCTCAAACATGGCCATAGTTTGCTCGTTGCGACGAGTGCTTGCAATGTATGCGACTGGAGGTGGATGCTGCAGCGCTGCCTTGAGCTGGTTTGGCTGATGCTGTTGTTGTTGCTGTTGGTGGTGGTGCTGCTGCTGGTGTTGGAGTTCTTGCTGTGGGCGTGTGGAGGGGAGACATTTTTGCTCCTCTTCTTCCGTCTTGGTTTTGTTTGCGTCGCTTGATCTGGGAGCTTTTGCTTGTGCAGCAGAAGCGAGAAGGAGGTTCTTTAGCATAAGCACCAGAATTGGTACCACCTCTGCAACGTGAGGTCACACACAACGTGATGTATGCACAGATTTTTATACGCGAACAAAAACAAGGTGAAGAAAGCATAGCAGGGCTCCTCCCTGGATCCAAAGCAGGGCATGTCTTTGGAGCACAGTAGGGCTATGAATCGGGCGAAGCAGGGTTTATCTTTATAGCACAAGTCATTATGATCTTTCAGATCAAAGCGCTGACACTAGCAAGAAAGCAAAACAACAAACGATATCAAACTGGCAAAAAAGCTGGCTGGTGGAGCGTTGCACTGTCAGGAACAGTCGAATGTTGACAACAGTAACACCACTTGATTGTTTTATGTTGACAACATTTACACCACTTGACTGTCAGGAACAGTCGATTGTTGACAGCATTTACACCACTCAATTGTTTTATGGTATGCAGGGAAGCCTGACATGACACTTGCCTGGATCGTAGATGAGATCGGAACCCAAGATCACTTGAGGCCACCTCCCTCCCATCATCTGAAACGCAGAGGAGCCTATAGGGGCAAAATTGCATGGTCGCAAGGTGAGGAGGGCTGTCTTATCAGATATGATTCAAACCCAAGATCACTCGAGGCCAGCTCCCTCCTAGCTGTTGTAACGCAGAGGAACCTTAAAGGGCAAGGCTGCATGGTTGCGAGGTGAGGAGGGCTGCCTTATCAGATGTGATTTGAAAGCAGGATTACTAGTGGCTAGACCACTCTCGACGTTTTTTATTTTCTCGCAGTTGCTAACATTTTTCTCGCAGTTGCTAAAAAAATTTCTTGCAGTTGCTAACATGTCTTTCGTTTTTTGAAATCGTGTACAGTGAGTGTTGAACTGGTCTACCAGCCATCAGCCGGAGAGCAGGAATGTTTTTGAGAACCAGGAGCAGTGAGCAAGTATTTCGTGGGTTGAGAGTAGGGCTGCCATTGCACCACTTGCGCCACTTTTGCATATGAGAGTGTGTGCGTTGCCAGTGACTGGTAGATTAATCTGTATCTGTCATGGATAATTCATGAGCACGTCAATTGTGAGTTGTGAGTAGGGCTGCCATTGCACCACTTGCGCCACTTTTGCATATAAGCGTGTGTGCGTGCCAGTGACTTCTGACCAGAGGAAGTTGTAAACTGGCGTCTGCGCACAGGCTCTACAGGACAAGTACAGTTATACACGGTTTTAAGCAGATCAGCTTATGAGCTGATTGGGAAATCAACACGGGCAGCCATGCCTATTTTGACATCAATTAAGGGACAGGGGCTCTTAGAGCCCAAGCGCTGTGCAGCCCCTTCATCACACAAAAAAGCGGGCTTGTAGCGTATAGCGCATTTATAGCTCAATTTAAGGCACAATTAATTGTTTTCCAAGACAAGTAAAGTTGTAAGTTGTGCCAAATTGTCCATTTAGGCAGGCCATGTATAGACAGCAAAAGGCTATGCCACCTACACTCTCGTCCTTTACAAGGACAAAGTGTGTAGCCTATCGCACACACATGCACACACACTCAAACACACACACACACACTCACACTCACACTCACACTCACACTCACACTCACACACACACACACACACACACACACACACACACACACACACTCACACACACACACACACACACACTCACACACACACACACACACACACACACACACACACACACACACACACAAGCGCACGCAGACGTACACATAGATACAAACACAGGCGTTCAAACTCACACTCACTTTCTGCAGCCTGCCGTCCGGCCCCAGACAAAAGGGAAACGTCAGTGGACCAATTGCAAACTCCCACATTGCAAGCAGCTGATTGTTCTTCACAGCTCCCTGCAACGCCGACTGCATTCATCTTACAGTTGAGAGCGCAATTGAGAGCAGCCTCGTCATCCCCGTCTGTCATTGTAACCCAAGCAGCGCCAGCCCTGTGCGTGTGTGTGTGTGTGTGTGTGTGTGTGTGTGTGTGTGTGTGTGTGTGTGTGTGTGTGTGTGTGTGTGTGTGTGTGTGTGCGCGCACGCGTATGCATGTGTACTTGCCTGTGTGTATGTGTGTGTTTGCTTGTGTAGAGCTGTGGCTGTGTGTGTGTGTGTGTGTGCGTGCGGGTGCTCACATCAAAGAGGAGGTCGTGAAATTGCAAGGGCATGTACATTCATGCCTCCCCCTCACAGCCATTCCTTTGTATACGCCTATTCATAACAATTGGGACACCCCCAATCTTTTGCATACGCCTTTTCATAAAATTTGGACACGCCCCACAGTTTGTAAGATCCCTTTTTATAGTTTGAGACTTGCTACAGTTCTAGATAACATATTTGTTACAATACTTGCAGATCTCTAATCGGAAGTTGGTCTCAGGTCAAGCCTGCAACCCTCCTGATCCCCATTGATCTTTTTCATTTTCGTTCTGGTGGAGGGCATCCAGTACCAAAGTGGCTCATTTCCCTTGATTGATGTGGAAAGTGGTAACTGCCTGCGTAGTTTTCTTCATCAGAGTGTTACGAAACTTTCCAAGCGCGAAGGGCAGCCCAAAAAACTTTGTTATTTTCAGACCTTTGGACAAGAAGTACTTCCCGAGCGCTACGCAAAAGCATGCACAACGGGGCTACGCAAAGGCATGGCACTACTCAAAGGCATGGCGCTACGCAAAAGCATGTCGCTATGCAAAAGCATGGCGCAACACAAAAGTAAGGCGCTACACAAAAGTATGGCGCTACGCAAAAGCATGCAAAATGGGGCTGGCTGGCTCGTTCAAGGGCTCTGCGGCTTGTCTGCAACACTTTACATAATGCTGCACATGTTAGGTTACAATCGATGCATACGTTGAAACATTGCAGCGCATTGGGGCTAACTGGCTCGTTTTTAAAAGGGCTCTGCGGCTTGTCTGCAACATTCCAGCAGACATAACAGCAACATACCACCTGGTAATACATACAGCATACAGCGTACTTGTTAACTCACACACAGTGCATATGTTGAGACATTCCGGCACAGGCCTTTTCACTCTCATTGACCTTGCAACGTGGGTGCAAAAGGGCGTACTTGTGAACACTCTAGCAGCAGAGGCGTTCCAGCACCTAATTCGTAGAATCACTCTAACTGACCTTACAGCATGGCACACACACACACACTCACACACACACACGCACACGCACACACGCGCACAAGCGCACATACACACACATACACGCACACACACATGCACACGCACACACGCGCACACATCACTCTAACTGACCTTACAGCATGGATGCCGACAAGGCCTGTGCCGCATCCCAATTCCAGGCAAGTCTTGCCTGCAGCAGCCACCAGCGTATCGTTACAATTAAGGTGGTCTACAAACTTTCCTAAGCGCATAGTAATCAGGCTGCATTTACGGTATCCGGTACCAAAGTGGCTCTTTTTCCTTCTTTTTCCTTTTTTTTTTATAAATGTGGGGAGTGATTTTCACTGCCTGCGTAGTTTTCTCCTTTTCCAGCAGGATGCATGTTTTCTTTCATGGTCAGAGCACTGCACAAAATCTGGGATCCAGTTACGGCAGCACAACCGCAGGTCACTCAGACGAACTTGACATCAAACTGAAGTATCTAAATGGTGTATCAGGGTTCTGACAAACAAGTCCTGCCTCCCACCCTGCAGCAACTGCAGTCAGACCATAGCAGCACTCCAGCTCAAACGAACCCCAACCGGCATGCACAATTGAAAGTTAAAATTACTGGTATTTGCCTCACCTTTTATAGGGTTGGCCAGAACCGTATATGCGTATATGCACACCGTAAATGACCGTATGTATGGTCGACTCCCTGCCAAAAGTACCGTGTATACACTGTATATACGTATGTATGTATGGTTTTGGCCAATCCTCACCTTTTACGAGGTGCGGGTGATTTATCAGAGCTTCCGACAGAGCAAGCCCTGCCTCCCACTCCGCACAGCCCGTGCTGCCGGCAAGCATGTTGTGGCATGCATGCAAGCTCACTGTGTGTGTGTGTAAGACAAGCACACGCAAATTGACCTTGCCTGAGGATTTTGGACGAGTCTACAGTAAATCAAGGGGCGTAAGAAGCATGTTGTGGCACGAAAAGTGCAAGCTCACTGTGTATATAAAAATGGCACACGACATTGTTTCAGGGTGTAAGACAAGTCTACAGAGCAGCAAAGGGTGTAACGAATAAATTGAGGCTTGCGTGCAAGCTCACTGTGTGCGTAAAGGGCAGCACACAGAACATTGTTTGAGGAGTCCTGAAACGCCAAAGTCAAAGGGTGGAATGTTTGTTTTACGACAGGCGTGCGAGCAGAGAAACATTGCTCGGAAATTCAATAGCGCGTACGCCATTACAGTGTGCCCATTATACTCAGGTATACATGTACCTTCGTATGCCTACATGTACATGCGCCTGTGGAGTGCCTGTAGACACCCGGCAACCATCCAACACACATGTAAGCGCCCTATGTTATAGCGGAGGACTTATGCACTGCCGACAACCTGGCGCGCCAGCTTGACGGCAGTGCATAAGTCCTCCGCTATAACACCCTAAGCCAAAAGTGTTTGAAAAGCAGCAGCATACACATGGCTTAGGAGATGGAACAGTCGACAAAGTCAGTTCATGCAATCACCTAACATAGAAATTTAGGAGATAGAACAGTTGACAAAGTCAGTTTATGCAATCACCCAACATAGGTAAAAACACCCAACGTAGAAAACAATTAACAAATAGATTACCTGCGCCATACGCCGAGGGTGCGCTAAGAGCACCGCCATCACTCCCAGCAGAAAAAGCAGGAGGAAGAGTTTCTGATGTTCTGAGGTTGGTGGGCGTTTCTAAAGAAGGTGCTTGTTGCTGCTGCTGCTGCTCCCGCTGATGCCGCAGTTGGTGCTGCAGCTGTTGCAGCGTCAGCTGCTGCTGCTGATGCAATTCCCCTTTTCTCCCCGCAAACCCGTTTTTGGCAACCCCACCGGCAGCCACACAATACGCATGCCGTGCCAAAGCCTGCTGCATCCTCTCCGCTGGTATACTGCCCAGATCACCAAAAGGTGCATGATCTAGACTCCCAGCAGATCTCAGATCAGATCTGAGATCCGGCCCACTATCAGCATTGGTGCCGCTCCCTTGTTGGCCACAGCCAGCATGTGCCGCTTCACTGTCCTGCACCACATGAGAGCACACATACAGAAACGCACAAGCATTACTGTCCTGCAACCAGGGAAGTGTGATACGGCGGATTTGTATAATACCCCGTATCGTATTTAACGCGTATTTTACCGTATTGAACGTCCCAAATGACCGTATGACACATCCCTGCCTGCAATGCACACAAGCTTCAGTCCTGCACCACACATTCTCTGTCCTGCATCCCACAAGCACAAGACGTAACAAAGCACCAACGTCCAATCTTCTCTGTCCAGGCAACACACAAGCAAAAGACGTACAAAGCGCTAATGTTCTGCAACACACATGCAAGTGAGACTGCCAGTATGTGCAGCTTCAACGTCCTGCAACACACATGCAAAAGAGACTGCAACGCGCTAACGTTCTGCAACACACATGCAAGTGAGACTGCCAGTATGTGCAGCTGTAACGTCCTGCAACACACAAGCAACAGAGACTGCAACGCACACAAGCTTCTCTGTCCTGCAACATGTGAACAAATGATACAACACCTCACTGTCCTGCAACATGTGAACAAATGATACAACACCTCACCGTCCTGCAACATGTGAACAAAAAAGATACAACACCTCACTGTCCTGCAACACATAAACAAAAGACCTTTACTGTCCTGCAACACGTAAACAAAAAAAAGATGCAACACCTCACTGTCCTGCAGCACGTAAACAAAAGACATTCACTGTCCTGCAACACGTAAACAAAAAAGATACAATGCCCTGCAACACGAAAAAAACACAGCGCCTCACTGTCTTGCAGCACACGAGCACAGAACTGCAATAACTCCTTCCTTCTACCGCCAAGGCTTAAACAACATCATGCTTATAGAAGCAGGTAGCTCATATGTCACTGCCAGCACGACAGAGACAACGTAGGCACCTTGTAAATATATGTCATAGTCGTTATGGATTGCAAAGCTTAACGGACACAGAGCAAGCCACACAACACCCCCCACCTGTGTGCTTGTCGTACGTCCACTTTTGCTGGAGTCATACTCCAAGCACTGCTTTTCACAGCTCCCTCCCGCCTCCTTGCAGCTGCCCCCTGCCGCACCCTCGCCAGAGCCGAGCTGCCCGTTCTTCTCTAAGCTATAAGAAGTGGGCTGGTTGTTAAATGGTTTTGGAGAGGGCTGAGGATTGTAGGCATGAGAGGTAGGCTGCGGGGCGTGGACGTACGTTTTAATGCACCATTGGGCTCCCTCACTTTCCTGCTCCCCCTGTGCATGATGTGAATTGTGCTTGATGTGTGTGTGTGCGTGTGTGTATGTGTTGTGTGTGTGTATGTGTGTGTGTGTGTGTATGTGTGTGTGTTGTGTGTGTGTATGTGTGTGTGTGTGTGTGTATGTGTGTGTGTGTGTGTGGGCTTGTGTGTGAATATGTGTGTGTTTGTGAGTGTGTGTGTGTGTGCACGCTTGTGTGTGTATATGTGTGTGTGTGTGGGCACGGGAGAATGGTGCAGTATAATTGGTGTATTAGTGTGTGAAGACAGATATAACCATCAAATTGATTACACATACATATTAAAGTGACTTGCGACTACCAGAATGCATAAAACTGACACACATTAAAGTGACTTGCGACCACCAGAATGAATAAAAATGACAAGGAGTATTCGCAAAGTATGTGCGGCTTTGGTCACCTGGCTCCACTGAGTTGCTCATAATACACAGCAGGCCAAAACCACACTCAGTGTGCGCTCAACTCACTCTCACTTAAACTGTGTACGTATGGACCGAGCATTTGAAGCATTCCCTCCTACTAAAATTGCTGTGCCAACTTTGTTCTGACCAATCCAACTCGTAAATGTCCACTCTGTGCTCGCACATCTGCGGCTTCACACGATTGCTCACGCAGTGTCACACAATCGCTCACGCAGTGTCACACAATCGCTCACGCAGTGTCACACAATCGCTCACACAGTGTCACACAATTGCTCACACAGTGTCACACAATTGCTCACGCAGTGTCACACAATCGCCCACACAGTGTCACACAATTGCTTACACAGTGTCACACAATCGCTCACGCAGTGTCACACAATTGCTCACGCAGTGTCACACAATCGCTCACGCAGTGTCACACAATTGCTCACACAGTGTCACACAATCGCTCAAGCAGTGTCACACAATTGCTCACACAATCGCTCAAGCAGTGTCACACAATTGCTCACACAGTGTCACACAATTGCTCACACAGTGTCACACAATTGCTCACGCAGTGTCACACAATCGCTCACACAGTGTCACACAATTGCTCACACAGTGTCACACAATTGCTCACACAGTGTCAAAACAATTGCTCACGCAGTGTCACACAATTGCTCACGCAGTGTCACACAATCGCTCACGCAGTGTCACACAATTGCTCACGCAGTGTCACACAATTGCTTACACAGTGTCACACAATCGCTCACGCAGTGTCACACAATTGCTCACGCAGTGTCACACAATCGCCCACACAGTGTCACACAATTGCTTACACAGTGTCACACAATCGCTCACGCAGTGTCAAAACAATTGCTCACGCAGTGTCACACAATTGCTCACGCAGTGTCACACAATCGCTCACGCAGTGTCACACAATTGCTCACGCAGTGTCACACAATTGCTTACACAGTGTCACACAATCG
>Ga0307963_1002520_pt1 | contig 14481 bp, 19 predicted proteins | sample OrgLakmetagen594_FD_201829 | JGI IMG/M metagenome (GOLD analysis project Ga0307963, IMG submission 201829) | Saline water microbial communities from Organic Lake, Antarctica - #594 | ecosystem: Environmental > Aquatic > Non-marine Saline and Alkaline > Saline | place: Antarctica: Organic Lake...
AGGCCGCACCGCATGTTCCTCAGCTATCTTCGGATTCATCCTTCTATCAAGCAGCATGCCCAAATATTTGAACCTGTCCTTCTCTGGAAGCACCACACCATCGTACGTGAACGGGTTCTGCAAAGGAGAGACAGACTTACTATTAAAATGAAACACCTCCGCCTTGGCCGTGTTCACACTCAATCCTTTCTTCTCAGCGTACGTACGAAGCTTGTTCAGCATCGTCTGCAATTCACCAGGGGCATTAGTAGTTGATCCAAGGTCATCAGCATACAGCATGTGGGACACACAATTCACTCAATCACCAGTCACGGCACCCTCAATGCCCTCACTGATCTCTCTGCCCATGTCATTGATGTACAAAGAGAAAACTTTAGGTCGGTGCCTATGTAGCCCCCTCCCTTAACCATGCTGGCTGCGTCATCACTACCAGCGGAGTCTTTTCTTTTCTTTTCTTTTAGGTCCTCGGTGCTGTCTGGATCAGGAGGTTGATCTACCAACAGCTGGCAGTTATGCTGAGCAAGGTTCTCCCTGTCTCTAGGCTCATCGAGCACCTGAAAGAGGTTGATCTACCAACAGCTGGCAGTTATGCCGAGCGAGGTGCTCCCTGTCTCTAGGCTCATCGAGCACCTGAAAGAGGTTGATCTACCAATAGCTGGCAGTTATGCCGAGCGAGGTGCTCCCTGTCTCTAGGCTCATCGAGCACCTGAAAGAGGTTGATATACCAGTAGCTGGCAGTTATGCTGAGCGAGGTGCTCCCTGTCTCTAGGCTCATCGAGCACTTGAAAGAGGTTGATTTACCAATAGCTGGCAGTTATGCTGAGCGAGGTGCTCCATGTCTCTAGGCTCATCTAGCACCTGAAAGAAAAAAGAAAAACTACGCAGGGGTGATAACATCTCAATCATGGATTAAGGAAATGGAGACGGAGCTGTCGGACAGCAAAGTACTCACGCTACCAGGCGGATTCGAACCCGCGACCCCGAAGAGTCTCCACGGGCCACTAGGCTTTCAGGGCAGCTACCCATAGTTAGCACCTAAACCATACTACCACATGTGTTTGGTTGACCAGGGTTCCTGTTCTGTACTTTATGATAAATGCACTTGGTTTTGACAGAGACATCAGATGTTGTCAGCTATGCGGCTCCATTGGCCTTGCCATTTCTGATAAAGGTCTGGTAGTATTCAAGGGTGTTTGCAAAGGTATTGGCATTTCCTAGTTCGTAAAGAGGGATAATAAGTGTGCTTGCAAGGCCCAATAGCTTGGAAAAGAAAAAACTACGCAGGCAGTGAAACTTGCTTAGAAACTAGCAGCAGAAAACATGGACTTCGGAATTTCTGCCTGACGCCAACAGAACGCTGCCATTTAGCTGTTGTCAAACCTCACACACAGCATAGGATATAAAAGCTTCCTCTATCATAGATCCAGACATTATTGTCTTTATGCCTTATGCTTAAAACAAGCTGCTGCAACGCCACTGAAAGGGAAGCTATTGATGCCAATGATTTATGGGCCTGTCCTGCCTGTATCAATATGAACCAAAATGAAAGAAAATTCGTATCCTCTACACTCAGATAAGAGAGATTGTGGAGGTTTCATAGAACCCAACCTGGGAGCCAGAAAAATTACAAAACATGTGTGAAAGCTTCAAGCAGAGCCTCAAAAAGTTTGAAGAGCAAATCACTGCACCAAACGTATCTCAGCCCGCACCAGATGAACACCTAATTGATCTTCAAAAACAAGGGTTCTCTGCCATCCAAGAGGGCAACAAGTACCAACCCTACAATGTCGATCTTCGGAACAAAGTTAGCTTTGACATCCAACCCACCAACCCACAGGCTGACATTACAGCCACAGGGCATTGTGAGTACTGGATCACAACCATTGATCCCATGAAGTATCAAGAAAAGGATACCCTATCCTCCCCAGATGACACCATGCTTCCTGAAATGCACACTGACACAGTAGCCTGTATTTACAATGTTGACGGAAAGCGTAAAGGTATGCTTACTCCCGAGCGCCTTAACATACTACAAAAGGCATTTGACGGGGCAAAACACAGCGGTCTACACGATCACGTCCAACCTCCTCCCATTAGCTTTGCATCAGAACTTGTAGGCCTCATCGCACATAAAGACATCTCTGCCTCAAAACAAACGAACAAGAAAATCAAAGACTCTTTCGCACGGATACTCCCCTCCCACATCACCGCCGCCTTTCAAAAGTGGGCCCTGGTCACTAAAGAAAAAATGCATCCCCCCTCGACCATGACCCCAAATTACCCCATTATTGAGTGAGCACCCAAGGGACAAAGTGTTTGGGGCAAACACCAATGCCTTCTCCTCCCGTTTTTCTGGATTCTCCATCTGCCCTCCAATCTACCATGAAAACACCATGCTCTTAGCAACAAGACACGCCATCTACTCTGCTGCTGTAAGCAAAGAGGAAACAGCCCATTCATGCTCCTCCCTTCCTGGAATAAAAGAATGACCACAAATCCCTATGCATCACTCTGCCGCAAGACCCCACACATATGTAAATTCCTGGGCACCATCCCACCAGACCAACTCCAATATGCAAAAGTGCCCTTCTGGAAAAACATACAAATACCAATTACCACTTTTCAAACACTCCTAAGAATTGAAAATCATTGCCACATGGAACACCAAGGGCAGGGTCTGCCTCAATGCTCACAATAAAGACTGACTGAAAGAACTTGCCAAAGAAATCCCTGAGGCCAAGTGGGAAATTCAAAACATACATAACCATCCCTACCAAACAGCCTTAGGTTCCGGACAACAGTCAGGACTCAACAAATTTAATAAGCTACCCAATGACCACCCTCAAGCCTCAGAAGGCCCAGATAAAACAAGTGCCCTGATTAGCACTGACCAACCTCATAATTGTAATACCGACGAAGCACCCCAAAACAGCTCCAGCCAAAACCTAACCCGTAAGGTAAAAGATTGGCAGGATTGGACCTACACTGATGGCAGCCTCCAAAAGAATGAAGTAGGGCAAGACAACGGATCAGACGTATACCACCCTCACTTAATGTTTCCCACTATGTTAACCCAAAAGGCGTGGGTATAACCAACACCATCTCACGTGCAGAGCTAGCAGCTATAGCAGCTGCAGTCATACACGGCTACTCACATATAGCCACAGACAGCCTTACATCACTGCACCAGATCAAAAAGCAGCTCTCACACCCGAATCTCCATCGCCACCACATCCAAGGAGATGTCCTTCAATCTATTTCTAAAGCTATCCGCCAATCACCATTGCCTATCCACTTCTTCAAAGTAAAGTCCCATGCCGTTATTATCGGTAATGAGCATGCCGACGTCCTTGCTAAAAAGTCAGCCACCACCTACTCCGACCTTGCAGACACCTCCATCGAAACAGCAGGCCCTGAGGGAAATCCCTTCTAGAACATCCACTGGCTTGCAAAAGAAGACATAGAGAACCAAACACAAACCCATGATCGTACCCATACAACAAAAATGGCCCATTCTCCTCCCCCAAAGCTTTGGTACCTACCCAACCACCGTGACGCCCTTCAAGCACACATGCATTTTTCCATAAACTGGGAAATGCCAAAACTGAAGCGAACTACCATGCGTACTACCAGACCCTCATAAAGGACGGCACTGCCAATGGAGCCACTAGCAACGCTTACCTAACATCATCCGATGTCCCCTTCAAGACCAAATGTATTATTATGAAATACAGAACAGGCACCCTATATAATCAGAAACATGCGGTATTGTTCAAACTCTCAACAAGTCAAACTTGCCCTCTTGCCCACAAGTAGACAGTGCCCTGCACATCCTTTCTGGGTGCCAACACACGCAAATAAGGAACATGATCACCGAAAGACACAACTTAGCATGCCGCATGATCTTTAAGGCTATCAGCAAAACAGGTTCCTTAGGATCATGCATTGTCTCCAATGATATAGGCAGCAACGAACGGATGACCATGCAAAATCTCCAGCCTCTTAAAACAGCTGAAAGTAGAATTGTTCCCAAATGGCTCTTTCCACCCCGCTTCCCAGATAAAGACAGATTTACCTCCACTGGCTGGCAGCCGCCCAGATGTTGTGCTGATTACTCCCATCGCTGCAAAAACACAAAATCAACAAACTAATGTAGGGGGGTGGGTTCTTCGAAGTGGCAGGAGGCAATTGAGGGAGACTGGGAGCACCTCAGCAGCACCGCCAGCCACTAGTACAGCCACCAACCCCAGACAGCACCGACCTAAAGACCTCAACAACTTGGCGCGACATCCACCTCGTCGAGATCAAGTACTGTGAGGACACCAAACCTCAGACCAGCTGAACGCCGCAAGAAAAACAGCACAAAGACCTTTGCTACATCTTCTCCAAGGAGCCTCCGTTTCTCTCCACATCATCCTTTTGGGTGTGGGCGGCACCATCTACAACACTCACACTCTGAAGCCTTTCAAAGAACTGGGTCTCGATTCTCAAAGAGTTAAGAAGCTTGCCTCCAAGCTCCATGTGCACTCTGTGAATTTTGCTGCTAAACTTGTCCATACTAGACGTGCTCTTTCCAGCACTGATATCAACTCTCATCAGGAGCCGGTTTCAGGCCAAGCCTGCAAGAACCCTCCTGATAACCATTGGTTTTTCTTTTCCTTTTTCGCAGTGGATGAGCTTTACGGTAGTCGGTACCAAAGTGGCTCCTTACTTTGGATTTCCTTAATTAATGTGCGTGGGGAGTGGTTTTCACTGCCTGCGTAGTTTTTCTTTTCCTTTAGGTTTTGGCATTTTCGTGCTCCTTCCCTGATTCACCATAGAATCAAGTTCCAAAATATTTGCACTGGCTGTGACCAGTTTTTGTTCAATATCTTATTCTTAACTTTGCACTGTCTGTGCACACCACCAGTATCCCCTTTATTTACCAAACATGTTAACTTATTGCTGGCTGAGATCATTAAAAAAAAAGTCAGCCTAACAGTTCCGGCTGCCAATTACCTCCATTGCAAACCTCACCTTATTCACGCCAGATGTGTCATTATTGTACTGTACTGTTGCGTTGAACACGTGAAATACACTTTTTTGAACCAACCTAATATTTATGGTGTGGCCTAGTTTGTGGCTGAGTGCCTAGCCCTTTTCCCTAGAATTTTTCTAGGATCTTTTTGGTTTGGTTCAGGCTTTTTCCAAGCTTCCGCTCAGATGCCCCCCAGAGGCATATATAGCGATGTAACCTTACCTTATTGTACTGTACTGTTGTGCAGTACGGTACAGCAGCCGATTAGCCAAACAACCTGGCTGAAGGTCACCCCCCATTGTAACCATTGTAACCATTGTACTGTTGCGTTGAACACGTGAAATATCATCTGCTTTGCTTATGCGCCACGCCAAATCATCCTCGGCAGTGACATCGTGTGATAATCAGCTAGTTGGATGATAGTTGAAAGAGCTGCAGACCAGCCGACACTCAATCAGCCAGTCAGCCACTTAACCTTTTATTGTTTAACCCGCTTGGGAAACATAGAAATCAATAGGAAGGTAGATAAAGAGATAATCTATTATTTCCTAGTGGAGCACGTCACCAGTAAAAATGCTTTGACAAAAAAACAACAGCCAACATTTGGTCTCATCTGTTAGCTAGCTGCTTCGCTCTTTCTCTTCTTCTTCTTTTGCGAGCTGCCTCCCTCTTCATGCCCCCCCTCCCCCTCCCCCTGTTCCCTCTTCTCCTTCTTCTTTTTCTTCTTCTCTGACCCCAGCTGCTCTACAGCCACCACGTCCCCAACGATACTCCCCTCCTCCTTCCCCATGCCCTCCTCCTCCTCCCACGCTCTCTTCTTCTTGTCCTTCTTCTTGTGGCTCCCTTCTATCTGCTGCCCCTCAACCCCTGCCAGCTGCCCTGCCTCTGACACCGCAAGGCTCTTCCTCTCTGCCTGCACCTCTGCCTGGGGCAAACTTGCCTCTCCTCCCCCACTCCTGAGACCACCCCCTGCTTCACCCTGCTTCTTCGCCTTGCCCTTCTTCCCTTCGTCCTTTGCTTCCTCAGCTGCCTCTGGTGCTCCCCCTTCTCCTTGCTTCTTTTTTGCCTTCTTGGACTTTCGCCCCTCTGTCGCCTGCTGCTCTGCTGCTGCTGCTGCTGCTACTGCTCCAGCTCCAGCACCAACACCAGCACCCTCTCCTCCACCTCCCACTCTTATCCCACCTCCAGACACGCCAACACCACTACCAGACACTCCAGCACCATCACCACCATCCCCCGCGCCTTCTCCCCCACTACTCTCCCTCGCTCGCTTCTTGTCCTTCTTCCTTTGCTTCTCCATCTGCTTATCCTCACTGTGTTTGCAGCAAGGAAAAATCAGGAATGAATCAGTGAAATACATGTTTGCACAGGAGAAAAATCAGAAGCAGTGCAATCGGTGTGGCTTATGCTTCCAGAGGGGGAAAGTCAGGAATGGCGTGCAATCAGTGTGGCTTATGCTTTCAGGAGAAAAAGTCACAAATAGCACAATTATGCTTTAAGGGGGAAAAAGTCACATTAGCGCATTGTGGCTTATGCTTCCAGAGGAAGAAAGTTGCGAATGACGTGGTAAGTGTAAAATGATTTCAGATAAAAGCTGTGAAGAGGAAACCTGCACGACCTGCACGTTTTGATCTGATTTTGATTTCAGATAAAAGTTGTTCAGAATGTCGCGGCTTCTGTACGACCTTTCCACCAAATGCCACAGACGGATTGTTGCTACGCAATTAGAGCGCTGTGAAGTTGATGCACGTATACCATAAAGACACACTCACACACGCACACACATACACTCACACACACATGCACTCACACATACACTCACACACACATGCACTCACACACACACACACACACATAAACCCTCCACGCGCGTGAAGCACCGAGGCAAGCATGCATGTAGGGTTGGCCAGAACCATATATATATATACCGTACATTACCGTATATTTGATGACATCCCTGCAAAATTACAGTGTATACACCCTATCTATGTATATGGTTCTGGCCAACCCTACATACATGTGACACATGACTGTTGCATGTGCACTGACTTTTGTGTGAAGTACGTAAGTGTTCTTGCAGTGCAGCAAAAACGATACGTCACTTGTTTTTTGTTTCTGCGTTTCTCAACTTTTCTCCATCTTTTAACTTTCTTGGACCAACTTGCTTTACATTAAGCTTTAGCTCCCTAAACCTTGAGAATAGATGTCCATACACATACACACACACGTACAAACGCGCACACGAGCACACGCTCACACATACACCTTTAAGGGTCAACACTGTCTTCTCCCCCCCAACCTCGGGATCCACCCCACTCACACACACACACATTACGCAAAACACAATGCACAACACACAGACACACACACAATGCACAACGCACACCTCAAAGCATATCCACTGCCTTCTCCCCCCTGGCCTTGGACGCCCACTGCAGGTTGTGCCTTCTGCTGTGCGCGCTTTGCTTTCTTAGCGCACTGCTCGTGCGATGGCTGCTGTGGCTGCTCCTGCTGCTGCTGCTGCTGCTGCTGTGATGGGCCTTCTGCACTTTTAAGCTCAGTGACGTCTCTCAGCAGCAGCCGGTCTTGTTCTTCTTCTTGCTCATCTATATGGAAAGATAGCGTGTGTGTGTGTGTGTGTGTGTGTGTGTGTTTGTGTGTGTGTGTGTGTGCACGTGGTTATGTATGTGTCTGTGTGTGTGTGTGTGTTTATGTGTGTGTGCGCGTGTTTATGTATGTGTCTGTGTGAGTATGTGTGCGTATGTGTTTGTGTGAGTATGTGTGTGTGTGTGTGTTTGTGTGGGTATGTGTGTGTTCCTTTGTGTAAATAACACTACCAAGGATGTACCTTTATAATTCTGGCCAGCCATTAGCATATGGTCAGTGAAACATGCTCTGCTATGTTGATTATGAGCAGGGTTGGCCAGAACCATATAGGTACACCGTATATGACCGTATGCACAGTAATTTCCCTGCCAAAGTTACCGTAAACACACCGTCTATGCATATGTATGTATGGTTTTGGCCAACCCTAATTATGAGGACAGGGCTGCTCTGATCGAACCTTTGCGCAATCCTACGCAAATGCAAACGTATTTGGTCGCATGTCTGCACAAATGCAAACGTATTTGGTCGCATGTATACCACACCACTTTCAGCTGAGGGGTTCTGATCAAACCTTTGCGCAACCCTACACAAATGCAAATGTATTTGGTTGCATGTATACAACACCTCGTTCAGCTGAGAGATGATTTAAGGAACGGGGGAAAGGACAGGGATTGCATAGAAAGGTAGAAGCAGTACCTAACAAGCACACAATACTTGGCATGGCGTAATTACTAGTAATTGTGTGCATTGAGCATCTGTGTGCGTGGAGCAACTGTGAGCAGCAACTGGGTGCACAGGACTTGGCATGGCGTAATTACTAGCATTTGTGTGCATGGAGCATCTGTGTGCATGGAGCAACTGTGAGCAGCAACTGGGTGCACAGGACTTGGCATGGCGTAATTACTAGCATCTATGTGCATGGAGCGACCGTGTGAGCTGTGTACATCGAATCAAAAATCCCCCACTGGCAGAGTGCTGCATGAGAAGAGCCGCTTTCACACGTGTCTAGACAGCTGGGCTATTGGCCAGACATTTCTTTACTGGAGAATTACTCAACTCTTCTTCTAACGGCCAGCAGTAAAAAATCCAGCGACTGAAGGCCTTCCCCCTAAACTTAGCGGATCAGCTTTGTGCACGTTAGAGCACTGGCAGGACCAACAAAGTCTTAACTAAAGAATGGCCAACAAATCTTTATGACAGTTTTTTGCACTGACTTGCAGGGTAAATTGAGTAACTTGGGGTGCCCACCTGTGGACTTGAGTTGAGGAAAAAAGGCACACAATGTTGCACATTGCCAAACAAAAATGTACACGTATACACAGGAACGCACACACACACACAATTTCACATATACACAAACAACCACATACACACACATGCACACGCGCACACACACACGACCACAACCACATGCACGCACACACACACACACACATACACACGACATACACGAACACACACACATACACACGACATACACGAACACACACAACCACATACACACACACGACCACGACCACATGCACCTACACACACATACACACGACATACAATAACACACACAACCACACACGCACACACTACCACCCACACCCACCCACACCCACCCACCCCCACCCCCACCCCCACCCCCACCCCCACCCACACCCACACACCTGCTACCTCCACCTGTGCCTGGCCCCTCACGAGCACCATCCTTCTGTCCACCGGCATCATTACAGTCCCATTCTGTGTGTGTATGTGCATAAGTGTGTGTGTGTGTGTAGGTATGTATGAAAGCCACGGTCCACATTGAATGAGGAAAGGGAGCCACTTGTTCTTGTGCGGGTTGATCAGGCCTATTGCTGAACAAAAACCAATCGTTCCTTATGTAGTAGCGTGTGGTCTTCACTGCCTGCATGTGGTCTTATACAGCGTGTGGCCTTCACTCTCCGAAACTAATCGTTCCTAATATGTAGCGCGTGGTCTTCACTGCCTGCATGGCCCTTCAGGCGTTCATGAATAAACACAGCACTGTGATCCATTGCTGATAAAAAAACAATCTTTCTAATATGTAGCGTGTGGTCTTACATAGCGTGTGGTCTTCACTGCCTGCATGGCCCTTCAGGCGTTAAAAAAAGACAGTGCTCTGATTCATTGCAGCCTTGACACATTGATAGGGTTGGCCAGAACCATACATATACGGTGTATATACGGTATTTTAGGCTGGGAGATCACCAAATGTACGGTCATACACGGTGTTTATGTACGGTCCTGGCTAACCCTACACATTCACAATGCGCATCAAAATGATGCGTAAACCTGTAAGTAACAATCAAGAGATCTGTTGATCGATCACTTTAATGTCGATAAACATGATCACTTTCGCACATCATTCGTTAACCACCACTGCATCATCGCATAACTATCTTCGCATAATCAGGGTTGGCCAGAACCATAGGTATATACGGTGTATATACGGTATTTTTGGCAGGGAAGTCACCAAATATACGGTCACATACGGTGTATATATACGGTTCTGGCCAACCCTACGCATAATGCACGTCATTGAACATCGTAGATCGTATGCAGAAGGGTTCTAGCAAACGGGCACGGCTGGTCGGTGCCTTACCGCCTTTGTGTCTGTCTGACATACAGTGGCTACGTTGGTGTGTATCAGGACTCTTTGCGTAGGCAGGCACATATATCACTATATCACACATCACACTGTTTACATTGAATTGATGGCGTGTCATGTTCCTGTGCATTCTAATGTCTTGGAAACACACACACACACACACATACACACACACACTCACACACACACTCTCTCTCTCTCTTACACACACACATTGATGGCGTGTCATGTTCCTGTGCATTCTAATGCCTTGGAACCATTCCTTATTGCTGACCTCTTCACTCACTGTGTGAGCCCCACAAACACACACACACACAAACACACACACACGCGCACACGCACACACGCACACACACACACACACACACGGCCTGGAGAAACCAAAACAGCCTGGCAGAGTTGTGGTGGGCTAAGGGAACCGTGTGGCCTCATACAGTTTGAACCGTTTTGGCCTAACACAACCTGAACCAGATAAACCTAGCACAGCCTTATAAACCGTGAAAGTTTGTGGAGGAGCAATGGAGGATCTTTTCATGGTTGTTGTCGAACCTGTACACACACGCACATACAAACACACACGCACACACACACACACACGCACACACACTCACACACACAGGCACGCATGCACAACACATACACACACATGCTCGCACACACACACATACACACACACTCACTCTCATACACTCACACACACAGGCACGCACGCACGCATGCACACACACATACACACACATGCACACACACACACATACACAAACACACACACTCACTCTCTCTCTCTCTCTCTCTCTCTCTCTCTCTCTCACACACACACACACACACACACACACACACAAACACACACACACACACACACACACACACACACACACACACAGGCACGCACGCATGCACACCTTTGTTATGATGGGCACCATGACAGCAGAGCCTTTGTTAAAAGCGCTATCACCCCCCTCAGACCTTGAAGCATGTGAGAGGGCACCCACATCCTGAGTCACTAGTGTGTGGGGAATGCCTGTGCAATGAACAATGTGCTAATGAACGTCGCCAACGGACAAAACGTTTGCTACAGACATGCCAGTGCGTGTGTGTGTGTGTGTGTGTGCTTTCGTGCTTGCATGCGTGTACATGTGAAAGAGAGAGAGTGTGTGTGTGTGCGCGCGTGTGTGTGTTTACGTTTGTATGTGTCTTTGTGTGTGTGTGTACGTGTGTGTGTATGTGTGTGTGTATGTGTGTCGACACCTTGAGCACTGCAGGGCTGAGCCTCCACTTGCAATGCTTGGGCGCGCTCTCCGGCATCGCCACCTATGGGCCAATCTAACTGCAAATCCTTGAGGGAATCCACATTAACCTGAGGGCAAGTGTAAGCATGCGTGTACGCTTGCATCGTACGTCTATGTTTGTGTAAGCGTAAGTAATGAACGTGAGCGTGCATGTGTAATATCGCAAATCAGCATTTGTGCAAGCAAGCAACACGTGGCGCTTCCATCGTCAGATGTTACATACAGTGTATATACACGCTGCACACGTACGTTGCGGGGGACCTGGATGAGCCACAACTCCTTGCTTGAATCCCCGCTGCTTCCAGAGAACGCCTTGTCTTTTGCAAGCTTTACCAAAGGGGATGGGGACAGTATGTTAGGGGGGAGAGGTTGAGCCCTGGCTGGAACATGCGAGGACTTTGCAGGGGGCCCTGCACCATCTTGAATGGGAAGTTCCGGGAAAGGTGCACTTTTACTTTTCTTGGCCATTGTGTAGAATTAATAAATATTAAAAGTTCCCCGAGTCAGCCGCCAGAGTTGGTTGGATATGAGCGAACACATATTTTTGAGTGAAAATCTCGCGACCAGTTTTGTAATGCACCATCGTCGCAAAGATAGCCCTGGTGCGTAATGCATGGGATGCAGTCTTGAGCGAATGAAATATTGATGAGGGGCAATAGTGTAGGGAAGCAGGTGCTAGCACAAAGCCCTAGCCCTCCTTTTTTATAAATGTTTCCGCTGATCATGGGAGTTTGGTAGTGCACAAGCGTTCGTACCCAAACCTTGGTTGGCTGTGATTGTTGTTAGTTGATGTGTTCAGGATGTCTTTTGTTATTAGCAATGAAGAGATAGTGTTCACTCCAACAATCACTTCTTAGATAGCACGCACTGCACCCAAATCTAAATAGGCAACGCTAGTTTCTTATTATTATTAATCAAGACTCTTTTAACTTGGCGCTCAAGCAGCTGGAGAGAGTGTTATAACACTGAGCCTGATCCAAAAACAAATGCCAAAGTAAAAAAGAAAAAAGAAAAATAAAAGACTCAACTGGTAGTGATAGCGCAGCCAGCATGATTAAGGGAGGGGGCTACGTAGGTGCCCGCTCCAGGCAACCCCCCACCGCGCAAACAACCAATAAGAAATTAATGTGGGTCAGGGGGGTTGTGTGCCGTAGCACCCAGACCCAAACCGTGACTTTTGTTGCTTGTGTTATATTGCAGTGCATACCTTGTTTTATGAGTGCAGATGCATGTCTGATGGAGTGTTTATTCAGTTTGTGTGTCAGGTTTATAATCTTATGGTAATTTAGATTAAGGTCTGACAAAGGTTTGTCTGTATAATCTTTGTAGATGGTCCCCATGACTCCAACAAGGATCACGTGGAGCTTGACTTTCCTATATCCTTGTCTGTTTAGGTTGGCAATAAGCACGCTGTGCTGTTTGAAGCAAAACAGCATTTAACTGATGACTCGCCAAATTGGCTGCAAACACTGCAAAGCAAGGAGTATCCCAGAAGCAGTTTGGGAAAAAAATCAGTGCCTCGCAAGAGAGGACACAGACCATATCACCAACCATGTTTGCCCCCAGTACTTCAAATCATAAAGAGAGGACGTCACTGGCCAGGAAAGAGGCCAAAACGCTAACGTCCACCTCCAACCATGGGACGATAAGCAGTTTCAATTGAAGTGCCCCAACTGGAAATTATGGGCCTACACTGACGGAAGCTACATAGGCAAGGCCGAAGACTTTGTAGGCGCAGGGGTATACTGCCCTCAAACCAAAGTTGAATGTTATGTGAACTCAGGAGGCGTGGGAATGATACACACCATCAATAGAGCTGAGCTCACAGGGATTGTAGCAGCGCTTACCAATAAGTATACCAAGATTGTAACGTACAGTGCATGCTCCCTAAGCCAAATTAGAAAACAACTACTCTTCCCTGAAATGCAACGAGACTATATACACTCAAATCTGCTAAAACAAATTGTATCTATGATTCATGCTTCACCAGAACCTATCTGCTTCTATATAGTGAAAGCGCTTAGTGGCATTGCCAGAAATGAATGTGCAGATGCAATTGCCAAACACTCTGCCTTACATGACGGAGGTCATGACGTGCACTTTCAGCCTCCAGCTCCAGACGGTAATGCATACACACACCTTTACTGGCTTGCGGCTAAAGACACCGTAAAGGATTTCAGCGGAAGAGGGGCAATTACACCTAGGCTTCGTGCACTCTCTGATTTAAAGGCCAAGCTGAAAACATAAATGTGCGAATCACACAGACTGGGGAGTGCCAAAACAGACACAGGGTATTACTACTACTGCAAGGACCTTAGACCTTTGGTCAGTAAACAAGCCACAAATGCTTTCTGGAACAATAGTAATATCAAATACTACGAAAAGCGTAACGTTATGAGGTACCACACTGGTAGAAATTTTAATCAAAAGCACGCCTACCGGTACGGCTTCTCTCCCAATGCAAACTGCCCCATCTACCCTTGCACTGATAGTGCGCTTCTCATACTCTCAGTTCGCCAATACACTAGAATGAGGAACATGATTATAAAATGCCATAATATGGCAAGTGTGTTGATTGTCAAGCCCTCCAAATAAAAGGGACCATGCGGAGCCAACCAAATTGCCTACGCTGACATAGGCAGCACAGAATAAACTATCAGAGCAACGCCTAGATCTGAGAAACACTGCCAATTAAACACTGCCCTCTTGGTTGCTACCCAAGCTAACAGCACATGCTTTAAAAGCCTCTTCTAATCCTGACGCCATCCTATTTTTACCTAGCACTGTGTGCTCCTCTCGCGTAACCACCCGCAACTCAAATTTTCAACAGCTTGCTCAAGACATGAAACTGAACCAAAACAAGTGGGAGGCTCACCTGATTGAGTTTAAATATTGTAAAGACACTAGGCCTGATCCCCAACTCCAAAAAGCAAAAGCACAGCACAGCGTGC
>Ga0307963_1002522_pt1:2500-14471 | contig 14471 bp, 13 predicted proteins | sample OrgLakmetagen594_FD_201829 | JGI IMG/M metagenome (GOLD analysis project Ga0307963, IMG submission 201829) | Saline water microbial communities from Organic Lake, Antarctica - #594 | ecosystem: Environmental > Aquatic > Non-marine Saline and Alkaline > Saline | place: Antarctica...
GCACGATGCACGTCATATAAAAATGAACCCGCTGTTCAACATATCGCTGCACTTAAAACATCTATTGGCTTCCAAAAGAATGTGAAGAACATCGAATTAAACACAATCGTCCCAAAACTGTGACTGTGCCCACGCACAGGCAGCCAGCAGCTGAGGAGTGCAAGGGAAGCAGCAGCCAGGTCTCACGTCGAGACGCTGCGCTCCAAGCGATTCTACTGCGACCTGGAAGAGCTGCAAATGAACGACCTGGCGCTGAAGATGAAGGACGAAACAGATGCACGTCAGGGAAAGATGATGCAGATCCTGGTGCGTTGCATTTTGCGTTGTTCCTGCTGGCAAAACACGTTGACGATGTGCGTGCCATACAAGGAAAGGGAGAGGGAAGGAGAGAAAGATGAGGCAGGTCTTGGTGCGTTTCGTTTTGCGTTGTTTCTGCTGGCAAACCACGTTGACGATGTGCGCGCCATTAAAGGAAAGGGAGAGGAAGAAAGGGAAGGTGATGCAGATCTGGTGCGTTGTGTTTTGCATTGTTCCTGCTGAGGTAGCTCATTGGCGATGTGTGCGTCATTGAAGGAAAGGGAGAGGGAAAAAGGGAAGGTGATGCAGGTCTTGGTGCGTTGATCCATAAGCGGACAGAGGTTGTGCAGAACGCAGATGACTGTAAGTCATAGCATGCTACTCTTTACAAAACACCGCAGGCCAAGGATCTATACTCCGACGAGATCCATTGGCGAATGGAGCTCGTGCAGAACGCGGATGACTGCGATTACACGGCCCCACTACCGTGGCTTTCCTTTGATCTAAGGAGTAACACCATCCTTGTCAAGTGCAATGAGGTGGGTGCTACAGGCAATTAGAGAGTCACTTGGGATGCAAGAGAGATACGATCATTTATGAGGCAGTGGATGTGTGTGTGCGTGTGTGTGTGTGTAATTCTGAGGTATGAGGCATCTACGAAGCGACACCATCCTTGTCAAGTGCAATGAGGTGGGTGCTACAGACAGACAATAAGAGTCACTTGAGATGCGAGAGAGATACGATCATTTATAAGGCAGTGTGTGTGTGTGTAATTCTGAGGTATGAGGCATCTACGAAGCGACGCCATCCTTGTCAAGTGCAATGAGGTGGGTGCTACAGAAAATAGAGTCACTTGGGATGCGAGAGAGATACGATCATTTATGAGGCAGTGGATGTGTGTGTGCGTGTGTGTGTGTTTGTGTTTGTGTGTGTGTGTGTGTGTGTGTGTGTGTGTGTGTGTGTGTAGTGACACACATACATGCACACATACACACATGCTAACATAAACAGGCACACACACATGCTCACACACGTGACCAAAACGCTGCCTGCACTGCCTCTGGCGAGTGCAGGTGGGGTTCCCTCATGCGGATTGCACACATACACACACGCTCAGACACACACACACACACACACACACACGCTCACACACACACACACACACACACGCACACACACACACAAACACACACGCTCACACACACACACACACACACACACACACACACGTATCCAAATTGCCGTTCCTGCTACCCCTGGCGCAGGTTGGGTTTACTCCCAAAGACATTGACTCCATCTGCGACGTGTCCGACAGTAAAAAGGCAAACAAGCCGGGCTACATCGGTGCGTGCTGCCGCTCAATTTCCTTTGTTATCTGTTTGTATACGTGGCTGTGCCGTCTTATGAGTTCAGTGTGAAACACCTGAACTCAGGTTCTTGAAGTGTAGCATAAAGTGAGATGTTCTCACTTTCTGCTTTTCTCCAGTTTCTGCTTCCCTTCTCCATTCTTTTTATCCTTAGAACACAACTCTCTCTTTAGCATACTTCCCCCCCTCCCTCACCTCTTTTCTATATTTTAGTTTTTAGTTTTCTCCTGTTTCTCCGGTTTCTCTGAGTTGTTGTGTTCTCCTTGGTAATAATGACAGAGGCCTATGCATCTCACAATGCAAGCGAAATAGAACTTTTGTTACCCTCATTGACATGATTGTTCAAACCCCTTGTCATCTGTTAAAGGTAAATGTGGCTACACCATTTTATATTGCCCTGTTGACAAAATGTTTGCATTGCCTTGTTGACAAAATGTTTGCATTGTCTTGTTGACAAAATGTTTGCATTGCCTTGTTGACAAAGTGATTGCGGTCGGCAACAGAGTTCCATCCGTTAGGCACACCACCATCGATTTCATGCCTAAGGGTTAGGGTTTAGGGTTTGGGTTAAGGTTAGGGTTAGGGAATAATTTCATGTCTAATTCCATGTCTTCACTTGCGGCGCACGATTTCAGTTTGATATGACATGATCGTGCAATGGCGATCACGCCATACTTTGCCGCTGAGAGATGTCAAGGAATGATGGCACCCCTGTGTGCACAACCCAAACAGCTTGCACGTCTGCATTTCTATGCATGATGCCCACGTGAGAATTGCATTCAGATGCGTAGCCATGCTCGTTCAGATACTTTGCTCTATATCTTATGTATCAAGTTCAGTACCTTGGTGCTCATAACCAAATTATCCTGTGGCACATGCTTGCAGGACAAAAGGGCATCGGGTTCAAGTCTGTGTTCCAGATCACAGACACTCCCACAATCCACTCCAACGGCTTCAACATCAAGTTCGACCTGAACCTGCACCCCCTGCTTGGTAAGAGCAGTGGTATCCTTTGTGCATGATTGTGCAGAGTGTGTGCACGCATGCGTGTATGAGTGTACGCATGCTCTGTTTAGCCCGTGCATGATTGCGCAGTGTGTGTGCATGCATGCGTGTATGAGTGTGCGCATGCTCTGCTTAACCACTCCTCCATGTGTATGCACGTGTGTGTGCATGCATGCGTGTATGAGTGTGCGCATGCTCTGCTTAGCCCGTGCACGATTGCGCAGTGTGTGTTCATGCATGCGTGTATGAGTGTGCGTATGCTCTGCTTAGCCCGTGCATGATTGCGCAGTGTGTGTGCATGCATGCGTGTATGAGTGTGCGCATGCTCTGCTTAACCACTCCTCCATGTGTATGCACGTGTGTGTGTATGGCTTTGGGCATTATGGCGGCTGAAGCAACTGTAGGGATTGGCCAGGAAGTACATGCAGTTGGCGTTCACCAGCTAGGGTTTTTCTTTGTTTTCCTTTGCTTGCTATGTTGACCATCAGGTCACAGTTGCTGTTAGCGCTTCTTTTGTAAAGATGTGAAAGGTCACAGTTGCTGTTAGCACTTCTTTTGTAAAGATGTGACGCTCTGTGTTTTGACATGCACAATTTTCGATCGATGTCTGTACGTTTTGTTGTCCCACACTCACATATCTTGGAATCCTTCTCACGCTAGAAACCCCTCTTTGCACACGAGTCCTACATGTGAGGTTTTGTGGCAGAGAAGCCTTCAAATACAAGGTCGTATATGGTGTGTGTGTGTGTGTACAGTATTTGTGGCAGGGAAAGCTTGGATCACAAGCTCAGGTACGATGTAAGCACTTACAGTAGTAAGATCTTTAGCCATTAGGTCACATATGCTGGGGGATATATTCCTTGGACGCTGCTGTTTGTCAGCAACACCCTTCCCTTGCATGTTCTTACCTCAGCTGCTTGAGAGCGACCTGAGTTCCTTGCGTTGCTTTTGCGTCAGTCTGCCTACTTTTTGTTCTGCGTGTGCCTTCATTCCGCACCTTTTAAGTCAATGTGCTTACCTTTTTTTCTGCGTGTGCCTTCATTCCACAGCTTTCGAGTCAATGTGCCTACTTTTTGTTCTGCGTGTGCCTTCATTTCACAGCTTTTGGGTCAGTCTGCCTACTTTTTGTTCTGCATGTGCCTTCATAGCACAGCTTTCGAGTCAATGTGCTTACTTTTTGATCTGTGTGTGCCTTCATTCCACAGCTTTCGAAACAATGTGCTTACCTTTTGTTCTAATTGTGCCTTCATTCCACAGCTTTTGAGTCAATGTGCCTGCTTTTTGTTTCAACTGTGCTTCATTCCACACACAGTCTACATCCTGCCAACCCAGGTACACACTCTCACACTTTGACACTCACACAGATAGGAGGGCGATGCAGATGACACACACACACATACACACACACGCACACACACACACACACACATACACACACAAACACACACAGGCTACATCCTGCCAACCCTCGTCCAGCCCCTTCCACTATCCGACCACAACCCTGACGAGGTGGCCACATGCATTGAGCTGCCTCTGAAACCGGAGTTCCAAGGCCAATCCACTGGTGCGCAAAAGCAATTATGGCAAGGTGGCCACGTGCATTGAGCTGCCTCTGAAACAGGAGTCCCAAGGCCAAAGCGCTGTTGAGGCTGCGCTTGCTGGTTTGTGAATGTGTGTGTGTATGTGTGTGTGTGTATGTGTGTGTGTGTGTGTGTGTCAAGCCGGCACAGGAGCAACCATGGCAAACTACGTTGTTGATCCTGATCAGATGCTGCCCCTGTACGAGCGCCAAAGCCGACTGGTGAGGGGCTAAGCTGAAAGATTGCCCACGGGTGAAATTCTAAAATTATGCCGGCAGATGCATGAAAAGGTGATAGGATTATAAAGTAAATACTGAACAGATGCGACCCTTATTATATAGACCTGCCTTTTAAGCAGACATCCCAAAGGTGACTTGTTGGGATACAACTTAACTTATGATACAAACATCGATGCACAGGTTTTATGAGAGTGCATGTTCAATATGCAAAACACAAGCATGCATCCATTTTGGCGCACATTTGAACCTAACGTGCATGCACACATATACACGCCCACAAACAAACACACACAACACACACAGGAGGACGTGACCTGCGTGCCAAGTTTTCCAGCATGAGCCCTGTGCTGCTGCTGTTCCTGCGCAGCCTGCGCTGCATTTCCATCCGTGATGCAGTTGCGGACACACAATACCTATTCACAAAGGCCCAGGATAGGTGTGTGCGTTGTGTGTATGTGTGTGTATGTGTGTCATATGCATCGTCCTTCCAACTGTGTGAGTGCCTAAGTGTGTTGGTGTGTATGTGTGTGTATGTGTGTGTATGTGTGACAAATGCATCGTCCTTCCAACTGTGTGAGTGCCCAAGTGTGTGGGTGTGTGCCTGTATTGTACTTGTGCGCGCGCATCTGTGTGTGTGTCACATGCATTGCCCTTCCAACTTCTACCGCGCGCAGCTGCAAGGCAAGGCGTGTGTTTGCATCATCTGCCTTGTTCATTTGCGTCATCATCAACGACATTTGTACGAAGCAGCTTTTGTTAAAATACCTATCGGTTGATGGCGTCAGATATTTCGTTTGCACGATGCCTTACCTTTTATTCAAGCTGCTTTTATCTCATCTTCATCATCTCATCGCTGCACTACACCAATCGCCGTTCGTTTGATCACGACTTTTTTGTTCGCTGTTGCGCAGCGTTAACGCGAACTGCGTGCAGCTGCAAGCCTACAGCAACAAGGGTGTGCAGACGACCAAATGGCTGCTGGTCGACAAAGTCTTGGAATTTGAGCCCCCCATTAAGCGCAGGCAAGTCGCACACCACTCTGGCATCTTTTGCAGCTCTACCTTCATAGACTGCCTCGCTGTTCTTTATTGTTTATTGCATGCTAGCGATCTGGCACAGTTTCGTGCTTAGATTTTTTTGGCTTTAACGATTGAAAAGGTGAGGGCTTCCTCGCTGAACATTACCGTACGTACAACAGGGGTCCAAAAGGGATGGTGCCGTTTGCTGCTGCTGAGAGTAACAGTATAAATGGGAGTCCTGGATACTGGTTGTTGCAGTCGAATGTAGACATTGTGTTGAACGCTTCCCTCTAGACTTGAATTCTGATCTCTACTCCATCTCAGAGTGCATCAAGTTATAAGTGACCCAATGCGTAAAGGAGTGGTAAGTATTTGCAGATTATTGCGGTAGGCAGGTCATCCTTCTTTCCCTGTGGTGTGATGAAGTTTGTACAGGTACGGTTGAAAGCAACCCTAAAGATTGCAGGGCAGTACAGCGATACTATGCAGTCTGATTCAGCTGTACACACATGTGCGCGCACATGGACACACACACATACACATACACGCACACACACATACACACACGCACACATTTCTAAAGAATGGACTTTGTCAACCCTATGAGTATGTCATTAAAAGACTAAATTGATCGTATGTGTGGCCTTTGCTGCAACACACACAAAACCATATATGACTGTGTGTTTGGATAATCCCCTGCTATTGATACCGTGTATACATTAGGGTTGGCCAGAGCCGTATATACACACCGCATATGACCGTATGTATGTATGTATGTATGTATGGAGATTTCTCTGCTTAAAGTACCGTGTAAACACTGTATTTACGTATATGTGCATGGTTCTGGCCTACCCTAGATTTATCATTAACTACCATATAAAGTATATAGGAATATTGAGAGTCTCAGTTCAAGGTCTTTCTTGGCCAACCTTCTGTCTGCTAGCTGAGTGACATCCCGACAAACAAAAACCTCTGCCATTAATGTTATGCAGGCAAGCCGAGGTTGCCCAGACAAAAGTGTCCTTGGCCTTCTTCTTGCCTGACGGTGCAGCTGAGCATGTCCCACCCCCTGAGAAGCAGTACGTGTACGCGTTCCTGCCAACAAAGCAGTACGGACTCAAATTTGTGGTGCAGGTGTGTTGGGTATGTTTGGGTGCAGGAGTGTTGATAATGTGCATGCATCTGCGTGTGCGTGTTTGTGCGCATGTGTGTGATTGTATTTGTGTTTTTTTGTATTTACAGAGTGCTGCTAAAAATGCAATGCTTGCTCAACGCGTCCCTGGTCTCTCAAAGCGTTAGATGTGTGAATGCGCTTGCACTGGTTTCTGCCCCGTCATCATCATAATTGTACGTTTCGTGCGTGCAACCTTGTACTAGCAATTGGCAAGTGTCAAAAGTAAAACTGCGCAGGCAGTGAATTATCGCTTTCCATTTGGCAAGTGTTGTTAACATTCCCTGAACTAGTGTATTGTTATAACACTTCCTAGCGTATTGTTAAACGCTAACTTGTGTATTGTTGAACACATCCCTGAACAAGTGTTTGGTTCAACATTACCTGAACTATTGTATTGTTCAGTTGTTAAGGCCATTCTTATCAGCACCGTCTCCATCTTGTCGTGTGAATAGTATCAGCGAGACGAGACTCTTTTGATTAGCTTGTCGCTCTGCTGTGCTGTGCCACGCTCAACAAGCTGCTTGTGTAGGAAACAATGTCCTTGTGGCACCATCATGCACGCAAATTGGAGTGCTGCTGTGCTGTGCCACGCTCAACAAGCTGCTTGTGTAGCAAACGATGTCCTTGTGGCACCATCACGCATGCAAATTGGAGTGCTGCTGTGCTGTGCCACGCTCAACAAGCTGCTTGTGTAGCAAACGATGTCCTTGTGGCACCATCATGCACGCAAATTGGAGTGCTGCTGTGCTGTGCCACGCTCAACAAGCTGCTGGTGTAGCAAACGATGTCATTGTGGCACCATCATGCACGCAAGTTGGAGTGCTGCTGTGCCTGTGTAGCAAACAATGTCCAGCTGCTTGTGTTTGAATGGTGTCAGTGAGGCAACACCATGCACACAAGTTGGAGTGCTGATTTGCCTGTTTGTTTGGGGGAGGGCATCCATAATTGCATGGAGTCTAAGCGCACAGAAGATGGTGTAACAAACATGTTTTCTCCAACTCCCCTCTAATTCCTCCTTGCGGTGCAACACAAGCGGCTCCTCCTCCTTAATGAGCACAAGAAGTGTCAGAGCTTGATTCAACAATGTGTTTGCAGGTTCCCAGTAATAGGCACCAGAAGCACTTAATACTTGCACAACAAGCATTTCAGTGCTCATGTTTATCTGTATACGTTGGCATATAGGTAGGGTTGGCCAGAACCGTATATACACACCGTATATGATTGTATATATGGTGATTTCCCTGTAAAGAATACCGTATGCAAACCGTATATATATGGTTCTGGCCAACCCTACATATAAGGCATGGAGATTATGATACATGCGGTTGGTATGCACGGTTTGGCCAACCCTATCGTCATAGTGTGCTTAGTTTCGTCTTGCAGGCAGACTGAAAATTTTGATAGCACAAATATAGAGGAATGGCCACACCCACATATACACGGTGCATGTGCTGGATTTTGTGCAGGAACTTCATCTTTTCATTCACCTTTTCGATTCCGCGTGTACGCTGATTAGGAGGTGCCTGATTATGATAGGCTCCATCATCTTTTCTTTCATCATCTTCATTCCTTTTTTTTATTCCGAGTGTAGGCGGACTGGGAGGTTCCTGATTGTGATGGGCTCCATCATCTTTTCATTCAGTTTCATTCATTTTTTTGATTCCGAGTGTAGGCGGATTGGGAGGTGCCGGATTATGACGGGCTCCATCATCTTTTCATTCATTTTTTTGATTCCGAGTGTAGGCAGATTGGGAGGTGCCTGACGAAGATGGGCTCCATCATCATTCATCATCATTCATCATCATTTCATTCATCATTTTCATTCATTTTTTTAATTCCGCGTGCAGGCGGACTGGGAGGTGCCTGCCAGTCGTCAGTCTGTGCATGAGGACAAACCATTCAACATGGAGTTGCGCAATGCCATCCCAGGTGTGTCTTGTTTATGGCCTGAATAATTTGTGCGCTGAATTGTGTACGGCTGTAGGGATGTATGTCAAAAACTGTAATATGTGTGCCTGTGTGTGTTTAAGTGTACGTGTGTATGTGTGCAACAAGCTTGCAGTTTTGGGTCGGGTCACTTTCACAATGCCACAATCAAGCAAAGTGCTGCATAGTAGCTAGTTAGCGTCACTTTAAAAAAAGTGAGCATCATTTTGTTTACCTTTGAGAAGCGATAGGCACAAAGGCGCCGTACTTCCCATTTGTGCACCTGACTTTTTATTTCCGTAATGATGTGTGTGTGGGTGTGGGGCGGATGTAGGCATGGGAGTAGTCGGACACTGTGCGTTGTGCGTAGGAGTCAATGTGCATAAAATATCTGAATCTTGTACCTCTCATGCAGAACTGGGTATCGAAGCATTGAAGCAATTCCAGCGCCTGCCCTCTCCTCGCAAAGACCGCCCCTACTTTTGGTGCGTGAGCTTTTGTGCGTGCCTTCCTGTCACCTTCGAAAGAGTGCAAAAGAGCGATCACAGAGAATTACTGGCTATAAAATACAGATTGCACTGAACATGTTTACTTCAAGTACTTGGTGTGTTTTTAGCGTTTGTAAGATTTGCTTCATGCTTTGAACGGTGTGTGGATCAGTTAAAGGGCTTGATATTGTTGCTCATTGCGTTGCACAAGAACAGCCATCTGCTCACACACACTCAGATTCTAAACAAAAAAATCACAGAGCTGTGCAGCAGCTGTGCTGTAACTGCGTACATGTGTAGGGTGTAAAGTGGAGGAAGGAAATTCTGCTTCTCACTCTAGAATTTGTTGGGGCATATATCGGAGGTCTTACACACCATTGCAAACAACATTGGGTATGACCTCCGATATATACCTCAACAAAATCATAATATAAATTGCCAACACAGGAATGCCCTGCTTACCTCTAGATGCAGGAGTGGAGTGTAAGATGGACACATTTGCAATATCACTGCCTCACAATTCAAGTCTTGTTCTTGATGGGCTGCCTATATAGGATCAGCCGTTGGCTGCGCTGCTTTTCTCTAGATGGAGAAGTGGAGTGTAAGATGGACACAATTGCGTTGTCGCTGCATCAAAATCCAAATATGATAGCATGGTTTGTTCTTGATTGGTTGCCTACACAGGACTGACTGGTGGCTGCGCTGCTTTTCTCTAGATGCAGAAGTGGAGTGTAAGATGGACACAATTGCGTTGTCGCTGCCTCAAAATCCAAATATGATAGCATGGTTTGTTCTTGATTGGTTGCCTACACAGGACTGACTGGTGGCTGCGCTGCTTGCCCCTAGATGGCGAAGCAGAAGAGATCTTTGCCCTGCCGGCTAAGCAGCTGCGCATGCTGGCCATCAACACAGCCTGCATACCCACCCTCAAGGCAGGCACATGGGTGCGGCCTGGGCAGGCGTACGTGTGCACCGATCCCACCATCAGCGCGCTATGGACGGACCCACGCGCACAAGAACTGCTAGTGAGTGTTTGTTCGTGCGTGAATGTGTTTTTATCCGAAGGCGTACGTGTGCACGTGTGCACTGATCCCACCATCAGCGCGCTATGGACGGACCCACGCACACAAGAACTGCTGGTGATTGTTTTTTTGTGTGCGTGAGCTTGTTTTTGTCCGAAGGGGTACGTGTGCACGTGTGCACCGATCCCACCATCAGCGCGCTATGGACGGACCCACGCACACAAGAACTGCTGGTGAGTGTTTGCTCGTGCGTGAGCTTGTTTTTGTCCGAAGGCGTACGTGTGCACGTGTGCACCGATCCCACCATCAGCGCGCTATGGACGGACCCACGCACACAAGAACTGCTGGTGAGCGTTTGTTTGCGCATGAGCTCGTTTCTGTCCGAAGGCGTACGTGTGCACGTGTGCACTGATCCAGCCATCAGCGCTTTGTGGACGGACCCACGCACACAGGAGCTGCTGGTGAGTGTTTGTTCGTGCGTGAGCTCGTTTTTATCTGAAGGCGTACGTGTGCACGTGTGCACCGATCCCACCATCAGCGCACCATGGACGGACCACGCACACAAGAACTGCTGGTGAGCGTTTGTTCGCGCGTGAGCTTGTTTTTGTCCGAAGGCGTACGTGTGCACTTGTGCACCGATCCCACCATCAGCGCGCTATGGACGGACCCACGCACACAGGAGCTGCTTTCTTTTTGAGTAATATCCTTTGATGGGTCACATACCCGTTCTTGTTACACACACATATACACACACACATATACACACACACATATACACACACAGAAGTTGCATACTTCTGTTCAGCCCTACCATGATGTGCTGTAGTATACCTACCATGCTCATACGCATGGGCTGTACAGCCCTACCATACACACGTACAGCACCTGCACGCTGCGATACAGATTTACCGTTATTTGCTACCCCTGCGTAGCACGTTGTATATGGTAATTGTAACACCGTTTGTTACAAACTGTGTGTGAACGTGGACTGTGCACTTTAGCATGGGTGAAATACTGATGAATGCAGGATGTGCATTTTGTGCACCCTGACATCCGCTCGCTGTATTCTAGCTGCTCTTGTTGTGTTGATTGCGCCTGTCCTTCTTAAACTTACAAAATACCTTTGAATGCAGGATGTATATTTTGTGCACCCTGACATCCGCTCGCTGTATTCTAGCTGCGCTGATGGTGTTGGTCACGCCTGTCCTTCTTAAACTTTCGAAATACTTTTGAATGCAGGATGTGCATTTTGTGCACCCTGACATTCGCTGTATTCTAGCTTCTAGCTGCTCTTGTTGTGTTGGTCACGCCTGTCCCTCTTAAACTTGCGAAATACTTTTGAATGCAGGATGTGCATTTTGTGCACCCTGACATCCGCTCGCTCTATGCTAGCGGCTCCTTCCTTCGAGAGCAGCTGCGGGTGCAGCGTTTTGGCACCAGTGAGCTGCTGCAGCTTGCCAGGAAAGTGTGCGCCACACCAGGACTGCTGGAGGTGTGTGTGCATGTGTGTGTGTGTGTGTGTGTGTGTGTGTGTGTGTGTGTGTGTGTGTGTGTGTAAGGGTTGTGTAAGGGTTGTGTATGCAGGGGTGCAGGTTTTACATGTGTGCGTGCGTAATTGTGTGTGGTTTGAGTGTGTGTGTGTGCGTGTGTGTGTGTGTATGAGGGGGTGCAAGCTTTACTTGTGTGCGTGCGTAATTGTGTGTGATTTGGCACCAATGAGCTGCTGCAACTGTGTATGTATGAGGGGGCATGCATTTTGGATGGGTGTGTAGCGTACAAATACGCGTACTCTGGCACCGATGAGCTGCTGCAACTACCGAGCACGTTCCCACCAATCCAATCCTTGGTATGCTT
>Ga0307963_1002523_pt1 | contig 14469 bp, 15 predicted proteins | sample OrgLakmetagen594_FD_201829 | JGI IMG/M metagenome (GOLD analysis project Ga0307963, IMG submission 201829) | Saline water microbial communities from Organic Lake, Antarctica - #594 | ecosystem: Environmental > Aquatic > Non-marine Saline and Alkaline > Saline | place: Antarctica: Organic Lake...
TCTCTCTCTCAATCTCTCTATCTCTTCATCTCTCTATCTCTCTCTCTCTCTTTCTCTTTCCCTCTCTCTTTCTCTTTCCCTTTCTCTTTCTCTTTCTCTTTCTCTTTCTATTTCTATTTCCCTTTCTCTTTCTCTTATACACACATATGCATACACATACACACTTCCAGGCAGCAGCCACCTCAGTGCGGCACCTCATGCTGCCGTGCCACTGGCAGCAGCGCAACGCCCTTATCAAGGTTTGCTTAAATGTGTATAAATTGGGCCGTCCAAGCAGCATGCTTAACAGCATTTTATGCCTTTGTCGGGCAAAAAAGTGCTACTGTGCAGCATCACGCTTTGTCAAGATCAGGTACCCTGGCTAAGCACTTTGGTCTGTACCCTGGCTAAGCACTTTGGTCTGTTGATTCTGGACCACCGGTATGGTTCTGTGAATTGTCTGTCCTCGCTTTTTAGTACAATGTCGCCAAAAAATGCAAATGCAACGTGGCAGCTCATGCTCAGCACTTCAAAGTAGCCCATAGACGCTCATGGCAACGCGCATGCAATGCAATGGCACACTAGTGTATGCGCTCACATGATCAGACTGCTCACAGACTTTTGGGTGAATATGAGCGGTTATGATCTTGTTGCTGTAATTTTGCGTGTTGATTGTTCCTTTCCGTGGAGTCCTTCTTTGATCTGCCACGTTTACAAATCTAGCACTTGTCTACTGTGCTCCTTCACAGCGCCCAATATCCTGTGCAACACACCTATTTGCCAGCAAAGCATGGAATACACACAGCGCGCATACCTCAAAACCTACTGTGCTGGACGTGTAACTTCCTTCGTTCCCAGACCTGAGTTACCTGATGCAATTTGCAAGTTATCTGATGTTATCTAATGCGATAGCGACTGATATGCATGTGTAGGATCTGATCACAAGCTATGGCTGTGGTGGACGTACCATCGTCTTCACTGACACCAAGAGTGACTGTGGGGCTCTGGCGCTGTACTTGCAAGACAGGTATATGCATGTGCTTGAGTGATGCCTCACAAGTGTGTTGTAGTTCTGTCAATGTTGTACCTGGTCCTTGTGCTTGTGCTGTAGTACTCGCGTGCTTGCGCTTGTGATTAAACAAGCACTTGTTGTGCTGTGTGGCCATCAACTCAAGGCGTCACAGCTGTGCTTGGAAAGAATAACTGCCTCTGCGCCATGGCTACTTCCTTAGCTAAAGACATTGTCTACTGTTGATTGCATGCATTCTGAAATAATAAAGACATTGTCTACTGTTGATTGCATGCATTCCTTAGCTAAAGACATTGTCTACTGTTGATTGCATGCAGTATGGGAGCTCAGCCAATTCACGGAGATTTAGCTCAGAAGATGCGTGAGCAGGTACGGTTAAATGATGAGCAGCTTGCGCATGTTTCCCAACACATGTAGCAGCAACATGATCTCCTGGATTGTTTGCTATTAACCTCCCTTACTTAAAAATATTCCTCATTCAACAGTAATGGCGCTATGGTAATATTTCTCATGTGTGGTTGTATTACCTGCTATCATTTATATCAATTAATATGGAACCATTCACACGATATGCACTGACCGCGTTGGTGGCAACACCTTTCTCCTTCCTGCACAAAAAAAATGTTGGGTCCTGTCTTTGCTTATGTAAGCCTTTTTGCATCATCACGTGCCTTCCAAATATCACACTGCAACACGCACAGGCACTGGCTGGATTCAAAAATGGCACATTCCCAGTGCTTGTGGCGACTGACGTTGCTGCTCGTGGCTTGGACATCACGGGCGTGGAGCTGGTCATAATGGTGAACAGCTCGATCTGCGTGATAGGATCTGTGTGTTTGTGTGCATGTTGTTTCTTGCTTGCATCTTTGTGTGCAGTTGCACATGTCGTGATGCAATCATGTTAAAAATGCAAAAGATTCGTTCAAAAACAAAATTTGGATGCCTACTGTACCGGTTTTGAATGACTCTTAAAAAAGGATTATACCAATCTGCTGCAGCAGCTCCCAGCAAAGCCATAGCTGTTGACTTTGAAGGGAGAGAGGAAGTGTCAATTGGGGCCGTGCTTGTGGTGTTATCACCGTTTGCGTACAACTGTCTTTTTCAAATGAGGCATGTAGAACAGCAGCACACGGTCATGTATGTACGTTGGTCTAGTGCAGGAGTGAGTCTACTCAAACTTTCTTATTGGCTTACGTGACTCACCTGCGCCTGCAGATTGATCCCCCCAGCGACTGGGAGAGCTACATACACAGGTGAGGCTAGGAGCCATTTGCTGCATAAAACTGGTGTTGTTGCCGACAAAGTGATAAGTGCTGCAATATGGAAGGTTCACTGCATATTTTTGGTCATCCACCATAGCGTAAGGGTGCGTCCCATTGAGCAGCACTAAATAGAGGGGCTGAAGGTTATTGTGTCGCTCCATGGCTTTGGGGACGACTTTGCTATGGCAGTGTTTGCATGAAATCTATGGTGATATTGTTATGGACACGTACAAAACCTAGCCCCGGCATTTCGTTTTTGAATCACCCAGGAGCGGAAGGACCAGTCGCGCCAATAGGCTTGGCACGTGTGTGATGTGTGTCACCCGCAAAATGGAGTACATGGTGAGCCATCTCTTTTTACGAGGAGCGCTTACATGAGCTTCTGCTAAGCGAAGGCTATGCAACTTTTTAGCAACCTATCTTGCAGTGTCGATTGTCCAGGCAATACAGAGCAATGTGGCCAGAAAGGATGGCAACGTTTCAAATCCTAGTAGAATGATCAGTCCACATCTTCTTTGCCATCTTTGTTGACTAAAAAAACGCCACACCAATTAAAGCAATTGTATGGCGCATGCATGCAGGTGCCGATCATTGAAGGCAAGGGAAAATTCAAGTTTGAGCGCATCGGAGCACCTCAGGTGTGGCTGAGAGTTGCTTTTTCTTTTGTGTTTAAGAACCTGATTTAGATGTGACAGAATGATCGTAGGGCAAGACTCAACAATCAGCAATCATTAGTCAATGCTGATCTTTACAGTTGCAGCAATCAATGTGTTATATGTTATGTGCAATTGCCTAATATGATGACGTGTGCAGCCACAAATGTAAATTGATATGTTGATCAACGCAGCCGCAAGACATGGCACGGATCTCAGCAGAGCGGACTGCAGAGATGCTGAGGGATGTGGAGCCAAGCGTGGTCCCCTATTTCATGTGCGTGTGTTTATGTGTTTAGTTGTATAATCATGTGTGTGGCAACTCGTTATCTGGCAAAAAAAATGGAAGCACATTTACACAGAAAGTTCTTCCAATGTTTTTACGAGGTGAACTTTGTAGCAAAGCTTGCTCGCACATGCCGCAGTGTGCGCTGCAGAATGCAAGTTGTTTCCATTTATCACTATCATGTAATTTTACTAGAGGGGGTTATCTGAGGTCCAAAATGGGTATGCTTATGGCATGCTCCCAGGGTATGGTCTCCCCGACGGGCTGTTTTCAAGCTCAGCATCAAGTGGTAGCTTTCCAAAACACTTGAGCTTGAAAACAGCCCGTCAGGGAGACTATTCCTAATCTTCCGCGGCGTGAACTTTACTTTTTGAGCAGCCATATGCTGTATCTGACCAGCCAACGCACCAAACTAAGTGTTTTATGGTGTTTTGGAGTCCTTATAGTAAATAAAGATCATTGCATAAACATTGGAGCAAAAACATCAAGTGGTCGGCGAGATATGCAGATTAATGCGCCATTCCCCATGCAAAGCACCCATGAAGGGAAGAGGTGCACGTTGTGTGCATGTAGTCCTGTTTCTTCTTACGCAGGGTGACTTAATAAAATCTAAGCACGTGATCTGGTAGCTTATAAAGTCAGCTTCAGTTTGAAGCTAGATTGTGTCCAATTTGATGTGTTGCTGTGTAAGTAGTTGCCCCCTTAATGCAAAAATGAGCTTGTTTGGACTTTTGCTCAGATAACCCCCTCTGTAATTTTACTCATTTAAATTATGGTAGGGCTTGCTGGACTGTAGATTGTGTCCTTCTTTTGGTAGATCCATTCTACAAAGTGTGCGCGCTACTATCACTATACGCTGATATTGCTTATAAACCATGAGACTTGTCAGATTAATGTGTAGGCCACCTGCCCTTACAGGTACCAATTTTACCTGTCTCCGCGCTTCATGCCCGGATTCTGTTTATTTATTTATTTCCAGTTTGACACACACACACACACACACACACACACACACAAGTACAGGCACTAATTTTGCCTATCCTTTTCCTTGTTCATTCAGGGATGCCGCCAGCCAGCTGATAGACGAGTGGTCCACGCCACAAGAAGCCCTTGCACGCGCCCTTGCAAAAATTACTGGCTACAAGGAGATGCGGGCGCGCTCACTGCTGGTGCGCCAGAGAGGCCCGTCCTCCTCAAACGTGCCACACATGCTGCTACTCTGCAGCTTTTTTCACCGAATAGTTTTTTCTTGTTATATGTGTGTGTAGACAATTACCCCCATTTTTGGCAGCAGTACACCTCCATCTTGTCAGCTTGTTAGATAGTAGTTGGATACCTCAGCATCCAATCAAGTAAATCACCTTGTCGCCTGTGTGTCCTTTGCCCTCCTTTGCCCTCCTGGGTCCTCACTTGTCCTTATAAACGTCGCTTGAAAGTATTGCTTGCCAGAGCATAAGGCTTGAATCAATATGACAAAGCAGACTCACTGCTTACTTGTCTTTCCCTTTTCATATATTTCATATGAAACATTTCTTCCCTTCATGAATAATTGTCCATTCCTTGCCTGCAGACTGCATATGATGACTCCACTACCCTCCTTGTAAAAGGCCCTGTAACCATCCAATACGTGGCGGCGGTATGGAACTATCTGAGGTTTGTGATGATTCTGTTTTTAGCATGAACAGGAGCTGAGGATTAGCATTGTGACTTATAATGCAAGGTGGTACCCTTGAATGTCTGAGACTGTTTTTTACATTAAGGAAGCAGTCGCGCTATATTGAAGTCTCAAGTGTTTGCCTAAATAACAGTGTTTTGGACTGGTGCTAAGCAAGGTGCCTTGCTTTCTTGCACAGATCAACCTTACATCTGGAGGACAGCGTATGCAACCAGATCCGGCACATGTCCTTGACCAGCGACAACCTTGGTGCTGTATTTGATGCCCCATCTACATTGGTGCCCAAGATTCTCGCAGCGGCTGATTCTGGTGAGCCTCAGGCAATCGCTTTGGAATTAAGAAACAAGTTTTGGCAGATTTATCTTTTTGTTTATGCACCGCATTGCAAATGGTTATGCATGCTGGCGTGGCACTTTCTGCACCAAATAACAAATGCGTGCGCACACTGCCTTGCTCCTCTCTGCAGATGAGGCAAGGCAAAAAGGTGTCAGCGTGTGTGCGCCCTCAACCCTTCCAGAAATAAAGGCCAAACCGTTGGAGAGCCAGTCCAGTTACGGGGGCAGTGGTGGCAGCAGCTACGGTCGTGGTGGCTTTGGGGGTGGAGGCAGTAGAGGGGGATTTGGTGGACGGAGTCCGGGGGGAAGAGGGGGTGGCTTTGGGGGTGGAAGCAGTAGAGGGGGCTTTGGTGGGCGGAGTCCGGGCGGGAGAGGCAGTTTTGGGGGCAGAGGGAGGGGTCGGTACTAAAATTGAAGATGAGAAGCAATTGATCAGGACGCTTGTTTTAATTTGTATGAAAGTTTGTTTGTTATCCGCTGGAATTCAGCAGGTTACAGGTCGTACAGGAACGAGGCAATTTTATCTTTCAAACTTAGTGGCTTTTTCCAAACCATTCGGAACCCGCAAACAGTTCAGAGGAACGCCATGTTCAAGCTTTGGGGTCTTCATCCAATAGGATCATTTCTCCTGCACCCCTGTCATTAATAGTTATTGTAACAAGATTTAATGGTTACAATGATTACAATGGGGGGTAAACTTCAGCCAGGTTGTTTGGCTGATCGGCTGCTGACTGGTCTCGGCCAGCCACAATAAATCCCTAAGCTCAGAAAGAAAGAAAAAAGTCTTTTGTTCTGCTGATAAGGTTACAAGGGTTGCTTACAAGGATGGTCTACAGCCCGAGACTCTGGCTGATGGTAATTGGCTGGTGAAACAAAATCAACCAGTGTCAAAAATTGAAACTAAATCTGACACAAACTTGAGGAGTCTGTATGAGTCTTGATTCATGAATGCATTGATCTCACAATCAGTGATACTGTGATGACAAGCCAAGAAAGGAATAAATTCAGAGCTCGAAGGAGCAAACGCACGCAGAGTCTTAAACATTCCTTAAAAAAGGTCTCTGTATCTCATGCGCAGCTCGCACACTTCAGCACACTTGCAAATAAAAAGCACATGCTTCTCATCTTGAACTTCTCCACACTCACATTTACAACAAATGCTAGAACCACCATGCCATTTGCAAGACTTCACTTTCAAATGGTGTGCACGCAATCTGAACCTGCTGAAATTCCTCAACACAAGTTTGTCCAAATCCTTGTACAAGTAGGAGGGGATAGATAATGGAGAACCTCTAGGACCACTCTCAGAACTCCCACGCACACCACTTGTGATACGTCACTGCTTTCTTGTTTACTGCGTGAGGACATGAAGAATCAGCTTCCCTCCATACCTTGAAATGTCTGAAACGCAAATCGCAAATGAACTCTTGCATGGGAACATGTGTGGCTCTCAGCATTTTCTGTTTGAACATTACACTACCTTGCAGTCCATTGAACGCATTCGAGACTTGAGCAGACCAGCAAGAACTATCAAAAGAAGCAAGATGCAAACCTGCCTTCAGCACACGACGTAGAGTCTCACCGTTGCAATCAAGCATGCTATTAAATAACCTGATGGAAGCACGGAACCAGAGAAATTGCAAGGGCTCCTGGCCGCACTCTCTAAGCACCGCCCAATTTGTTGTGCTGTTCTTCACTCCAAGAGTGCGCCTCAAGGAACACAGATGCCTCTTCTGTAACTGGCTACCAAATTCACTGCCTTCACTCAGATACACTGTGCCCCACACCTGACTCGCATACATCCCAGCAAGAATACCATACACCTTAGAAAACCAGAGCATAGCATGAGGCCTTCTTTTTAAATCGTGACTCTTGGCAAACTCAGAAATTCTGCTCTGTGCAGCCATGTAAGGCCGCACCGCATGTTCCTCAGCTATCTTCGGATTCATCCTTCTATCAAGCAGCATGCCCAAATATTTGAATCCGTCCTTCTCTGAAAGCACCACACCATCGTACGTGAACGGATTTGGCAAAGGAGAGACAGACTTACTATTAAAATGGACCACCTCCGACTTGGCCGTGTTCACAGTCAATCCTTTCTTCTCAGCGTACGTACGAAGCTTGTTCACCAGGGTCATTATTAGTTAATCCAAGGTCATCAGCATACAGCATGTGGGACACACAATTCACTCGATCACCAGTCACGGCACCCTTAATGCCCTCACTGATCTCTCTGCCCATGTCATTGATGTACAAAGAGAAAAGGAGGGGGGACAGAAGGCACAACAAGATTTAAGTGCTCTATTCGTTACTTCACGTTAAGCCTGAATTCTTTATAGTTTGCACGCTATTAGCTTATTCTGTGAGTCAAGTGTCTGTCGACTGTGCTCGAAAATTTTAGAAGTTACATGTTAGTGGTCAAGAGTACAAAATAGACTGTCACAAGAGGGCAAGGGACATAAGTTCAGGCATATTTAATAAAAAGATGCCTGCCGTGAATGGGCAAAGTGCTGCGTCAGCCGCGGTATTCAGCCGTGGTATTCAGATTGATCTGCTTGTCGCACACCATGCCCAAATATTTGAATGAGTCTGTGAAGGGGAGCAGTACACCGTCAAAGTATAGAGGGGGCAGGTTTTTTTGAGTTAAGTTGAAGCATTTTACCTCTGTGTGTTGACAGGAAGATACCTCCATGGGCTTGAACCAGGTTACAATCGTTTTGGAAACCCGAATTTTCATTGTACTAATGATGCACATCGGGAAAGTGGAAGTGAGGAGGAGGGAAATGAGGAGGGGACTCCCTCGGAGGGAGGAGAGCGAGGAGCCAGTTGGAGGAGAGCGAAGGGCGGGTAAGACGATGATGACGGCATGAGGTAGGAATGATGACTGGAAGGCAAAACCGGTAACTAATTGTTGCATGATGGATGACTGGTATAGAACATAACCAATTTGTTCAGCAAATTTTTACTGATTTCACACTGCTCTTGTGCAAGAAGTATGAAATATGTTACAAGAAGCACCTCTAAGAGTATTGATGCACGTGCCTTTCTATGCTCTTGCTGGTGCAATTCTATTTAAATATTCCTTTGAGGGCATTTTGCCCCAGCGGATTTGTGCGGCAAGCACTGGAATGTGTATTTAGAGGGGTGCGGTTTGGTACGGGCAATACTTTAATAGCAAAAACATATATTTTTCCGAGGGGTGCAGAGTGAGTACATTTCACTATTGTAATCTGATTTCTGCTCTGATCTTAATCATCTTTGTGTCCCTGATCTGCACTCCGCTCACTAATGCCGAGCCCAGGGGGCTACACCTGTTAGACACATCTGTTAAACAGCATTGTGGCTGCAGGATCTTAGCTGCTTCCACAGAATGTTGCAACCTGAAGACTGGCCATCCAGCTTATTGAACAAGACAAAGAAACTCTCAACTGCCAGCCAACTTAACTGCTGTGTCACACGATTCGTCGCTGCCAACGATTGGGCGTGACAAACCACTCTATGAGGTGAAGTAGCTCTTAATTTGCGTGGCTCATCGCCCAATTAATGGCTCTGCTGCCCAGGACAAGGTGCTCGCCCCAATCCCGTCCACGACAGACCACGCCCGTTGAGGGGTGCGGGCCCCGCAGCAAAAGAGTGATAAACCAGATCACGTTTGATGTTCCAGACCCTCTTGCTCGTTGTGCATGTGCTGCTTCTCACACATGAGTTTATGTATAACGTTATTTGCCTCCTCATTCTTGGTATCCTCAGTGTGACAGTCCATGTTTTTTATGTGCCCAAAACCCACAGACTCACAGATATTTCCCCCTCTTTAATTTTTATGCGATTGGTTGGTCCTGGCAGATGCTTGATTGTTTACTGATTTTATTCAGTGCTGCAATGTCACAAACAGCATTGTGCCTTTTTTCCCTTTCAAGGGTTTTTTTGTAGGTGCTACAAGTCTGGTGCTACAGCAACAATTATCCCAAATTTTACATGTTTTACATATGCAGCCTAGCAGTCGCACGTTTTGATTGATGGCTTTATCTGTAAATCTGTAAATCTGTAAATCTGTAAATCTGTAACTGATGCGCATCAGTTACAGATTTACAGATTTTAGTAAAAATATCACTTATAATTTCAGCACAATGTAGAAATAGTATAGTAATCTAATAATTGTTTGAGGTCAACACCTGAGCAAGAGAAGGGACAATTCATCATCGTTCTTTCAAAAGAGTTTTGATCTAACATAATCTGTGTCCGTTGAAGCGTGGCCATGTTGTTCACAATATTTTGCTGTTCCAGGCAGCAAACCCATGCATCACCATTTATACACCCGCAATGTGTGCGTGCGTGCGTGCGTGCGTGTGTGTGTGTGTGCGTGTGTGCGTGTGTGTGCGTGCGTGCGTGCGTGCGTGCGTGCGTGCGTGTGTGTGTGTGTATGTGTGTGTGTGTGTGTGTGTGTGCGTGTGCGTGTGTGTGTGTGTGTGTTCGTGCGCGTGTGCATGTCTTACTTGTGCCTCGTTCTGAATGCTCGGGCTTGCCCCAGTATTGGAACCACAAACATTCCACTGCAAGAAGTCAAGGGGGCCTTCAGTGGAGTAGGCAAGGACAGGTTAAGAACCGAATGGCTGGTGGCGGATTGAAAGAGAGCAGTACCACGACTAATTTCTGGACTAGTCCCTTGGTGGATGCGCTCCAGAGTGAGTTTACACTGGTGGGAAGGGTGCGGCACATCACACTGTTGTTTATACTTCCAAAATCTTCCAAAATGTGTATTTGTGTGTTTGTCTGTATAGTTTGTGTTTGGATCTTGAAATTTTGCGTTCGGATTTTCCTAGATATTTGGAACTTACCGGAAAGTCGATGGAGGAATCCTGGCATTTTATCTATATAATAAATATCAAAATATTTTCCTTCCTCCAGACCTAGTACACCAGGTGATAGCGCCTTTAGTTTGGCCTCGAGATTTTCTCCCTCGTTTCCCTCCTCTTCTCCATTTTGGAGCATTCTCTTTAACACTCTCTTTTCCTTGCTGCAGGCATACTACCATGCTTCTCGTCAACAGATCGCCCTTGCTACTGGCAGGAACCTGCTGCCTTCTGCTCGCGATGGCAGCCTCGATGCTGTGCCCCTCTGTTTCTGCTGGGACCGGTTCTGATGACATCCTGCGTGAGTGCATTTAAAAGGAAAATGGGGGTCCGAACGAGTGGGCAATGTCAATTATTTCATCACTCCCAACCTCAGTTCCCACGAACGCTGGGAAGAAGCCCATGCAGACCATACATAGCAACAACAGATCCCACAGCATGCATCAATTCCGTATTAAGCTGGTCGGCCGACCACAGCCTGCAGCCTGCTTGCAGTTACTAAGTGTCGGCGCTCAAACGACCCAGCATTGCATTTTGTACACTGTATTCAGGTCGTCTGCTCCAAACCTCCTCCTCCTTCTCCTCCTCCTTCTCAGGCCAGGATGGACATGACAGCATTTTCAATGAGGGATGTGAGTTGTTTCTTATAATGAGGTACTGATGGACGTAATTGAAAAGCACCTGCTTTAATTTCCACAACTGACGGACGAATGTGGGAGCAACGTGTGACAGGCTAACGGAAATCATCAATTTCCCTTGAATATGCAGACAGGATGAGAAATGGTGCTGCCTATTTGTACAACTGTACGTCAAATCGCTCCAGAACAGAATAGATTTACACTACGAGTGTCCACCGACTAGCACGTCATGAAGATTTCTGCTGCCGTGTGTCTTGCAGGGTTCAGGAACGACTGGCCCACTGAAGGACACTCAGAGGTGAGCCTACAACTGCTCAGTTCTTCAGCCTAGCTGGACCAACTTAAGGTTTGCTGGAAGATGCAACCTTTGTAAGAATCTTTTAGCTTAACAGCATGATGCTACACGCCCTTGCAGGAAGCCCCTCCTCCACCCTCTCCCTCAGGAGCTCATGAGGAAGCGAAGGTTCGTCGTTGTAAAAAGATATTTGAGGGCGCAAATTTTCGTTCAAACGCAGATAGTGTAAACACTGACATTGATTAAAAAAGTAATTTGTTGCAAACAAAGAATACTTGTTCTTGTAGAAATTTACCTAATAAGCTTTTTTAAGAAAATGTGTTTCCACCAAACATAAAGAAAAGCTACGCAATAGCTTATACCATCATTTGTGAGTATCGCTAAACCTGTGCGAGGGCTTCCTTCGTTTTGCAGTAGCTGTGTACATACGTCAATCAGCTCTTACACTCATCTGCATTGTCCAGCCTTGCTCTTTTGCTAACAGCATTGGTACGTGTTCACTGCTACAGAAGGGGTCTTCCAAGCCTTCTGCTTATGCTTCTGCTTCCGCGTCTACGTCCTCTGGTGGCAAAGAAGAAAAGGTGGAAAAGACAGTTGAAACTGAAGGGGAAAATGGTGCCAGTGCGAGCGTGCGTGTCAGTGCAAGCAGCTCAGGAGGAAGCAAGAAGGAGGGAAGCACACGACAGTGGTAGGAGGCAGAGCCTGCAACGATCGTTTATGGGATTATGAGTGAGAAATTGGGCTGACGCTTGTATATAACGTCAACGTCAAGCAAGTGTCCCTGTTAATTATTGATATTTCGTACCGCATTTGAGAGGACACTCCTTTTGCTTTTGCTAACACAATTCTGTCAGGCCATTCAGCATGTTTTTGATCGACTTCTACAAGGAATAGGCCGACAACTCCCTTTCAGATCTAGAATTGGACTGATGTAGGAATCTAGGATAACAATCAAGCTGGAAATCTTTCCCTATTTGCCACTTCACAAATCGAAGTAAGGGACAGTGCAAATCAAGGTAGGGCAAAATAACTCCAAAATAGTGTACGACTAGCCACTCCTCGCTCACTTTCTTCAACTAATATACGTTCTTCCAAGAGCTTAGTTTCAAATAGCATACAAGTAAACACCCACGCCCACGCCCACACAAGCACGGGCACACACACATACATACACACACACTGCTCTTCAAACGCAGAGTTACTGTATCATATGCATGAAAAGAATAAACTTATATGCATTCAGACCAGCAACACAAATAATAGAAATAAGACGCGACATTGAACACAACCCACAGGTATATGAGCACTACTCCTATTGATGTGCTGCCAAAAAAGAAAAACTATGCAGGCGGTTGGAAAAACACTCCCCACATTAACTATGGAAAAGGAGCTACTTTATTACCGGGTATCGTAAACTCCTTCACCGAAAGAAAAAGAAAGAGATCATTGGGGATCCGCCAGGAGGGTTGCAAACTTGACCTGAAACCTTCTCCTTACGAGAGTTGGTAATAGTGCTGGACAGGATACGTCTAGTATGGACATGTTTGGCAGCGTAATTGACAGATCTAGAATGAACATGAAGCTTGGAAGCAATTTCCTAACTCTTTGAGAATCAAGACCCAGCTCCTCAAAAGGCTCCAGTGTGTGATTGTTGTATGTAGATGGTGCCACCCACTCCCAAAAAGATGGTGTGGAGAGAAACGGAGGCTCATGAAAGTGGAACAGAGGCCTTTATGCTGTTCCTGCGCGGCACTCAGCTGCTTTTGCATTCGAGTGTCCTCACGGTATTTGACCTCGATGAGTGAATGTCACGTTGGAGAATGCTGTAATATTTGGGTCGGTGCTGTCTGGAGAAGGTAGGTGGATCTGCTAACGGCTGGCGGTGCTGCTGAGGTGCTCCTGGTCTCCCTCAATTGCCCCCTGCCACTCCTAAGAACCCACCCCCCTTCATTGCTAGTCTGTTACTTTATGTTTTTGGGGAGATAGATGGGGGCAACCAATACAGCATCCGGACGGCTGGAGGTAAACCTATTTTTGTCTGAGAAGCGGGGTGGAAAGATCCATTTTGGTATGATCCTGGTTTCTGCAGTATTAGGGAATCTGAAGATTTTGTATGGCCAGTCGTTTGCTGCTACCTGTATCCATGCAGACAAAGCAGGATCATAGGGAGCCTGCCTTGCTGATGGCTTTGAAGATCATACTGCATGCTAAGTTGTGTCTCTCAGTGATCATATATCTTATTTGCATGTATAGGCATCCAGAAAGGATATGCAGGGCACTGTCTAGTTGAGGTCAGAGGGGGCAAGTTAGGCTTATTGAGTGCTTGAATCATACCGCATGCTTTTGGTTGTACAGGGTTCCTGTTCTGTACTTCATGATGATTGGTTTAAACAGGGAAATAGGATGCTGTTAGGTAAGCGTTGCTAGGTTCAGGGGAAAATAAAATAAAGAAAAATACAACGCAGTCACAACGGGAGTGGCCACAATGGGAGCTCGCTTCTATTCTATTGGATGTCCTGGACCGACATGAACTTGACAAATCTTGAACTTTATTGAGGATGTCCGGGACAACCGAACACACGCAGTGCCCTCCCAATCACACACTGCAAGAGAACGGGGATGCAAGCACTGGCCCATTCGAGCACAACGAGAGAGGGGGCACGAACTCTACAACGAACCACGAAGAAGCTTCTTCACACTGAGGTGCCACTAGTGCTTAAATGAACGCTTGAACAATACTGAATGGGTGGCTCACAGAACAGAGGACGTGATGTGCGCATACACGAGAGAGGTTCATTTATGTTGACACTTGCCTGAGCGCAATATATTTGGGTTTTATTCAACAAACACCGCAGCCTAGCAGTTGTACTATTTGACTGATGACTTAATCTGTAACCTTTGCAACCTGCTTCCGACTTAGATTAGGAATGGATACTACCAAGGGTCGAGCCACGTAGCATCCCACCGTGCCTAGTTGCGTTTCTGTACGGGCCTTCTTGTTCCTGGATTGGTGTCCACACTGTGTCTAAGCTTTGGTTTCCTAAGACAGGTTTGCACACTAGCTACACTGATCTACAGCTACGCCAATTCAAATTACAGCCTCGTTCAAGTGCCTGTTGGACAGCTCAATTGCTGAGCGCGATTCAGGGACTGCGTGGGTGTGACTTGTATGTACGAGCTGTTCAAACTGGGCATGCTATTACCATGCAAGAATTTACTGCAGATTTGAAGCATAGGATGAGAGCGAGGTGTTTGGAGAGACGCTGAGTTGGTGGACCCCAACACGCACAACAACAAACTGGCCACCTATCATTCTTGGTTTGCCATCCCCTTTTCTAAAAATGAGCGTATGCCAATTAATGTACCACGGTATCTCCATCTTGATCTGTCCAAACATGTTATGCGCAATATAAGTAGATTCCGCTTGCGTGCGCATACTTTGAAAGTTGAGGCAGCAGCGTGGCAT